>ERZ780128.842-NODE-842-length-11198-cov-1.957103_pt1 | contig 11198 bp, 7 predicted proteins | sample MGYA00511170_ERZ780128 | MGnify/ENA primary metagenome ERZ780128 (study PRJEB29588, sample SAMEA1970465) | human gut metagenome | biome: human gut; feature: human-associated habitat; material: faeces | place: Denmark | collected 2008/2010 ...
AAATATTTTAGTAACCTTTATTTTATGGATAGGGTGTATGTCGGCTGTTCAGGCGCAGCAACACCCTTGTGTATATGTTTCTCCGGCGGATAGAGCGTCTGTTCTGCAAAAAGTGAAAAATGAGCCTTGGGCTGAGGAATCCTTTGCAGCTATTCGCTCCAAAGTGGAAAAATATGTGGATCGTCATCAGACTGATCCCGAATGGATAATTTCCCGGCTGGCCATGTATTGGAAAAGATGGAGAGCGCTATACTCAATGTTATTTGAAAAAACAGAATTGGGACTATGGAGAGGGGAATGCTCCTGTTCCCACTGTAAGAATGCCGGGAATGCGTACTTGGAATAAGTATGTCAATGTTCCGCTGGAGGACCGCACTCCTTATAATGAAACAGGTGATATGTGGGGAATTAATAAATTAAATCCTTCGGAGCCTTCGGTCAAAGTGCCTTATAAGGAAAGCGGGCACATGATACGGGGGAATAATGTCGAGATCTTGACATTAGCAGAAAATGCCGCTTTTGTTTATTGGGTGACAGGAGAAGAGAAGTTTGCCCGTTTTGCCACAGATATATTTAATGTGTGGTTGGTAGGGACGTATTATATGAATCCTATTTTGGACCCTGAAAAGTCGTGTGGCAGTGTCGGTGGTTGGGAACCGGGAGGTATTTGCGGCTATTATGATTACGAACAGATACATGATGATTTGGTAATGCATGCGGCAATGGCGTATGATTTTGCTTTCGATTATTTGATACGGCATCCTCATGCTCATCTGAAAGCAATTGGGAAAGATACAAAAACGGTAGCTGCCGAAGTCTTTAAGCGTTTTATCAATATAGGGCTGGTACGCGGTGGCAAATCGGGTAACTGGAATGTGAACGGGTGGAATATAATGCTGCGTCCTATGTTGGTGCTCGATCATAATGAGGCTTATGCTGACGGTAAAGGAAAAGAGTATTATTTGAATCTGCTGGTGAACGAATCTACTCCCTATCATGATGCCATTCCCGATATATTGAAAACTTACGATCGGGTGACAGGGCTGTGGCCGGAATCTCCCGGTTATTCATTCGGTACAGTGCAGTCATTGCTTGATTGGGCGGCTCCCTTGAAACGTGCCGGGATAGATATCATAGCCGGTAACCCCATTTTGCAGAAAGCTGCAATGGCTGTATTTCCTTGGATGGACGATGCAGCCAATATGGTGGTGTTCGGTGATTCACGTGGGGGAAGTGCTAATTTTCAGACGTTTGAAAATCTGCTGACTTATTATACCGGAACAGATAATAAGGAGGGGGTGGAAAAAGTGGCAAGTGCCTTGAACAAAGGGATTTCTCAAAAGAAATACTCCAGAAATAATGCCGGTTGGACAGGGCTTTGTACCTATACAGCTACCATCCCGTCTGTACGTGCAGAGAGTAATGAGCGTGCGTCTTATTCTCCCCATCATCGTTTTATTACAATGAAGAACTGGGAGGGAGATTATAAAATGATGTTCACTCTGTATGGTGGTAAAAAAGGATACCATCTCACTCCGAACGGGTTGGCTTTACAATTCTATGCGTATGGTTATGCGTTGGCTCCGGATGCAGCGGCTTATGAGTCCTATTGGAGCAAAGATCATGGATACCATCAGTCTCCTACAGGTTCTAATACGGTTTTACCCGGATATACGGAAGGAGATATCACTATTCATGCTATGGAACCTATGGTGAAGGAGGGAGAATTCGTAAATGATAGAGAATTAACTCCTTACCTCAACTTTGCCGATGTGTCTGCCGGTGAGAAAAGAAGAATGGTCGCTATGGTCCGTACTTCGGGGAATAGTGGTTATTATGTGGATATTTTCCGGTCGGACAGGGCGGATAATGATTATTTGTTCCATCATGTAGGTACTTCGATGGAAATCACTGATTCGGAAGGGAACAAGCTTCCCGGTGAGGCTTTGGAGAAGTTTGACAAGACGTGGCATGAAGGATATCATTGGTTTTCCAATCTGCATAAATCCGATTATAACCAGAATTTCATCGCTTCATGGAGTATGCCCGAAGATATAACGGCGCGTTTATGGATGGCAGGAGGTGAGGGACGTGAAATTTATCAGGTGGATGCTCCCCCGACTACAATGAATAAAGGGTTGACTCCCGGCGATATTTGTATGCCTCCTATGCCGACTCCTGCTTTGATTGTCCGTCAGGAAGGTAATAATGCTCATACTCATCCTTTTGTTTCTGTTTATGAAGCGTATAAAAAGAGTGGTCCGAATGTGCTCGGTGTAGAAGCCTTGCAGGGAGATGATGGCTGTACCGGGGTGAAGGTGAATACGGCGGACGGATATGCGGATTATCTGTTCAGTGCGACGGACATGCAGGCTCATCATCCTTCCAAACGTGTTTCATTCTGTGGCAGGTTAGGATTGATAAGAGAAAAAGAAGGTCAGATTCAACTGATGTATCTTGGCTGTGGCCGTTCACTAAAGAAAGGTAACTTTGTTTTAGAATCGGATCATGACGTATATGCTGCAATCTATATGCAGCATGGTGTTTGGTACTATTCAGCAACCGGTCCTGTACGGGTGAAAATAGGAAAAGAAACCAAAGAACTGAATGAAGGTTACAATCAAAAATTATAATTTTTTTGTGCATCCTTATTCACCGCAGGGACTAATGCTGAAGGTCTCTGCGGTTAATTGTTTTATCCTATAGATTTTATTTTTCTTTTCGTTGAGTGAGTTTTCCGATTCATCCGTACTACTAATTAAAAAGTAATCATTATGAAAAAAATAATACTCATAGCATATGCGTTGACCTGTACGGCTTCGCTTTATGCAGGTCATTCTAAAGAATTGAAATTGACGTCCCCGGAGGGAGTTCATGAAGTAATGTTCAGGCAGGAGAAAATTTCTTCTTCGGTAAATGAAATAGTATATCAGGTAAAGTATAGAGGCAGAGAGGTTATCGGAAACTCCCGTGCCGGTCTTCAGCTGGATAACCGTACTTGGGAACTGGCGCTTGCCCGTAAAATAAATCAGGTAAAATGTTGGATGGATAATTTGGAGGTGGATAGTGTGATCTATCAGCCTGCTGTCAACAAGTCTTGGCATCCTCTGTATGGAGAACGTAGTACGGTTCGCGAGGCGTATAATGAGGCAATCATGTATCTTTCCAAAAAAGACGGTTCCAATTATCGTTTGAATATTGAAGTGCGCGCGTACGATGAAGGCATCGCTTTCCGTTATTTTTTTCCTGAACATCCACAGGCCATTTTTCATAAAGTGGTGGGGGATCTGACTGAATATACGTTTTCCCCCGGTGCGGTGGCGTGGACGGAGCAATGGGAGCAAGCTCCTTTTGAGCGCCTTGCCATTAATGACATCAAATTGCCGGTAGAACGTGCCTTGACCGTAGAACTTCCCAATGGGCTGTGGGTAGCTTTGACTGATGCCGATGTAGATGACTGGTGTCTGACTAAGTTTGTAGCTTCTCCAACTAAACAGAATACACTGACTTCGGTCATGTATAGCCCTGTGGATATTGTTACTTATTATGCTACTCCATGGAAAATTATCATGGCGGCTGATAAGCCGGGGGAATTGCTGGAACACAACGACATCATCCAGAACCTGAATCCTCCTTGTGAGATAACCGATACGGATTGGATAAAGCCGGGTAAGATTATGCGTGAGACCACCATTACTACTGAAGGAGCCATAGCCACGATTGATTTCTGTGCCGCCCATCATATTCCTTATATGTTGTTTGACTGGCAATGGTATATGCCTTGTACTTCTCATGATGGAGATGCCACAAAGGTGGTTTCCAAACTGGACATGCCGCGTGTCATTGCATACGGTAAAGAAAAAGGGGTAGGTGTATGGGTGTATGTCAATCAGCATGCCCTGATGAAACAGATGCGTGAGCTTTTTCCATTGCTGCATAAGTGGGGAGTCGTAGGTGTGAAATCCGGTTTCGTACAGTATGCCAGTCATCGTTGGGCTACTTGGCTGCATGATATGGTTCGTCTGGCTGCCGAAAACAAATTGTTGATTAATATTCATGATGAGTTCCGTCCATCCGGTTTCAGCCGTACTTATCCTAACTTGCTCACTCAGGAAGGGATACGGGGGAATGAGGAATTTCCCGACGCTACGCATAATACGATTCTGCCTTTTACCCGTATGATTAATGGAGCGGCGGATTATACCATCTGTTATTTCGACAAACGTCTGAAGAACACCCATGCTCATCAGTTGGCGGCTTCATTGATTTTTTATAGTCCTTTACAAACTATCTTCTGGTATGACCGCCCTTCATTCTATCAAGGGGAGCCCGAAATAGAATGGTTCGAGAATCTGCAAACCGTATTTGATGATACAAAAGTATTAGAAGGTGCTCCGGGTAAGTGTATAACTATGGCGCGTCGCAAGGGTAATGAGTGGTTTGTAGGAGCTTTGACTAATAATGAAGGTTCTGCTCAATCGGTAAATCTTTCATTTTTAGATAAGGGAAAGACCTATCTGGCCCGTATTTATACGGATGGGGGAGATAAGATAAAGACCCGTACTCAGGTGAAATGTACCCGTCTGTTGGTGGATTCCTCTCAAATCATGCAGTTTGCATTGAAGCCAGGAGGCGGTGCGGCCATGCAACTCGTGCCAGTGACGGATCAGGAAATAAAAGAATATAAAAAGTATAAAGGACAAGTATTATAAAAATAACCACTTTCGTTGAGTGTATTGGTTTTCTTGTCCGTATTATAGACAGATTAGGTTAACAAATGAAGGTTAGGTGATTTTTTAAGTTTAAAGGGGTATGTTTTTTAAGGTAAGAATGATTGTTTCAGGGCATTTTTATAATAGGTAAGAATGAAAAAAATAGTGATTATAGTAGCTTTAGTATGCGGTGCATGGCAACAGGCAGATGCTCAGTATGTATCGAAGGTATGGGTGTCCGATCAGAAGGACGGTACGTATATTAATCCGATTATTCATGCGGATTACTCTGACCCGGATGTTTGTGCCGTAGGTGATGATTTTTATATGACCGCTTCCAGTTTTGGCTGCACCCCGGGATTGCCCATTCTTCATTCAAAGGATTTGGTCAACTGGCGTTTGGCAAACTATGCCTTGAAGGAGATAGAGCCGACCATTTTCTTTAACGCTCCTCAACATGGAAAAGGGGTATGGGCTCCTTCTATCCGTTACCACAACGGTGAGTTTTTTATCTATTGGGGAGATCCCGACTGGGGTATTTTCATGGTAAAGACCAAAGATCCGCTGGGTGAATGGGAAAAACCGGTCTTGGTAAAGGCTGGGAAAGGAATGATAGATCCTACTCCGTTGTGGGATGAGGATGGAAAAGTGTATTTGGTACATGCGTGGGCGGGCAGTCGCGCCGCATTCAATAGTGTGATTACGGTTTGTGAGATGAATGCGGGAGGTACAAAAGTCATTAGTGAACCTGTATTGGTTTTTGATGGCAATGATGGTGTAAATCATACTATAGAGGGACCTAAGTTTTATAAACGCAACGGATATTATTACATCCTGGCGCCAGCCGGAGGGGTGGTGACGGGTTGGCAATTGGCACTTCGCTCTCGCAATGTGTATGGCCCATACGAGTCAAAAATTGTTATGGCCCAAGGAGATACGGACATAAATGGCCCTCATCAGGGGGGATGGGTGGAAACCTGTACAGGCGAGTCTTGGTTTATCAATTTTCAAGATAAAGCCATGTATGGCAGAGTCTTGCACTTGAATCCTGTGAAGTGGGAAAATGATTGGCCCGTAATTGGGGAGGACAAGGACGGTGATGGATGCGGCGAACCTGTAAAACGCTATAAAAAACCGGATGTAGGCAGGATTTATCCTATAGAGACACCGATTGAGAGTGATGAATTCAACACAAGGCAATTGGGCTTGCAATGGGAATGGCATGCCAATTATCAGGATACGTTTGGCTTTACCTCTGATTTGGGTTACATTCGTATATATGGACATATTTTGTCCAAGGATTTTGTGAATTTTTGGGAGGTGCCGAATCTCTTGTTACAAAAATTCCCTGCCGAAGAATTTACAGTGACTGCCAAACTGAAAGTTTCGGCGAAAGCAGACGGACAGCAGTCCGGACTGATAGTGATGGGGTGGGATTATGGCTATCTGGGTGTAGTAAAAGAAGGTGATAAGTTTATATTGAATCAAGTGGTCTGCAAGGATGCGGAGCAACGGTCTCCTGAAACAGTGACCCATCTTGCGGAATTACCTGTAAGCCGCCGGTTCGGAGCCGGGCTCTATCCCAATTATGAGCGTGATATTTATTTGCAGGTGAAAGTAACTGGGGGAGGTATCTGTTATTTCAGCTACAGTCTGGACGGCAGGAAATATACATTGGCCGGTGTGCCTTTTACTGCTCGTCAAGGTAAGTGGATAGGAGCGAAAGTAGGATTATTCAGCACAGCTCCTTATGGCAAGGAAAGAGGTTGGGTAGATGCCGATTGGTTTCGTATCAATAAGTAAAAAAAGAAAGGATAATTATGAATACAAAAAATCTATTAGTAGGTATAGGGTTATGTCTGCTTTCAGCCTGTACTGAAGTAGACAACAAACTGGAGGTGGACAGAGCTTTGGAATATTGTGATCGCCAGGTACATCGTACTTTGGAGGTTATGCATGGAAAAGGGCGGGAGGTAGATTACACTATGATGCCTCGTAACATAATGGATGGCCAGTATGACTGGAACTATCGTAAAGTGAGTAAGGAAGAATGGTGCGGAGGTTTCTGGCCGGGCATCTTGTGGTATGATTATGAATATACACAAGATCCGAAAATAAAGGAAGAGGCCGAAAAGTTTACTGCTTCTTTGAAATTTCTCTCGGAGATTCCTGCATACGATCATGATTTGGGTTTTTTGGTTTTTTGTAGCTATGGTAACGGTTATCGTCTGACCGGTAATCCGGAATATAAGCAAGTTATAATCAATACGGCTGATTCGTTATCAGCATTGTTCAATCCCCGTGTAGGTACTATGCTTTCATGGCCTCGCAATGTGAAAATGTTTGGCGGTCATAATACCATCATGGACAATATGATCAATCTGGAAATGCTTTTCTGGGCAGCCAAGAATGGAGGTAATCCTTATTTGTTTGACATTGCCGTGGCTCATGCGGATAAGACGATGAAATATCATTTTCGTCCGGATTATACCTCTTATCATGTAGCAGTGTATGATACTCTGACAGGTGAATTTATCAAGGGAGTGACCCATCAAGGTTATTCGGATGACAGTATGTGGGCTCGTGGTCAGGCATGGGCTATCTATGGTTATACAGTCGTTTATCGGGAAACAAAAGATGTCCGTTACCTCGATTTTGTACAAAAAGTAACGGATGTATATCTGAAAAATCTGCCCGAAGACTATATTCCTTATTGGGATTTTAATGATCCGTCCATTCCCGATGCTCCCCGGGATGCTTCTGCTGCTTGTGTGGTAGCTTCTGCTTTATTAGAATTGTCCGGTTATCTGCCGGCTGAAAAAGCATTGGAATATAAACAGGCGGCTGTAAAAATGCTGGCCAGCCTGAGTTCTGACAAATACCAGTGTGGTAAAAGTAAACCTGCTTTCCTGCTTCATTCCACAGGACACTTGCCTGCCGGATCAGAGATTGATGCATCCATCATTTATGCTGATTATTATTATATGGAGGCACTTCTCCGTTTGAAAAGGCTGACGGAAAATAAACCGGTCATTGACGAATAATAGATTGTTCAGGGAAGTATAAGTATATAGAGATCTGTAGTCTCCTTATAGGTGGATTATTTATGATAAGTATATCCCGTTTTCACCTACTGATGAAAACGGGATATACTGTTTTACAGCAGGTAACTAAAGCTTTTAGTTTACTTTAACTATGAAAATTAGTTTTATAACTAAAAGTTTTAGTTCTTTGTGATAATCAAAAGAAAGATTATGAAAATGTTGACAGCAAAGGAAGAAGAAATTATGGGTTATTTTTGGGAAAAAGGCCCGTTGTTTGTAAAACAGTTACTTGATTTTTATGATGAACCGCGTCCACATTTCAATACTCTGTCTACCATTGTGAGAGGATTGGAGGAAAAGGGGTTTCTCAGTCATGAGGTATTTGGAAATACCTATCAGTATTATGCGGTGGTAAGCTGTGATGATTTTAAGAAGAAGACGTTGAAAGGGGTTATCAGTAAATATTTCAATAACTCTTATTTAGGAGCGGTTTCTTCACTGGTGAAGGAGGAGGAGATTTCTCTGGATGAATTGAAGCAGCTTATCCGGGATGTGGAAAAGGCGCATGAATAATCCGGATAAAGAGAATAATTAAAGATACATACTATGGGAGCATTTTTTGTATATATTGTAAAGTCGGCAGTCTGTCTGGCGGTATTTTTTTTTTTTTACCGCCTGTTGCTGAGCCGTGAAACATTCCATCGTTTTAACCGTATTGCTTTGTTGGGAATACTGATATTGTCCTGTGCCATTCCCTTTGTGGAAGTGACCATGAAAGAACCGATGGAAGTCAGCCAACAATTGCTGACTTGGGAAGAACTGCTGCTTATGGCTAATCTTAATCGGACTGCTACTATAGAAACTGCTCCCGAATCTGCTATTATGTGGCGTGAAGCGCTGCTGATGGTTTATTTGTTGGGTATTGTATTCTTCTTTTTACGTAATGTATGGTCGCTGACCCGTATGCTGAGGCTGATAAAGGGTAGCACCCTTGTCCGTCAGGAAAATGGCATCACGCTGATTACCCATCAGAAAAAAATCGCACCTTTCAGTTGGATGAAGTTTGTAGTGATCTCTGAGAAAGACCTGAAGGAAAACGGTGAGGAAATACTGACGCATGAATACGCTCATATACGGAAGAGACATTCCATAGATTTACTTATAGCGGATATCTGCATCTTTTTCCAATGGTTCAATCCTGCCTCCTGGTTATTGAAACAGGAACTACAGAACATACACGAGTTCGAAGCGGACGAAAGCGTGATTGCACAAGGTATTGATGCAAAGAAATATCAGTTGTTATTAATAAAAAAAGCTGTTGGCACAAGGCTCTACTCTATGGCCAACAGCTTTAATCACAGTAAACTTAAAAAACGTATCACTATGATGTTAAAAGAAAAATCAAGTCCGTGGGCACGTTTGAAGTATCTCTATGTACTTCCGGTAGCTGCTATTGCAGTAACAGCTTTTGCCCGTCCCGAAGTGTCTGAAACAGTGGAAGAAATTTCTGCCGTCAAAGTTAATGATTTAACGGCAATTGTAGAAACAAAAGTTGCGGAAAGTTCCGGACAGTTATTGTCTGTGCAGTCAGTTCCGAAAGACTCTGTGAACCGGAAAAGCAAGGTGGCAGTGCAACAAATGGACGAACTGGTGGTAGTGGGCTATGCTTCTAAAGACAGTGTGAAAGACAGAGAACCGGTATTTAATGTTGTAGAACAGATGCCTTCATTTCCGGGAGGAATGGAAGCCTTGATGCAATATCTGGCGAAGAATATGCGCTATCCGGTGGAGGCGCAGAAGAACAAGGTGCAAGGTAGGGTGGTTGTTGGCTTTATCGTTAGTAAGGATGGTGACATTAAAAAGGCGCATATTCTTCGTGGCGTAGATCCTGAGTTGGATGCGGAGGCTATCCGCGTGATAGAATCTATGCCTAGGTGGATGCCGGGCATGCAACGTGGAAAAGCGGTAGCAGTGAGTTATACACTACCCGTTATGTTCAGGTTGACGGGGGATGCTCTCGGTTTGAAATTGGTTGAGGCTTCCGGTTCAACTGCCGGAGAACTAGATAAAGGGGTAACTTTTTCTTACGCGGAGGGTAAGCAGCCGCTTTGTATTGTAAATGGTAAAGAAGTGGATTGGGCGGTGATGCGCGCCCTGAATCCCGATAGAATAAAAAGTATAACTGTACTGAAAGATAAGGCTATACTGGAAGAGAAGTATGGGGAAAAGGGGCAAAACGGTGTTTTGTTGATTACCTTAAAGGGATATACCGAATAACTGAGTCGGTTATACATCTTATCGGTTAGTCCTTGCAACCTACTGTGTTGTAAGGACTGATTTCTTTTATGTGATACGCTTAATCCGGATTGATTATTTATCTTTGTCCTGGGCCATGCAATTCTCGATATGAGCAAGTATTTCTTCCTCTTGTCCGGGATTGAACCAGCTTATTTCTTCGTCCCGTTTGAACCATGTCATTTGTTTACGGGAGTAGATGCGGGAGTTCTGTTGAATCTTCTCAATGGCGAAAGGCAGTGTCCATTCGCCGTCAAGGTAATTGAATATTTCCTTATAACCCACTGTATTCAGGGAGTTGAGCGTCCGATAAGGATAGACGCTGCGTGCTTCTTCCACAAGTCCGTCGGCTATCATCTGTTCCACGCGTCGGTTTATGCGGTCGTACAATTCTTGACGGTCACGTGTGAGACCTATTTTTATGATACGAAAAGGGCGTTCCTTTTTTTGTTGCGTGCGGAAAGAGGTGTAGGTCTTTCCGGTCATATAACAGATTTCCAAGGCATGTATTACCCGTTTGTGGTTCTTTAAGTCTACAGTTTTGTAATACTCCGGATCAAGCAGCTTCAGTTCGGTGCAGAGGTTCTCCAACCCCTCTGTCTCGTATTTGTGAAGCATCATCCGGCGGGTATCGGCATCTACGGTGGGAATGTCGTCAATGCCTTTGCATACGGCATCTACGTACATCATGGAGCCTCCTGTCAGGAGTACGACCTCATGCTCGGTATAGAGTTTCTCAAGAAGCTGCAGCACTTCGGTTTCATATTGGGCGGCACTGTAATAGTCGGTAAGTTGCAGTGTGCCGACAAAGTAATGCCGTACACGTTGCAGTTGTTCCGGAGTGGGGGCAGCCGTACCGATTTTCAAATCGGCGTAAAGTTGTCTTGAATCGGCAGAAACTATGCATGTTCTGAAATGCTCCGCCAGGCGGAGGCTGAGTTCCGTCTTACCCACTCCCGTAGGTCCTATAAGTACTATCAATGTTTTCATGAGGCCGTAATAAAATAATTCGGGCGAAGAACAGTTGCATCCTCCGAAACGGGCATATCCTCATGGGATATTCCATTATCATTGGAGCAAATTATTATTCGCCCGAACCGGTTTATCAGAATTTGTCTTCTTCGTAAGGAATATCAGCGGCACCTTC
>ERZ780128.846-NODE-846-length-11162-cov-1.750788_pt1 | contig 11162 bp, 10 predicted proteins | sample MGYA00511170_ERZ780128 | MGnify/ENA primary metagenome ERZ780128 (study PRJEB29588, sample SAMEA1970465) | human gut metagenome | biome: human gut; feature: human-associated habitat; material: faeces | place: Denmark | collected 2008/2010 ...
GGTACAGGCTTACGCTATCTATGGCTACGCTTTGTAAGGCATCGCAAGATTTCTTACCGAACCCTTTATGAAGGTAGTAAATCGAAAAAAACAACAGAATTATCTAATTTTGATAATGAAATGTCAAATCGGGCATGGGGATGTGGCTTTATTCTTTTTGTGATATTCTTAATTATGTTTTTACGCAGATTTTTATAATAAACATACAGAAAAAAGATTATGCAACAGACATTATTTATCGTAATACTTGCCGTTGTCATTGCTTTCGCTTTGGCATATAGGTGGAAGAAAAAGACAGAAAACAAAATGGGCAATGATTTGAATGCTCTCATTGAGGCTAACGATTGGTGCGGTGTGTGTCGTATTCTACGCAAGCAACTGATTATCTGGGGAGTCTTGCTTGCGTTGTGTATAGCATTGTTAATTGTTCGAATTGTGAGTAACAGCCAATTCTATACACCGATAATTGTTTGTGCAATTTTGGCATGGAGATTATTCAAGTTGATTCGTCTTTACCGAATTTCATTTCAAAATATGAAAACGATAGAACAAGAAAAACAAGAACCACAGCTAATGCCAATTGAAGAGTTCCTTCATGGTTGCAAAATCACCCATATAGATTGTAAACCTGATAAGATAAAGCAGTTATGGTTGGATGCCTATGAGAGAGGAAAAGCGAATGGCTTTTGCCCTGTGTTATTGGAAGTAGATGATTGCTTTTATGACAGCCTTGACGAAAACTCTGAGTGGTTCGATAAGGCAAAGTTTAGTGTATGGAAATCAAGCGTATTAAGCTCCAATCCTATTGATGGCCAAACATTCCTTTGCAACCGCTTTGAAGCGGTAAAAGAAGATTGGAATGATGAAGAAGATTGGAATGTTAAAGTTGTCGGAAATGATGAAAACCTCCCACCTATAGATGATTTCGGTATTAGTGATGAAAGCCATGTTTATCTTGTGGAAATTCCCGTAAAAGAACCTTGGAAAGTTTTCGCTTATATTCCAATGGGTGAATGGAATGAGTGTCCTACTGCAGAGGAGCACATGGCTGTAGCAAAATACTGGTACGAGAAATATGGAGCGGTAGTAGCCCATATCTCAAATGATATGATACAATATTATTTGCCTAAGCCTGTGACAGGTGACACGATGCCTCTTGCAGAGGAGCACATGGGGTATTGTGACGATACCATTTTCCAAGGAGAAAATCTTACATCGCTTGCAGCTGAACTAAAAAAATCGACAGTATGGTGTTTTTGGTGGGATTAGGTAAACTTATAAAACGCATTTGGAAGAAGAAAACATACAGATGGTTGTCATATGCCATTTGTATAATTACATTCTCCACGTTATATGATTATATTCACAGTATTATTACACATACCATCATTTGTATCCCAATGTGGATATGGGGTATTATTCCAGTGGTAACAATCCTCATATTCTTTGCTAAATTTGGGATTAAGAAAAAATCTATATTTCTTCACGTTGTATTGGGATGTTGCTTTGGAATAGTGGTTACTGGTGTTTTGTGTGTCTTGTTCTATACAACAAATTATTGGTTCACCTGTTCCCATACGTACCATCTTGACGCATACGTTGTTGGTAAGAGATATATTCAAAGACGTGGTGGTTGTCGTAGTTGGGGACTTTCAAAATACTACGTGAACTTGAAATTTATAAACAACCAAGAAACATTTCGTCTGGATGATTCAAAAGTTTTCAAAAAAATCAATCAAGGTGATTCTGTATGTGTCAATTTTGTTAAAGGTCTTTATGGTATAAACATTATCAAGGATATATCTCCTAAAAACAAATAATTAATGCAATATAGAACAATGAGAATATCAGTCTATAGCTTTATCATTTCAGCCATATTACTTACTGCTTCGTGTTCCAGTATAAATAAAAAATGCAAAGACATAACATTTGGTGAGCTAAGTAAAGATGTGCAAGACACTTTACAATGTGTTAGCCAAAAAGTTATAGAAGAAGACTATTCTCCCAAAGCCATGATTGATTTTTCTGGAAAATGTAAGTTTACTGAAGAAGGCACTTGCCCAGTAATGAAAAAGAAACCTCTTGATAAAAATGATGAGCAGCCTCGATAGCTGCACGATGAAGTGATGTGAAAAGACAGCGGCAATGCGTAGAATGATTCCCGCACAATGGACCGCTGTCTTTTTTGTTATTGCGTTCCTAAGTAAGCCAAACGGCTTACACCACAAATATATACGCCAGACTGACGCAACTGATTATTACCCAAAGAAGTACACCTTGTATAAGCGGACGGAGACCTACCGCCTTAAGGGTCTTTTTGGTAAGAGACGCTCCGATAAAGAACAAAGACAGAGTGATGAACTGCTTGGCGAGCTTGTTTACTGTATCGCCAATGAGTGTGCCTACAGAAGCTGCCGAGTCGCCGATAAGCGAAGCGTTGCTCAGTACGTAGGTATTGAAAATGATGGCTAGTACAAACCATATAATAAACGGAGGAATATTCTTATACCAAGGCTTCGGAGCTTCTTGGGCGTTCTGTAGCGACTGCTTGAAGAAGAATGGAGCCACCAAGGCTAGCACTACAATCCACAGAGCACGGGTAAGCTTGATGGTAGTGGCAACTTCAAGCGCACTGACACCTTGCTGGGCGATAAGGTCGGGGTGCATCTGGTCGTAAGCGGCACCTGCGCCTACTACCGACGATGTGTCATGGATGGCGATGGCAGCCCACATACCGAATTGCTTCATGGTCATGCCAAGAGCATCGCCTATGCTGGGGAAGATGAACAGAGCCACAGCGTTAAGTATAAATACCACACCCAAGGCTACCGACATGCTTTCGGGCTTAGCCTTGATAACGGAACCAACGGCTGCTATGGCAGAACCTCCGCAGATGGCTGTTCCTGAACTGAGAAGATAGCTGGTTTGTGAATCCACCTTCAGCAACTTTCTGCCCAAAAACCATCCTATGGCCAGGGTGCCGAATACGCTGACTATAGTAAAGCACATGCCTTCGCTGCCCGATTCTAACGCCTTAGATACGTTCATACCGAATCCGAGACCAACAACCGAATACTGCAGTAGCTTCTTCGACATGGTTTTATTGAACTTGGGATAAGCTTCGCCAAACAGCAGTGCGAAGACGAAACCGATGGCAAGCGCAACGGGCGATGTAACCCATGATGCCCTCCATGAAAAACCGCCTAAGTTGAGTCCGAAAATCTTTTCGGCAAAACCTAAGAGCAGCGATGCGGTAAGTACTGCCACAATAACGATGTAGCAAATGTTATTTCGTTTCATTCTGATTTTAGTATTTGCATTATAAAAAAGCTTCGGCTTGGGGCGAATGGCCTTAGCTGAAGCTCTTCTGTATTAGTTTAATGTGTAGAGATTTATTTGATTATACGGTAATAACCCTCTTTGCGAGGCTTGACTGGCGATGGTTCTCCGTCGGGGTAACCGATGGAGAGTGCTCCAACACCTATTACGTTTTCGGGTATTCCCCACTCTTTCAGTAGTTGTTTGCCTTCTTCGGTCTCAAACATTTCGCGTTCGCGGTGAATCCAGCAAGTGCCCAGTCCCAAAGCGTTAGCGGCAAGCATCATGTTCTCTAGTACACAACTGCCGTCGCAAATAGGGTTGTGCGACTCTGTAGATACCACCACTAATATGTAAGTAGGCGCATCGTAATACGGATTAGAAGTAACGCCCATCACCTCAGCGTTCATTTTGGCAAGGCGCGCCAGCAGCTCTTCAGCCACTATAAACGGAGCCTGCTTGCCTCTTGAAGTAGGAGCGTAAGTGCCGGCTTCGAGCACGGTTTTAAGTTCCTCGTCTTTTATCTGCTCTTTTCGATAACTACGGCAACTGCGCCGTGTGCGGATAATCTCAAAAAAATCTTTTTCCATAATTCAGTATCAATAAAGTTTACGGATATCTGCATCTTTGTAGTAATGCAGCAGTATGTCGTTGTAATTGTATCCTTTTTCTCCCATAACGGCTGCGCCTATCTGACACAAGCCTACGCCGTGTCCCCAGCCAGCTCCGGTCAGTTCGAACCATGCGGGAACGTCGTCTTGCTGCGGACCTTTGTCTACTACAAAGGCGGAGCTGAACAAGTGGGTGTCTGATAACGTGCGTCGTATTTCGAGTTCCTTACCTATGATAAGTGTCTTAAGCGTACCAACGATTTTTAGTTTGCTGATACGTCCCGACTTTCCTCTTTCTACAGGTATCAGGTCGATGATTTGACCGTAATCGCACTTGGTGTTGGTTCTTATCAGTTCGGCAATTTCTTCTTGCGTGTAGCGTACCTTCCAACGATAGAAATTGGTGGTCTCCTGATCATAGTTGTTAAGTATCTGCGATAGGATATGCTTATCGTGCGTGTTGCAGAAACCGTCGGGGGTAGAGCGTATCCATTTATCCGCCTCTTCTTCTATGGTAAGGTCGGGCATAGCGGCGTCGTTCTTATCATCGCGTACAGCCGTAAGATACGGATATTTCTTGTTCTCCCAACATGTGTCGAACTCTTCGGTTATACCTCCGCAACACTTTGAGAAGCGTGCGTCGCAGATGCTGTTCTTATACATCATCACCTGTCCGCGGGTAGCTTTTACAGCCACGGCCACGCTCTGGTTGGTAGCTTTGGTTATGCCTTGGTAACGCTGGCAGTGATCGTCGGCGCATACGTCGAAAATGGTATGGTCTTCGCGGTCGTACCAACGTATGTACTCTGTATCGGTCTTTACGAACGAGAAGAAATCGCCCTGCTTCTTGCTCATGGCTTTACGCTTCTCTATCTGAGCCAACAGCCAGCTGCGCGATACTACCGCATGGGCCTTTAGAAACTCTAATGATGATGTGGCATTCATCTCGGACGAGATAACACTTGTAAGATAATCCTCGGCGGGCAGTATGTTGATGGCTGTAATCTTTCCTTCGTACACCACGAGTTTAAGAGTGCCTATGAAACTCTGAGTTTCCTGTCGCTCCCAGTGGAAGTTTATTCCGATGGTTACGTCGTAAAGCGAGAACGACGAATCTTCATCAAGCGGAGTAAACGTCAGCTCGCGATACACGTTGCCGTTCCATAAGATGCCTCCCTCTTCGAAAGACACTTGCTGGTTTCCGCTTACCGTTTCGCCTTTGGCCAGGAAACGTGCGTTGAGGGTGAAATGTATTTCTTGGGCATTGACTATGCCCACGCTTATTTCGGGTTCTTTCATATCTGTCTTATGTCTATGTGTGGGTGTTTAAATTAAAGGCTGACTGCCTGTTTCTTTCAATATCCGCTCTATGATGCTTGCGTCATCAAGTCGGGTAAAGTCGGTTCTACGTATGCAGACTATATGTCCTGCCATATCTATGGCTCCGGGACTTATCAACATCTGGCTGTCGTCTGTTGCGTAGTAGCAATCGGGACGGTGCTTGCCGCGCGGAATGTATACTTGGTAGTATAATTGGGCGGATTCATCGTACCATGCCATCATGTTATATCTTGGTTCAGCTTCTCCTTCGTGCAGCGGCAGAGTGCTCAGGTATTGGTCTACCAACTCGGGCGATGTTTCGTAAGAACCGCCTTCGGTAACGAACGCCTGTACGGGGCAAGCATACTGACTGATGCTATAGCTCTTGCATACGCTTCCGTCGGGAGTAACGGCTTGCGCTACGGAAGTGGTTGCCTTTATCCATTCAGCCCAAGGCGACTCTATAAGAGGAATGTTCTCTGTAGACGCTGCCTGCAGGTGGAAATGATCGGGCGCAGAGGCTCCGCATTGGGCACCGTTGTAGAACACGGTCATATCGGTCTGCTTGAATCCGTTGTTCATCCACCGTAAAATGCGTCCCGGCAATTGACGAGCCGTCTTATCCGCCAACACCTGCGGCTGATGCTTTACGCTTGAAATGGTGAAATGCTTCCGCATGATAGGATATGGGTTAAGGCGGATGCTGAACTCTTCATCGAACCACGCCTCTATGTTCTGCTGCTCTTTAGGCTTATTATCCAAGCACAAGAAGCACGGACGCTTTTCTATGGATGCCTTATCCGTCTTGGCTAGAGTAGATTTCTCTCTGTATGGAAGGATATGCACGTAGTAATCGCCCACAGATTTAAGAAAACGCTGTCCGTTTTCGTATTTAGTCTGGGCTTCCTTTATATTCTGATTCAGCAGAGGCCAAGTACTGCGGTTATCAGTAATGAAATCGTCGAGAGTGGGCTTGTGGAACATTATTCCGTTCAGTTCTTTTCTCTTGGCTATTTCAAGAGTACGCAGACTGTCTTTATAATCATTGTTGCGGTTGGTCTTCTCTATGCTTAGTGCCGCATCGGAGTTTCCTTCCCATCGGCGGCACAGATATAACACATCATAAATTCGTCCTATAGGAAATCGGCGAGAGATAGCCAATCCGAGTGCATAGTCCTCGCCATAGCTGGTGTTAGGTACTCTGATTTCTCTAAGCAGCGGTGTGAAGAAAGCACGTGGCGCTCCAAGTCCGTTGATGCGCAAAGCGTTGTTATGACCATTGTCGCTGGTCCATTCCTTATGGTCTATTCCTCCCGGCGGTATAGGCTCTAAGCTAAAGTTTGTCATCTGATAAGTACCGATAACCATAGCGCACTGTTCCTGGCGGAACTTGTCAACTATCTTCCGCAGAGTATCGGGCGAGCTATATAAGTCATCGCTATCCAACTGCACAGCGAATCTTCCGCACTGAGGATGGTTTACGCCGAGATTCCAGCATCCGCCTATACCCAAATCGGTACGTTCGGGGATGATGTGAATGACCGACGGATTATCCTTATATTGCTCTATGGCCTGGGCAGTACCGTCTGTAGAATGATTGTCTATAACGATGATATTGTATTTGAAATCGGCTTTTTGTGAAAGAGCGGAACCGATGGCATCGTTCACCGTGCGCACACGGTTGTATACGGGGATGATAACCGACGCTTCGAACTCAAAACAGCCTTCGTTTAAGTCGATGCGGCTTTTTACCGGTGTCAATAAAGCGCCTATTCGTTTCAGATATCTGGTAAACGCCACTTCGCGCTCTATCTGCACCTGTCGGTTGCGTGGGTCTACATAATCGAACTGCTTTTGGCCTGACAAGCGCATATCGTTCTCTTTCTCTGTGTAAAGATATTCACGGATATGAGTCAGCGTGTAGAAGCGCGACAACTCCAGACGTATGGCATATACAGCCGAGTTGCGGTAAGATTCTTTTGAAGAGTTCAGTGTACAGAGTGCACTTTTAAGGAAATCACTGCGGAACATAAGCAGCGGCCCGAAGTCGAAGTCATCTCGTACGCTGCCCATTTGATAGTCGCACACTGGGTGAGCCTCTCTCCTTCCTTCCTTAATCTGATACCTATCGGCATACGCCATAGCCGCGTTCGATGTCTCCAAGTAGTCTATCATACGCTGCAAAGCCATATACCCAAGCTCTATTTCGCGGGCTTGTGTACAGATTAATATGTAGTCGGTATTATTTAGCTTGACTAAAGTGTTCCATGTGTCGGTATCTTCTATAGAGCCGACTTTTATTATACTGCTATTGGTGGCGAGTGTCTTGTCTGTTTCCGTGGCCGACATAAAGTAAATATGGTTCACGTTCTGACATTGCGACAACTCTGCAGTAATCTTACACGATAAGGTTTCGTCGATGTAAGGAAAGTAGCAGGTTATGTTTTTTTTCATTTATAAATGCATTTATATCACAAAGGTAGGATATATATCTGATTTTTGCATAACTTTGTGCAGTAAAAGTATAGTGTAAGAATATAAATGAGTGATATAAAGACCCCCTTATTAGGGAAAAATCCTGCAGAGATACAAGAGATTGTACAAGATTTGGGTATGCCCAAATTTACCGCCAAACAGATATTGGAGTGGCTGTATAAAAAGAAAGTATCTTCTATTGATGAAATGACCAACCTCTCTTTGAAGAACAGAGAGCTTTTATCCGAAGACTACGAAGTAGGCGCTTCGGCCCCCGTTCATGAGATGCGCTCGGTAGACGGAACCGTGAAGTATTTGTTCTGCACACCTAAGGGAGACTATATAGAGTCGGTCTATATCCCCGATGGCGAACGTGCCACTCTGTGTGTATCGTCGCAGGTAGGCTGTAAGATGAACTGCAAGTTCTGCATGACAGGGAAGCAGGGATATACCGATAATCTTACGCCATCTCAGATTTTAAATCAGATTTATTCTATTCCCGAACGCGACACACTGACCAATATAGTGTTTATGGGTATGGGCGAGCCGTTCGATAACCTTGATAACGTATTGCGCACCCTCGATGTGCTTACATCCGATTACGGTTACGCATGGAGCCCTAAACGCATTACCGTATCTACAGTGGGATTAAAGAAGGGACTTGAGCGTTTCCTTAATGAAAGCGAGTGCCATTTGGCGGTAAGCCTTCATTCGCCTTTCCCGTCTCAGCGTGCCCAGCTGATGCCTGCCGAGAAAGCATTCTCTATAACAGATATCATAGAGATACTGCGCAACTATGATTTCAGCAAGCAGCGCCGTCTATCGTTCGAGTATATCGTGTTTGGCGGTGTAAACGACAGCTTGATTTACGCCAAGGAACTGGTGCGCATACTCCGCGGACTAGATTGCCGTGTTAATATGATACGTTTCCACGCCATACCTAATGTAGATCTTCACGGATCGGATATGGACACTATGGTTACTTTCCGCGATTACCTTACGCAGCATGGCGTGTTCGCCACTATCCGTGCATCAAGAGGCGAAGACATATTCGCCGCGTGCGGTATGCTTTCTACAGCCAAGCAGCAGGCCGAGAAGGAAGATGCGGCTGCCGATAATTGATTTAAGTAGTATAAACATAAGTAATTTAATAAGGACTATGAAACGATTTGTTTTCTTATTGAGTATGTTTTGCGTGGCACTGGCTATGGTGTCTTGCAAAGGCGAAGGGAAAAGCATGTTGACACCCGCATCGAGTGGACGTCCGTACGAAGTCTTGGTAGTAGCCGACGATAACTGTTGGATGAGCAAAGACAGTGCCTTGTATCATGTTCTCGATACCGATGTTCCTTGTCTGCCGCAGTCTGAACGCTCGTTCCGTATTTCAAGAGTGCGCCCAGAATTTTATGATAAGTCGATGCGTTTGTTCCGCAACATCGTATTGGTGGATATCGACGCAAGCAAGTATACGCAGACCAAATTCAAGTTTGCTCGCAATGTGTATTCAGCACCTCAGATGATTATGACTATCCAGTCGCCAACGCAGGAAGAATTCGATAAATATGTGTCTCGTAACGGACAGGCAATAGTGGATTTCTTCACTCGTGCAGAGATGAACCGCGAAGTGGCTCTGCTGAAGAAGAAACACAACAAGACCATTTCGGCTAAGGTAGGTTCTATGTTCGATTGCGACATCTGGATGCCGATAGAAATGGAATCGTATAAATCGGGCGACCATTTCTTCTGGGCTTCTACCAACCTGAACGACCTGAACTTCGTGATGTATTCTTATCCGTTCCGTGATAACAACACCTTTACCAAGGAATATTTCATAGCCAAGAGAGACTCGGTTATGAAAGTCAACCTGCCAGGAGCTCGCGAAGGCATGTATATGGAAACTGCCGACTCTATCTTTGTAGAGGCACGCAATATCAGTGTTGACGGCGACTTCGCTTACGAAGTACGGGGCTTGTGGGATATGAAGAACGACGCAATGGGCGGTCCGTTCGTATCGCACGTTAGAGTAGACCGTGCCAACGCTCGTGTGGTAGTAGTAGAAGGATTCGTATACAATCCGGCAAAGCTTAAACGCGACTTGATCCGTCGTCTTAACGCAGCTCTCTATACTTTGAAATTGCCATCACAGAAAGCGGTAGCAGAAATACCGGTAGAAGGCGCCGGCTTCACTGAAGAGAAGATGGTTCCGGACGAAACACCCGATAATAAAGCTAATAAACAATAAGATAATGGAAGATAGAAAGATAAGAGTGGGTATCACCCACGGAGACATAAACGGCGTAGGATATGAAGTGATACTAAAAGCGTTTTCAGACCCTACCATGCTCGACTTATGCACTCCTATTATATATGGATCGCCAAAAGTAGCAGCGTATCATCGTAAGGCTATGGATATACAGACCAACTTCAGCATTGTAAATTCCATCTCGGAAGTGCAAGACGGACGTCTGAATATCATTAACTGTACAGACGATGAACTGAAGGTAGAGTTGGCTAAGCCTACGGCTGAAGCCGGACAGGCAGCGCTGGCAGCCCTTGAAGCAGCATTGCAGGATTACCGCGACGGATGGTTCGACGTACTCGTTACGGCTCCTATAAACAAACATACCATACAGTCGGATACATTCCACTTCCCCGGACATACTGAGTATATAGAGGAACGTGTAGGCGAAGGACATAAGGCGCTTATGATATTGCTGAAAGGTGATTTCAGAGTAGCGTTGGTTACCGGACACATCCCTGTGAGAGAGGTGGCAGAAGCCATCACTCAGGAGCTTATCATGGAGAAGATAGCTATTTTCCATCGTTCGCTGAAATACGATTTCGGAATTGACAGTCCACGTATCGCTGTGTTCTCACTCAACCCTCATGCAGGCGACGGTGGCTTGATTGGCTCGGAAGAAGAGACAGTTATCATTCCGGCTATTCAGGAGATGGTGAAGAAAGGCATGCAGTGTTTCGGACCTTATCCTGCCGATGGATTTATGGGATCGGGCAACTATCGTCATTTCGATGGTATCTTGGCAATGTATCATGATCAGGGCTTGGCTCCTTTCAAGGCGTTGGCTATGGACGAAGGCGTGAACTATACCGCCGGACTGCCTATCGTGCGCACATCTCCGGCTCACGGCACAGCGTACGACATCGCTGGTCAGGGTATCGCATCCGAAGACTCGTTCCGTCAGGCTATTTATGTGGCACTCGATATCTTCCGCAACCGTGTGTTCGAAGAAGAAATCAGCGCACGTCCGCTGCGTAAACAGTATTACGAGAAACGTGACGATAGTGATAAACTGAAGCTGGATACAGTAGACGAAGATTAAAAACGAGTGATGACGAGAGCAGAGATACAACAAGTGAAACAGCGTTTCGGTATTATTGGAAATACCGAAGCATTGTCGCGCGCCATAGATGTTGCCA
>ERZ780128.849-NODE-849-length-11103-cov-2.026159_pt1 | contig 11103 bp, 5 predicted proteins | sample MGYA00511170_ERZ780128 | MGnify/ENA primary metagenome ERZ780128 (study PRJEB29588, sample SAMEA1970465) | human gut metagenome | biome: human gut; feature: human-associated habitat; material: faeces | place: Denmark | collected 2008/2010 ...
ATTCCTGCTGTATCTAATATTCATTATACACTTGAAGATATAGATGGAATCTCCGCTAAAGGAGGAGATCATGACAATGTGACTATATTCTATAGCACACGTCATATTGAAAAGTCTTTTGAGGCAAACGATACTACAAAATTGTTTTTTGAAACACGTGGCGTTTTATTGCATGAACTTACTCATGCCTTTCAGCTTGAACCGCAGGGTATAGGGTCGTATGGTACAAACCGTGTGTTCTGGGCGTTCATTGAAGGCATGGCCGATGCGGTGCGTGTTGCCAACGGAGGTTTTAAAGAAGGCGATCGTCCGAAAGGCGGAAATTATATGGATGGGTATCGTACGGCAGGATATTTCTTCGTATGGCTTCGCGATAATAAGGACCCGGAGTTTCTACGTAAGTTTAACCGCAGTACCCTTGAGGTTGTTCCTTGGTCGTTTAATAAAGCGATAAAGCATATATTAGGCGAAAAATACGATATTGATGACCTGTGGCATGAGTATCAGGTAGCTGTAGGCAATATTCAGCAATGATAATTCTATAACAGCATGAAAATAAATAGTATTAAGATTGTTTTTGGGTTGATAGGATTGGCAAGTTGTTGCTTGCCAATCATGTCACAACCTAGTCGCCTTGTTGATTATGTTAATCCGTTTGTCGGTACTGACGGATATGGTAATGTATATCCCGGAGCTCAGATACCGTTTGGTGGCATTCAGATAAGTCCCGACACAGATGCGCATTTTTACGATGCGGCTTCGGTGTACAATTATAATCATTCATCCATCCTCGGGTTTAGTCTTACGCATCTTAGCGGAACTGGTATTCCTGATTTAGGTGATTTTCTTTTTGTTCCTGGGGTAGGTGATATGAAACTTGATCCGGGTACGCGTGAAAATCCTGATGCAGGGTATCGTTCGCGCTATGCTCACGATAAGGAATGGGCTTCGCCAAATTATTATGCTGTTGATCTTCTTGATTATGGCGTGAAAGCGGAGATGACTTCAGGGGTGAGGAGTGGAATATTCCGCTTCACTTATCCTAAGTCTGAGAAAGCATTTATCATGATTGATATGAACCATACGCTGTGGCACTCTTGCGAATGGGCTAACCTGCGTGTGTTGAACGACTCTACCATTGTAGGTTCAAAACTGGTAAAGGGATGGGGACCAGAACGTCATGTTTTCTTTGCAGCGGTTTTCTCGAATAAATTGTCGGGCTTTCGAATAATGCAAGATAAAAAACCGGTGATTTATAATACCTCTCGTTTCCGCAGTAGCAATGAGGCTTGGGGAAAGAATTTGATGGCTTATGTTTCGTTTGCTACAAATGATGGAGAGGCCGTGACCGTAAGAGTCGCTGTTTCCGGAGTAAGTACTGATGGAGCGGTAGATAACCTTCGAGAATCGGAGAGCATATCGTTTGATGTTCTTAAGGCGAAGGGTGAACAATTATGGGAGAAAGAGTTGTCGAAATACACTGTCAAGGGCGATGAAAAGACAAAACGTACTTTTTATACTTCTGCTTATCATGCGGCATTGCATCCATTTGTCTTTCAAGATGCCGACGGACATTATCGTGGGCTTGATAAGAATATAGACAAAGCCGACGGATTCACTAATTATACAGTATTTTCATTATGGGATACCTATCGTGCGTTGCATCCATTGTTTAATCTTGTGCATCAGGATTTGAATGTAGACATTGCTTACTCTATGCTAGCGCATTATGACAAAAGCGTTGAAAAAATGCTTCCTATATGGTCGTTTTATGGAAATGAAACATGGTGTATGATAGGGTATCATGCGGTATCTGTATTAGCCGATATGATAGTGAAAGATGTAAAGGGTTTAGATTATGAACGTGCTTATGAGGCTATGAAAACTACGGCGATGAATCGACATTACGATTGTTTGCCAGAGTATCGTGCGTATGGGTATGTGCCATTCGATAAGGAGGCAGAGTCTGTATCGAAGACATTAGAGTATGCTTACGATGATTATTGTATAGCGCAAGCGGCAAGAAAATTGGGTAAGGATAAAGATTATGATTATTTCTTGAATCGTGCTTTGTCATATCAAACATTGATAGATCCAGAGACTGGATATATGCGTGCTCGCGATAGTAAGGGTAATTGGCGCACTCCGTTTACTCCGATTGCATACGAAGGGCCAGGCTCGGTTAATGGATGGGGAGATATTACCGAAGGATTTACTGTGCAATACACGTGGTATGTGCCGCACGATGTTCAAGGTTACATGAATACTATAGGGAAAAAATTATTCAAGAAGCGTTTAGACGAGCTGTTTACTGTAGAGTTGCCAGAAAATATACCGGGAGCGCATGATATTCAAGGACGTATAGGTGCATATTGGCACGGCAACGAGCCTTGTCATCATGTGGCTTATCTTTATAACTATTTGGGCGAGCCTTGGAAATGTCAGAAGTGGGTGCGCGAAATAGTGTCGCGCTTTTATGGTGATACGCCCGATGCTTTAAGTGGCAATGACGATTGTGGTCAGATGTCGGCATGGTATATATTTAACTGCATGGGATTTTATCCGGTTGCTCCGTCAAGTAATGTCTATAACATAGGTTCGCCTTGTGTTGAGGCTCTCACAGTTCGATTGAGTAATGGACGCAAGATAGAAATGACTGCCGAGAATTGGTCGGAAAAGAACGTGTATGTGAAAGAACTATATGTAAATGGAGAGAAGTATAATAAATCATATCTTCAATATGATTCCATTCGTGATGGAGTAAAACTGCATTTCGTTATGTCTGATGTGCCCAACTATAAACGTGCAACGGATACGGAATCTCTTCCGCCTTCTATTTCATCTGTCAAGAAGACTAAGAGGTATGTAAGACCAGCAAATTAGTTTGCTGGTCTTTGCAAGAAGACTATTGTTTGCAAGAAGACTATTGTTTTGTCTTTTGGTCTATTGTATTCGATTTACATTATCTTTGCCCCAATTAATGGAGTAAATTGTTTTATTAAAAGAGTATATTTCAATCAAGATATGAATCGAACTACGAATGCCGACTGGTATACTATGCGCCTGAAAGAGGCGGAGGCTGATTTAGGAAAAATCAAAACCCGCATCTTTCAGGTTAGCATGTTGCGCCTTGTTTTGTTTGTTGCCGGAGTGGTATCTGTTTTTTTGTTTTTCCGCTCGCCGGCTTGGGTGATAACTGTTGCTATGTGCGTTACCTTCTTGCCTTTCTTTGTTTTGGTGAAGTGGCACAATCGTTTGTTCTTGGATAAGGAACTGACAGAAGCAAAAGCCGAAATCAACCGGAATGAACTGAAAGCTTTGCAGGGTGATATAAGCAGCTTCGACGGGGGCTATGAATATGTTGACCCGGAGCATGTGTATACATACGATATCGATGTGTTTGGAGAGCGTTCGGTATTTCAAATGCTGAATCGTACCTGCACTCATGTAGGGAAGTCTGTCTTGGCTACATGGCTTAAGCGACATCTGCTGCGTAAGGAGGCTATAGAGCTGCGACAAGAAACTGTGAAAGAAGTAAGCATGAAACCGGAGTTTCGTGAAGCGTTCCGTGTGGCCGGCATGGTGTATAGAGGAAAAGATACTGACGAGAGGGAGATTTCCGATTGGGTTAACAGCGCACCACTTTTCTTGGGTAAAGCTTGGGTCAAAGTGTTGCTGTGGGGAGTACCTGCGCTTAATGTTGTGCTACTTTTGGCGGGATTGCTTGACTTGATTGGCATGGGCTGGTTTGGTTTTGTATTCTTCTGTTTCATTATCCTTAGTTTCGGAATTCAGAAGCACGCCACTATGGTTCAGGATACTTTCGGCAAGAAATTGCGCACTCTGAATAGCTATGCCAAGCTGATAGAATTTACTGAAAAAGAAGAATGGCAGTCGGCTGGTGTACGTCAGTTGATAGAGCGTTTGAACTCTGGTGGTAATTCACCGATAAAAGTCTTGCGTCAGTTGTCGCGAGAGTTGGAACGTTTGGACTTACGCAATAACCAGTTGCTGTATTTATTATTAGAGGGAAGCGTCTTTTTCCAGATGCGCCAGATAGTACGCATAGAAAAGTGGAAACAGAGATACGGCAAGCAGGTCATGGAGTGGCTCGAAGTTGTGGGCGAGCTTGATGCTTTATGCTCGTTGGGCACTTTCGGGTTTAATCATCCTGACTATGTTTATCCTACAATTTCGGATAAGCCTTTTATGTTTGAAGCCCGTGGCATGGGGCATCCGCTTATGGCACAAGACAAGTGTGTAAAGAACGATGCGCATATTCCCGTACGTCCTTTCTTCTTGATAATAACCGGAGCTAATATGGCAGGCAAGAGTACTTATCTTCGTACTATCGGGGTAAACTATCTGTTGGCATGCATAGGTTGCCCGGTATGCTGTGATTCGCTTGAACTTTATCCGTCTCAGTTGGTTACTAGTCTTCGCACTTCCGATTCGCTTGCCGGAAACGAATCGTATTTCTTTGCGGAGATGAAGCGTCTGAAACGTATCATCGACATGCTGAATGAGGGGAATGAACTCTTTATCATTCTTGACGAGATACTTAAAGGAACCAACTCAACCGACAAGCAGAAGGGTTCGCTCGATCTTATCAAACAGTTTATCCGTCTTAGTGCCAACGGAATCATTGCTACGCACGACCTTTTGTTGGGTACGTTGGTAGATCAATATCCTAAAGAGATACATAACTATTGTTTCGAAGCCGATATACATAATGACGAACTTACGTTCTCTTATAAGTTGCAAGAAGGAGTGGCTCAAAATATGAACGCATGTTTTATTATGCGTAAAATGGGAATTACGATAGATGATTAGCGAGCTTCCCATCGGTCGACTTCCTATTCGCGTGGCCTCTTATTTTACTTCGATAATTTCAGCTTCACTTCTTTAACCGGGCGGAGGTAATACTTCCGGCTGTCACCAGCGTTCGATACCATATTTGATGTCATGCTGAACGTAGACTTTCCATTATTGCATAGATAGCGGTCGGTGCCTTCGTATTTTATTAGACTGGGCACTTCTGCGTCGAGCAACAGTTTGTTAAGCGCCTCTGTCTTGGTAATGCCGAAGTAGCGGTCTCTGAATGCTTTGGCTTCTTCGGTTGAAAATATACGCCATCCGCTCATGCCGTTGTGCGAGAAATAAGAGAGTTGCTCTTCCGTATCGGAAGCATAGACATAGAATTGCTGCGGGGCAAGCAGCAACGCTGTGCTTTCGGTACCCGATGAAGGGGTGAGCGAGCATACCAAGCATTCTTTCCATAGTGTGCCTACTTCGGGCATTGCCGAAACCTTATATATCGGCATGTTGCTGTCATTATTGTCTTCTCCTTCGTTTCCGTCGCTTCCGCCACCTTCACCGCTACTACCGCTACCATTGTTTCCGCCGTTCCCTTCATTGTCGTCTTTCCCGTCTGGTTTTATTTGGTCGAAACCGAACTCCACATTGGTTACTTGGTGCCATCCCTCAGCTTGGAATGTACCGTCTAGTGCGATAGGTTGGCCGTATCTGCCTGTAAAGTGATAAGGATATCCGGCTTTTAATGCCGCTTGATAAGTATATCCGTAGGCTTCGTTTCCTCCGGGGCGTTCTATATTGATAGATAAATGTGTGGTAGAACTTTCCGAGGGGATTATGTATTGCTCTTTGCACGTCCATATATGTCCGTCCTTATGAAACGTGATGGCGGCTTCCTGTTTGTCGTTCCTTGGATTTCCGCTGAATGAGATGCCGGAACTTACCGGAGATAGTTTCATTTCCACCTTACTGGCATCCGATGGTATGCCCGACATGGTGAACCGTAGGGCAGACACTACATAAGAAAAGGTCATGGTGGCGAATGTAGCCTGATTTAATCCGATTTGCAGTCGGCTTATTTGCAATGGAGAAGAACATACGTTGCCCGATAGACGGATGAAGCTTTCGGGGGTTGTTTGTAATGGTAAAGAAACTCCGTTGTTTTCCATTCCGGATATGCCTACTATGGTGTATTGTCCTTTCGGTAGTTCAGAAGTGAACAAGTCGTCGGTGGCGGTATGCGTGTGTTGCATAACGCATTCGTTCTCCGTGTTGAATGCAAATAATGACAGCGGAAAGTTGATTTTTGCATTATCTACGCTGTTAAAGTCGAGTTGCAGTCTGCTGTTCTTTTCTTCGGGCTGACTTTCATTGCCTTCGTCTACTTTGTATTCTCCGCAAGAGAATAGCCAGATGGCGTTATATAACAAAATCAGGAATAACCGGATTTGTGCAATTGGTAGAGTTTTTAGATAATTCATAATGGTTCCTTTATATATAGGACGCATTTTTTGTAAAATATCCGGCTTAAAGCTGAAAAATATTTTTAGTGCATGGCTTTTCGTGAAAAAAACATCGCAATGATTCAATCAAAACATTGCGATGAGTTGATTGAAACAATGCGATGGTTCAATTGAAGCATTGCGATGGTTAAAATCGTTCATAGCAATGGATAACCGAATGTCTTGGTACGTAGTCCCAAAGTGGAATCAATTATGTTAGACAGAAGAGCATCGAATTCTTCCATTACACAAAATATTCCACCAAAAGGAGTGATTTGTTCAGATTTTATTTGTACTTTTACCATGCCTGATGAAGATTTGTTTGATTTTTATTGCAACACTAAGTTAAGTGAATCTTCTGATATGGCAAAATACTGGGTAATATATTATTACTCAGTGTTTTAAATTTATTTCTGCGGAATTAAGGAATACACAGAATATACTGCAATTAATCGAATTTTAATTCATGGTTAATCTGAATTTAAGCAGAAAAACAATCATACAGAATTATCTTTGCAGCAGAAAAAACAAATAACAGAATCATGAAAATAACACATTTAACACTTTCCGTAGCAATTGCTTGTACATTGGGGGCATGCGGAGTACAACAAAACATGCCGGACAAAGTACCAATAGACTACGTGGATCCCTACATAGGGAATATCAGCCACTTGCTTGTTCCAACATTTCCAACCATTCAGTTACCTAACAGTATGCTGCGAGTTTATCCCGAACGCGCAGACTATACATCCGAACTACTGAATGGTCTGCCCATTATCGTCACTAACCATCGCGAACGCTCGGCATTCAATCTAAGTCCTTATCAAGGAGACAGCCTGCGCCCCGTCATGGCATATACGTATGATAATGAACGCCTGACTCCCTACAGTTATAGCGTAGAACTGGATGACAACCGCATAAAAGCTGAATACGCCCTCTCACACCAATCAGCCCAATATCGGATTACCTTCGAACCAGACAAACCCACTTATGTAATAGTCAACTCACGTAACGGAGCCATCCGTGTCGGACATAACTTTATTTGCGGGCGGCAACAGTTAAGCAACAATACAAATGTCTACTTATATATCGAACCACAAGAAGAAGCCATAGAGGCAGGTGTCGTGGAAAACGGTGTCATCGAGGGAAGTAAAGACCTGGCAGAAGGAACAAATGTCTGTGCCGCATGGCGTTTTGCCGAAGGTACTTCTACTGTTAACCTACGTTACGGTATTTCCTTCATCAGTGAGGAACAGGCTGAAAAGAATCTGCGTCGCGAACAGAAAGAGTACAACCTCGAAAACCTTGTCCAAACCGGACGGGACATTTGGAACGAAACGTTGGGACGCATCCGGGTAGAGGGTGGCACAGAAGACGAGAAGATCGTTTTCTATTCTTCCTTCTACCGCACCTTTGAGCGACCGGTCTGCATGAGCGAGGATGGTCGTTACTTCAGTGCTTTCGACGGACAAGTACACAATGACAACGGTACACCTTTTTATACTGATGATTGGATTTGGGATACTTACCGTGCCGCCCACCCCCTACGTGTACTCATCGACCGACAGAAAGAAGAAGATATTATAGACTCTTACCTGCGCATGGCCGAACAAATGGGCAACCTATGGATGCCTACCTTTCCTGAAACTACGGGCGATACGCGTCGCATGAACTCCAACCACGCTGTAGCCACAGTGGCTGATGCACTCGCAAAAGGATTGCACGTGGATACAGTCAAAGCCTATGAAGCTTGTCGTCGGGGTATGGAAGAAAAAACACTTGCACCTTGGTCTGGCAACCCCGCTGGATGGATTGATGCTTTTTATCATGACCACGGTTATATTCCTGCCCTCCGCCCGGATGAACAAGAAACAGATCCTAATGTGCATCCTTTCGAAAAACGTCAACCCGTAGCTGTCACACTGGGCACCAGTTACGACCAGTGGTGTTTGTCACGCATTGCCACTGCACTGGGCAAGACGGAAGAAGCCGCACATTACCTGCAATGTTCCTACAATTACCGCAATCTCTTCAATCCCACTACATCTTTTTTCCATCCTAAAGACAAGGATGGTCGCTGGATAGAACCTTTCGACTACCGATTCCCCGGTGGCATGGGTGCCCGTGAATATTACGGTGAAAATAACGGTTGGGTGTATCGCTGGGACGTCCCACATAACATTGCTGACCTTATCAACCTCATGGGGGGTAATGAAGCATTTATTGCCAACCTCGACCAGATGTTCCGTGAACCGTTAGGGCGTAGCAAATATGAATTTTATGCCCAACTTCCCGACCATACCGGCAATGTAGGACAATTCTCCATGGCTAATGAACCCTCACTGCACGTACCCTACCTCTACAATTATGCCGGACAACCCTGGAAGACACAAAAACGCATCCGTCAAATGCTCCGTACTTGGTTCCGAAACGATCTGATGGGCATTCCTGGCGATGAAGACGGCGGTGGCATGACATCGTTCGTAGTCTTCTCTTCCTTGGGGTTCTATCCCGTCACTCCCGGTTTCCCGGCCTATAACATAGGTAGTCCGCTTTTCACCCGTGCCAAAATCACACTGAGCAACGGCAAGGTATTTGAAATCGAAGCACAAGGAGCATCTGACGAGAACAAATATATCCAATCAGCCACGATGAACGGGAAAGAATGGAACAAACCTTGGTTCAGTCACGATGACTTAAAAGAAGGCGGCAAACTGGTACTCGTCATGGGCAATCATCCGAACAAGGCATGGGGTGTCAATGCAGGCAATGTACCGCCTTCGGCAAACAACAATTAATATTGTTTTATCCTCTCATGACACAACAGTTTTTTTGCGATTTTCATGGAAAGTCTGAAGACTTCTGTGTGTCATGAGAGCTTGGGTCGTACCTTTCAGGCATAACTTCCCCTTCCCCCACAAGGAACTTGAGGCAATATGCCGTAAACACCACAAAGCATAAGGGCTAATCTAAGGAAAACGCTACTTTCGTCGAGTAATATAAATTGTGGGGTGAGGTTCGCTTTTATAGTGCCTGATTATTTCTCATTACACGTAAGAAGTTTTCTCCCCAAATCAGCCTGATATCCTTTTCGCTGTAGCGTTCTTGCAGCAAACGGCGGGTCAGATTGATTAGTTCGGACGAGTCATAGCATCCTTTCACGCCTCCGTCACCGTCGAAATCGGTTCCGATGCCTACATGCTCTATACCCATAACGTTTACCATGTGGTGTAGGTGCTCTATGATATCTACTATGCTTGCGCCGCCCTCTTTCCGTAAGAAGCAATCGTAAATACATACTTGTACCACTCCACCTTTTCGGGCTATAGCCTTCAGCTGTTCGTCGTATAGATTGCGAGGATGATCGCAAAGGGCGCGACTGGAAGAATGGGAGCATACCACCGGCTTCTGACTGATATCGAGGGTATCGTAGAAAGTCTGCACTCCGGCATGAGATAAGTCTACCATCATTCCCACTCGGTTCATCTCTCGTATAACCTGTTCACCGAAGGGGCTTACTCCTAAGTTTTCATCATTATATCTTGCCGAACCGCATATATCATTATTGCCGTTGTGGCAAAGAGTCATATACACCACACCTCTTTTGCGGAAGCGTTCTACGTTGCTGATGTCTTTTCCTATGGCGTATCCGTTCTCTATGCCTAGCATGATAGCTTTCTTACCTTCTCTTTTCAGGCGATATAGGTCGTCTGGGGTATAGGCTATATCTACGGCGGTGCAGTTCATGGCTACCATCTTTTCAATTTCGTTGAGTAGTCGGTCGGCCTTGGCGGTAGCGGCAAGCAATGCCTCGTCAGTACGTTCCTTTTGTTCCAGATAAGCCACCATGATTGTTGCGTCCTGATGTCCTTCGTTCATTTTATGCAGGTCTACTCTGATGCGTGGGTCGCGCGACGCGAAATTGATGTTTTGGTCGAAGAACATAGGAGTATCGCAATGCGTGTCGAGCGTAAGTACTCTTTTGTGAAGAGCTTTAGCGTCACGGAATGAAGCGGCTTCGTTCAGCAGCCAGTTGAAAAGCGGCATCATACACTCGTCGTTATTTAGGATGAAGCATTCGGGATGCCACTGCACGCCTATCATCGACTTGTACTCCGTACTTTCTATGGCTTCTGCCACACCATCGGTAGCTCGTGCCGATATGCGGAAACCAGGAGCGGCATCTTTTACCGCCTGATGATGGAACGAGTTTACCATCAACTTATCTGTACGCATTATTTTGCTCAGTAGAGTATCCTCGTCTATAGTTACCGAATGTGATGCGTACGCTCTATCCAAGTCTTGACTGTGCTTGATGCACTGCCCTTCGCATTGTTTATAAATGTCTTGATAAATTGTGCCTCCCAGTGCAGCGGTCATAACCTGCATACCTCGGCATATTCCCATCATAGGTATTTGTCTGTTGGCTGCTAAGCGTACCAACATCAGTTCCTGATGGTCGCGGTGTGGGTTGATGCTGTGTAGTTCTTTTATCGGTTCCTCTTGCAGATAAAGTGGGTTTATGTCTCCTCCGCCTGATAGCAACAAACCGTCTACCTTGTCGAGTAGGTTTGCCAAAACGTCATCTTCATCGCATGGGGGGATAACGAACGGAATGCCGCCCGCTTTCAAAATGGAAGTATAATACCCCGGTGCCAGCGACATATTCCCGTTGTCGAAATTTCCGGTTATGCCTATTATCGGCTTATCTTTATGATTGGGAAAGTGCGAGTGGAACGACTCGTATTCCGCATTGATGTCAAATGTTTGAAATGTTTTCATAAGT
>ERZ780128.853-NODE-853-length-11057-cov-4.437102_pt1 | contig 11057 bp, 5 predicted proteins | sample MGYA00511170_ERZ780128 | MGnify/ENA primary metagenome ERZ780128 (study PRJEB29588, sample SAMEA1970465) | human gut metagenome | biome: human gut; feature: human-associated habitat; material: faeces | place: Denmark | collected 2008/2010 ...
GGCAACGGCGGCGGCATCTATATCCACTTTAACGCCGGCAATGTTTCGATCTCCAACGCCACGATCACCGGCAACAAGGCGTCCGCCACGGGGGATACAAGGTATGGCCACGGGGGCGGCATTTATTCGGAGAGAGGGGTAACCGTCAAGAATGTGACGATCACCGGAAACAACAGCACCTTTGAGGGCGGCGGCATCTATGGAAAGGGCGCTATTACCCTCACCGATGCTACCGTTACCGACAACAATCAATATGACGTTTACTACGACGGAACAGAAAGCACAAACCCTAAACTTACCGTTTCCGGCTCGGTGAAGGCCGGCTATTACGCCAATTATGATTGGAAGCTGCCCATTCTTGTATCAGGCGCATTGAGTGAGGATTCGGTCATCCGTGTGGGCGTGCGTGAAGGCATAAATCCTGGGGCCATCGCCGAACCGGCAAGCGGCGTGACGCTCAGCGCTGAGAACTTCAAGGCGGACGCCGCCGACAGCGTGACCAGCCTGGGCAATGACGGCAAGGTCTATCTTGTGCCCTGCACGCACGAGATGGACGATACCGGCTACACCTGCAAGAAGTGCAAAACGCAATTCGACGCGCGCGTGGGCGATAGCGCCTATTATAAGACGCTGACGGATGCGTTTAATGCAGCCAGAGGCAGCACCGTGACGCTGCTGCGGAATGTGACGCTCACAGGAAATTGCTCTTCTGAGAACTACTCAGCGACGCTGGATCTGAATGGCAAAACTGTCAGCACCGAGAATAAATACATTCATGTCGGAGGCGGGAACAAGTCCAATACTCTGACGGTCAAGGATTCTAGCAAGGGCGGCGGGACGCAGGCGCTCAATGTCAAGTTTTCGGTTGGGTCCAACGGAACGCTGGCGGTTGACGACTCCTACACCGGCGAGATTTCGCGCGTGGAGCTGCAGGCCGGCGGCGCATTGGAGCGCTTTGGCGGCAAAATCGGCGAGTTGGTTTTAAGCAATGCTGCGTATGGCTCCACAAGTACGGGCTACGGCCTGAAGCTGTGGAAGGGCAATCCAAACGCCTGCACCATCGGCAAGATCACGGACAACACGAAGAGCAAGAGCCTCACCGTTAACGACCTGCTGGGAACCGACTATGCGAAGTGCGAGCTGTACGGCGAAAAGGACAGTGTATGGAGCATCGTTCCCAAGACGGAGAAAATCTCCGAACTGACCGGCTATACAGCGTACAAGGTGCAGTTCACGGAGTGCGTCCATCAGTGCGCCGATGACAGCAACCCTGTGTGCTCTGTGTGCCACAAGGACCTGTATACGAAGATCACCGCCAAGGCCGCTGACGGCACGACCAAGACTGCCTACTTCACGGAAGACAGTGCGCTGGAACACGGCTATGTAGAGGCCATCCAGACCTTGAACGGCTGGAGCAATGAGGGCTGCACCGAGCCGACGCTGACCCTGCTGCGGGATATGCCTTACGGCACCTCCATAACGCTGACCGGCACGCTGACGCTGGAGAGCGGAACGCACACCGCCAAGAATGTGACGGTCGCTGAAAACGCGAATGTGACCTTTGCCAACGGCAGCTATAAAGGTGCGACCATCAACGGCACGGCGACGGTGGAGGCGGGCGTCACATTCACCGACGCCTCCGTCACGGTGAACGGCACGCTGAACGCCAAGGGCGGTACCTTCACTGGTAATGTCAAATTCAACGGCAGCAGCATCGCGAACATCAGCGGCGGCAGCTTTAATAATGAAAAGAAATATGGCGGCGTTGAGTTTGACTACAATGTCACGGGGACGATCTCCGGCGGCACGTTTGTCTTCGCGGATTTTTACACCACCAAAGTCAAGCTTTCCGGCGGCACATTTACGATGATCAAAACCAACGGCGACCGCAAACTCGCCGACCTGCTGGCGGAGGGCGCGGCGTATTACGGAGCAAGTGATAATCAGGCTGTGACCAATGATAGATTGAATACGCTGGAAAATGTCAAGGTCGTGTCGCATACGCACAACGGCGGCACGGACGGCAACGGCACTTGCAGCATCTGCGGCAAGCAGATGGCGGCGTCGCTGACCGTCGGCGACAAGACGAGCTGGTACGCGGCCTTTGCCACTGCCATCGAGGCGGCGAACGCGGCGGACGGCGAAAAGACCATCACGCTGTATCAGGATGTGAATGGCTATGCCGACGGGCATTCGACCACCTATGAGCTGACCCACGGGCCGGTGACGCTGGCGACCGGCGGGAAAACGGTCACGAGAGTAAACCTCATCGCCAAGGGCATTTCTTTGACGGTCACGGGCAGCAACGGAGACTTCAATGTGACGGTGGACGGCAAAGACGCGGAATTGACCGTCAACGACGGGAATACGAAGCTTGCCATTGTCACGGCGCAGAACGGCGGAAAGCTTTCGCTGAGCAACGGCACCTTCAGCCGTGTGGCTGTAAAGGACGACGGCAGCAGCGCCAGCCTCAGCGGCGGCAGCTACGGCGAGATCACGAGCGACACCGGCTATGTCAAGCCCTATGCGCTGCTGGCGAAGGGGTACGCTTACAAAGACACAAAGAAGGACAAATGGCTCCCCAACGCCAATTCAATCTCGTCAAAAGTCACCGTTGAAAAAGCCCCCTTCGCGGTCGAAAAGATCTATCCGAATAGCGATACGAACTACACCGGAAACTCGGCGTTTGCGACGGACGGCAATATCACGCTGACTGCGGTAATCGCGCCCGCGCCCGAAACGGAGGGCGTCACCTACTACTGGTGGGAGCTGTTTAACGAATCAGAGAACGACTGGACCACGCAATTCAGCAAGGTTAATGCTGCGACGCATGACGGCGAGAAGAGCAAGACGCTCACGATCTCCGGGCTGCCCGTAGACAAGAGCTATCAGTACCACATTTTCGTCCAGTGCGACAACGGCTACCAGTGCTACAGCGAGCCATTCACCGTGACCCAGCATCAGCATAGCTGGACGTACAGCGCCAGCGGTGCGACCATCACCGCGAAGTGTACGGCAGAGGGCTGCTATCTGACCGACGGAAACGGCGGCAGCGTGACCATCAACGCACCCGCTGCGGATACGCTGACCTATAACGGAAAACAGAAGGCGGCGACGGTGACAAGCAGCGACTGGAAGGGCGTTGCTATCGACACAATCGCGGTGGCATACGCGCAGAATGGCAAGACGCTGTCCTCCGCACCCACTGGCGCCGGCGAGTACACCGCCAGCATCACGGTGGGCGAGGACAATAAGCCTGCCACCGCCAGCGTGAAGTATACCATTCAGAAGGCCGATCCGGTGGTGACCGAATGGCCGAAGCTTTCTGCAACGGTTTATGTCAACAGTGAAGCAACCCTCACCGGCGGCAGCGGCGAAGGCACCTTCGATTTCAAGGCAGGTGCTGCTAAATCTTGGGACAGCGCAGGCAGCAAGACCACCACGATTGTGTTTACTCCCACAGATACCAATAATTACAAGGAGCTGACTCAGGACTACACCGTAACGGTTGTCAAGCGTACGGTAAAGAACTGCAATACGCTGACTGGTATTACGGACAAGCCCTACGGAACGGCGCTGGAAGAGCTGGGACTACCCGAAACCGTGACGATCACCACGGAGGACGGCAAAACATTTGATAAGATCCCCGTCACATGGAGCGGTTATAATCCGAATACGCTGGAGGAGCAGACGCTCACCGGAACATTAGATCTTACTTCGATTGCTAACGAGGTGGAGCAGCCCGGCACACCTGTGACGGCGCAGATCAAGGTCAAACTCACGCAGAAGAGCTTCAGCGGTATTTCGGCTGCGGCTTATGAGGGTGTGTATGACGGTAGTCCGCACGGGATCACCCTCACCGGCGTGCCTAGTGGCGCAACCGTAAAATACGGCGAAAGCGCAGATAGCTGCACACAGGACAGCCTGACCTACACCAACTTCACGAATGGTCCAAAGATCGTATTTTATAAGGTCTCCCAGTTCGGCTATGCGGATGCTTCCGGCTCCGCCACGGTAAATATTACCAAACGCCCACTCACCGTTTCCAGCATCACGGAAAATAAGACCTATGCGTATGCTTCCGGTTCAGACGATAAGGCAATCGGTGTGGATATTGCAGGAAAGCTCCCGCCGGATAGGGGAACTACAACATATACGGTTGCAAAGAAAGATCCAGAGCATCTTTTAAGTGAGGTAACAGTCGATACAGCCGGAAATCTGACCTATAAAGTAAATCAGGTAGATTCGTCCAAGGTTGGAAAGACAGCAATTATCACGGTTACAGCTTCGATGGAGAACTATGAGAATGTTGAATACACGCTGACAATTAACATTACAGATAAGAAGACGGTAGAGATTAAGCGTGGAAACACCGTATCCGTAGATGGAAGCAATGCGCTGACTTATGGGGAAAAGGTTTCAAAGCTGACACTTGGAAATACCGTTTTTGTGGAAACCGGTACAGATGATATGATAGAAGGTATTCTTTCATGGAGCAATCCGGACGAGATACCGGCAGCCGGAACCACACAGGCGGGCTGGGTATTCAAGCCGGCAGACAGTACGCATTACGCGGAACTTACCGGAACAGCAGCCATCACAGTAGCCAAGGCAACACCGATAGTTGTAACAGTACCAACCGTTGCAGAGCGTGGATACAATCCGGATGCTGCACTTACCAGTTCAGATATAACAGGCGGAAGTGTGACAGGGGCAGATGGCAATTCACTTGCCGGAACATGGAGCTTTACAGGAACGAACATCATTCCGACTGTAAACAACAAAGGCTATCAGGCAGTATTTACACCTGATGACACAAACAACTACAATACAGTAACTAGAACAATAACAGTTACGGTCAATAAGGCAGCGAAAGCTCCGAACATGCCGGAAGCTGCGATGGCACCGGCACACAGCACAAAGAAGGTTGGCAATATTATACTTCCGGAAGGCTGGAGCTGGCAGGAGGCAGATAAGGACACGGTGCTTGCAGATGGTGTGGCAGTGACGGCGACTGCGGTTTATATAGGAGCTGACAAGGGAAATTATGAGACAGAAAGTGTAAGCATTACGATTACAAGAAGAGAATGTGATCACACGCACACTGAAATACGGAATCAGCGGGAAGCGACCTGCACGCAGACCGGATACGCAGGAGATACCTATTGTACGGACTGCGATAAACTTATGAGTACCGGAAAAGAGCTGGCAGCATTGGGACATGATTATAAAGCAACCGTAACAAAGCAGCCGACGACAACCGAGGAAGGAGTCAGAACCTATACCTGTACAAGATGTGGGCATTCCTATACAGAAAGCATTGCAAAGCTTACGAGTCCGTCGCCGCAGCCAACTGCAACACCGTCAGGTAAGCCGGAGACACCATCACCACAGCCAAAGGGCACCAATCTGAAGGATGACACAGGTGCAGCCTACAAGGTAACAAGTGCAAATGGCAAAACACCGGCAGTGCAGTATCTGGCACCAAAGAGCGGCACCAAAGGAACGGTGACAGTTCCTTCGGAGGTCACGATCGATGGCGTAACCTACAAAGTAACCTCTATCGCAGGCAATGCTTTTAAGGGCACTAAAAAGATTAAGAAGATAGTGATCGGAAGTAACATTACTTCTATCGGAAAAAATGCTTTTGCAGGCTGCACAAGTCTGACAAGTATCACGATCGGAAAGAATGTGACGAAGATCGGAAAGAATGCCTTTACCGGCTGTAAAAAGCTAAAGTCGATCACAATTAAGACGAAGAAGCTGACAACAAAAACCGTTAAAAAGGGAGCGTTTAACGGCATCAGCAAAAAGGTTGTGGTAAAGGTGCCAAAGAGCAAATATAAGACCTACAAAAAGCTGCTCCCGGCAAAAGGTCTGAAAAAAGCGGCAAAGATCAAAAAGTAACCAACACGCTGAAAATACAGTAACCTCATATGAGAGACTGCTTAGGCAGCGGAAATACAAATACAGACCTGCGAATCAACCGGAGCAGGGAAGTAATTGTATTTCTGCTGCCTTTTACTGCATTTTTTACTCTAAGTATTTGCAAAAAGATTTTCGTGCTTTTTTCAATTATGATGTTATAATTTTTATAATGTATTTACGAAAATGCGATGAACAGATAGCATTATTACACACGACATTGATGGAAAACAGGTTTTCATTACTGTGATAAAGGAGCGGCTATGAAAAAAACAGGAAAATCAGGGAAACGACACAATAAGTTTCTGGCACCGCTTCTGGCACTTATCGTGCTCCTGGCAGCATGCAGCTCGCAGGGCGGCGATAATGCACCGGATAGCAGGCAGAAGGAAGCTGTGCAGACGGAAGAGACATCGGCTGAGACAGCGGCAACGGATGAAATCAGGATGGATGGACAGCTCACAGGTGATATGCTCATGCAGCCATCCGGGGATACAGAGGGAGAAGCAGCGGATCCGGACGGATATAGTCAGGAACCACTTGAAGTACATTACATAGATGTCGGACAGGGCAGCGCGACACTTTTAAAGAGTGGCAGGCATGCCATGCTGATTGATACCGGTGACAGCGATCAGGGTACAAAGATACAGCTCTATCTGACAAAACAGGGCGTGGAAAATCTCGATTACCTTGTACTGACGCATCCGGATGCGGATCATATCGGCGGTGCTCCGGTCATTATTACGAAATTTGGGATCGGACAGCTTTTTCTTTCTAATTATGAGAAGGATAATAAAACAACACAAAAAGTCAGGGACGCGATGCAGTATAAAGGTCTGACTGCATCGGACTGTCAGGTTGGAGATACATATACACTTGGAAATGCATCTTTTACGATTCTTGCTCCCGTAAAAGAATATGCGGATTCCAACAACGCATCCATTGTCATTATGGTACAAAACGGAAATAACAGATTTCTATTTACCGGAGACTGCGAAGCAGAAGCTGAGGCGGATCTGATCGCATCCGGCGCGGATCTTAGTGCAGATGTTTACCTGGCGGGACATCACGGAAGTGACACTGCATCTTCACAGGCGTTCATGGATGCAGTCAGCCCTTCTTATGCGGTGATCAGCTGCGGTGAGGGAAACAGCTATGGGCATCCGCATGCAGAAGTCCTCAACAGATTCCGCAGCATGGGCATTCAGGTATTCCGTACAGATGAGCAGGGCGCTGTGATCGCGGAAAGTGATGGAACCGGGATCACATGGAACTGTGCACCTTCCGAGACCTGGCAGACAGGAGAACGAACTAAAAATGCACAGACCGGTGCAGAAAATGCGGAAACACAGCCTGCAAATGAGACACCCATACAGGAGACAGATACTGCAGCCGTGCAGGATAAGCCTGCAACCCAGCAGTCAGATGCGGTAACACTTCCTGCGCAGGAGCAGAAACCGGTTGTGGCAGACGAAACGTCGCAGGCAGGCAATTATATCGGTAATCGCAATAACGGCAAGCTGCATAAGGCTTCCTGCAGTTATCTGCCGGATCCGCAGAATCAGGTGCCGTTTACAACAAGGGAAGAAGCAGTGGCAGCTGGTTATGATGATCCGTGTAAACGGTGCAATCCGTGATGAAATATGCGCCGGGATGAGAAAACCGATTGCCGGCATTCTGACGCGATACATAAATAAAAAGCAGATGTAATGCAAATGTTTGCCGTATGTTGGCGGAGAAACAGGCAAGCAATCCGGCGGAGTAAAAAATGATTCTGGAAAAGGGGAATACATCATGGAATTGAGACATATCAGGTATTTTAAGGCTGTGGCAGAGGAAAAGAATTTTACCCGGGCGGCGGAAAAACTGGCGATCGCACAGCCACCGCTCTCAAGGCAGATCCAGGATCTCGAGGCAGAGCTTGGTACACAGCTTTTTATCCGTTCCCCGCATAAAGTAACGCTGACAGAAGAAGGAGAACTGTTTTTGCAGTATGCATCCCAAATACTGGATCTTGTGCACCGTTCTGAGGAAGAAGTCAGGGAAAGAAAAGAAGGTCTGCAGGGAACCTTATATATTGCTTCCGTAGAAGGCTGTGGACCGCGTTTGTTTGCAGAATGGATTGCAGCATTCGGACAGCAGCACCCACATGTGCAATATAATCTCTGGAATGGCAATACGGATGATGTGAATAACCGTGTTATGAAAGGTCTGTGTGAGATCGCGATGATCACAGCACCCTATAATACAGAAGAATTTCAGGTACTTCCGGTTTACCGGGAGCCATGGGTGGCAATGATCTCCAAGGGACATCCATTATATACGCCGGAAAATGATCCGGTAAAGCCGGATGATCTTCTGCCGTATCCGCTGTTGATCCCTTCCAGGGAATCTAGAAAAAGTGAGATTGACAAATGGTTTTCCAATACCGGTCAGACACCTGCGATCCGCGGCAGGATCGCACATATGATGAATGCATATGAGCTGAGCCTGCACGGTGTCGGGATTTCCATTTATCCGGCTTCTATTTCCGCAATGGCAAAGAACAAGGAAGTCTGCATCCGTAAAATAGAGCATCCGGATGCGTATGCATCCTATGCTCTCATTTGGAAAAAGGATCACACGCTTTCCCATGTGGCGCAGGAATTTCTTTCTTTTATTCGGGAAGGCATTGAAAATACAGATGAAACATGATTTGTATTCACTATATTTAAAAAGTATCACAATATATTTATAATATGTATTTCACATTATAGAGCCTGTATGTTACATTATAATCATCAAAAGGAAGTCAGGCCGGACCTCTAAAGTAACTGATCAATTTCAAAATGTAGAAAGGTTATGGTGAGTGTTATGAAAAAGATTATGGGTAAAATCAATGAGTTCTTTGGTGAATATTACAAGAGCTTTGGTGAAAGAATCTGATCAAAGAGGCGTAAAATGAATCAGAGTGAAAATCAGACAGAGACTTAGAACGGGCAGTGTATCATATACATTGCCCGTTTTGTGTCATGGCGACGAGGAGAATGAATGCCATGCTTGCATGGGCAGACATTCGACGACCGCTGATCAGAGCGAGATTCGCGAAGCGTATCTCGTCTCTGTTGCGGGCAGAAGGATTTTCGAATGAAAAGATGGAACCCCTTCTTTATTGGGAGAAAAAAGACTTTCAAAAAATAGGGACTTGCGTACAACTGGGGGATATGCTATGATATCTCTCGGCGGCATACAGTTGTACGCCGTACAAAAACATTCGGAAGAATGGAGCGTGAAAGAAATGGAGCAGTCTACCGGCTATTTTGTGGTAAAGCAGAAAGCATTACCGGAAGTATTGTTAAAGGTCGTGGAAGCTAAGAGGCTGATAGAGTCCGAACGTGCTGTTTCCGTGCAGGAAGCAACAGAACGGGTGGGGATCAGCCGCAGTTCTTTTTATAAGTACAAGGACGATATTTTCCCATTCCACGATACGGCGGCGGGCAGAACGATCACGCTGACCTTCCAAATGGATGATGAACCGGGATTGTTATCGGATGTGCTCAAGATCATAGCTACATTCGGAGCAAATATATTAACCATCCATCAGAGTATTCCGATCAACGGAGTTGCCTCCCTGACGATCAGTGTACAGATATTGCCGACAACGGCGGATGTATCCCTGATGGTCGATGAGATGGAAAAACAAAAAGGCGTACATTACGTGAAAATCATAGCTAAGGAGTAAAGAAAATGGTAAAAGTAGCAGTATTAGGATATGGTACAGTAGGAAGCGGTATCGTTGAGGTAATCAAAACAAATCAGGATATGGTAAATAAGAAAGCCGGAGATGAGATTGATGTCAAATATATCTTGGATCTGCGTGATTTCCCGGGAGATCCTTATGAGAATCTTGTTGTACATGATGTTGAGATTATTTTAAACGATCCTGAGGTGCTTGTGATTGCAGAAGCAATGGGCGGAGTGGAACCGGCCTATACCTTTACAAAGAGAGCACTCAGTGCAGGTAAGAGCGTATGTACATCAAATAAAGAGCTTGTTGCAAAGCATGGTGCAGAACTAATTGAGTTAGCGCGCGCTAACAAATGCAACTATATGTTTGAAGCAAGTGTCGGCGGTGGTATTCCGATCATCCGTCCGCTGCGCCAGAGCCTGGTAGCCAGCGAACTGACAGAAGTGATGGGCATTGTCAACGGGACGACCAACTATATCCTGACGCGGATGACGGAGGATGGGATGGGCTACGAAGAGGCACTTGCCCTTGCAACAAAGCTCGGCTATGCAGAGAGCGATCCGACTGCGGATGTGGAAGGCTACGATGCAGGACGCAAGGTGGCGATTATGGCATCGATCGCGTTTAACTCCAACGTGACCTTTTCCCAGGTGTATACCGAAGGTATTACACACATCACGGCGGAGGATATCCGCTATGCGAAGGAATTTGGCTATGTGATCAAGCTGATCGGCATGACGAGGCTGACAGAAGGCGGCGTAGAGGTTAAAGTACATCCGATGCTTTTGCCGGAGCAGCATCCGCTTTCAACTGTCCGGGATTCGTTCAATGCGGTATTTATCCACGGGGAAGCCTGCGACGACGCGATGTTTATGGGGCGCGGCGCAGGACAGCTGCCGACAGCGAGCGCAGTGATGGGCGATGTAATCGACGTGATGCGAAACATCCTGCACCATTCCTGCGGCAAGATCGGTTATGGCTGCTACCGGAATCTTCCGGTGAAATCCGCAGAGGATACGGTCAGTCGGTTTTTCCTACGGATTCAGGTAACGGACAAGCCCGGCGCGCTCGCCAACATTGCCGGGATTTTGGGCAATAACGACGTGAGCATCGCGCAGGTCGTACAGAAGCGCAGCCATGACGGCGTTGCAGAGCTTGTCATCATCACCGACCCGGTGCGGGAAAAACATTTTAACGATGCGCTCAGCATCTTAAAGGGCATGTCGGTGTTAAAAGAAGTGTCCGTCGTGATCCGGGTATACGGGAATTAAGGTGTGCCCGGCATGAAATAACGCGTTCGGCTTGTTTTATCGTCAGCGCAGCTGCATGTCGATTCGGATATCGTTTCCGGAAACAGTCACGTCAGCGAGGCTGCCGACGATCAGCGGCATCATTGGCGGAAGAT
>ERZ780128.872-NODE-872-length-10837-cov-2.501669_pt1 | contig 10837 bp, 7 predicted proteins | sample MGYA00511170_ERZ780128 | MGnify/ENA primary metagenome ERZ780128 (study PRJEB29588, sample SAMEA1970465) | human gut metagenome | biome: human gut; feature: human-associated habitat; material: faeces | place: Denmark | collected 2008/2010 ...
CGGTTGTCCCGTGATGGGGATTAGTCCGACGGCCACGAGCATGTTCACCATTGCCTGTATGACCAGCAAGATGGCCAGTCCCATCGTGAGGTAGGCGGGGAAGTTTCGTTCGCACATACTGGCGATTCGTCCCGCTCGGAAGAGAAGGATGATATAGAGGAAGGCAACGAAGACGGCACCTAACACGCCCATTTCCTCAATGATGATGGCGTAGATGAAGTCGGAGTAAGCCTGCGCCAGATGGTCGCGTTGCACCGAGTTTCCAGGCATCTTTCCAATCATGTTGCTCGAGGCGATGGCGATTTTCGCCCGCGCCTCTTGTGCGTGGTCGCGTAGGAATATGGTGTCGGACATGGTTTCCTTGTCCGACGTGTGGTCTTTCACGCGGTCAACCCAGGTTGAGGCGCGGTGGAGCAACTTGCTTTCGTTCAGTTTCTCTTTGGGAAAAATCGTCACGATGGTCGCGAGCAGGACAACGCCGAGCAGACACACGCCGACGATTTTTCCCAACTGCTTCGTGGGGACGCGCCCGATGAACATCATGACGAAGACGGTGGCGAAGAGCAGGGCCGCCGTGGAAAGGTTTTCCGTGACGATGAGGGCGCAGGTGAGGCAGGTGGCGAAGAGGATGATTTTCATGGCCCTTTTGTCGGCCCCTTCCTCCGTCTGTCCGAAGGAGAGGATGAGCGCCACGAAGAGGACCAGAGCGCCCTTGGCGATTTCAGAAGGCTGGAACTTGATACCGAAATTGAGCCATCGTGCGCCGTCGTTCTCCTTTGCGCCGATGATGAGCGTCAGAATGAGAAGGAAGATGCTGATGGGATAGAGGACAACCCCGAGCTTGAAGAATCGGCAGGGAATGGAGTGAATCACCCAGACAACGGCGGTTCCGATGCCCAAGAAGATGGTTTGCTTGAAGAGCGGGGCCATGAAGTCGCCGCTCTTATAGCTCAAGGAACTTCCTGCGCTGTAGACCTCTATGAGGGAAATCATGCAGAGCCAAAAATAAATGGCCCAGATGACCAGGTCGCCTTGAAACAGGCGCTTGGATGATAGTGACATGGCTTCTTGTTGTGTTTCAGATGTAATAATAAATCAGAGCATTTGCTCGTCGGATATGGAAGCGCATGCTGCCTGAAGGCTGCTTATTGGGCTTTCATTTCTCTGACACGTGCCTTAAACTGCTCGCCTCTGTCTTCCATATTGTGGAAGAGGTCGAAGCTGGCGCAACAGGGGCTGAGGAGCACCGTGTCGCCCGCCTGGGCCATTTCCGCGCAGGCTTTCACGCAGTCGGCCATATTGTGCGTGTCGGCCACGGGAAGACCGAGGTGGTCGAAATTCGCATGCAGTTTGGCATTGTCGGCGCCGAGATAAACCAAAGCGCGGCATTTCTGCTTCACGTAAGGCATGATTTCCGCGTAGTCGTTGCCCTTGTCCTTTCCGCCGATGATGAGCACAACAGGTGTGCGCATGCTCTCGAGGGCGCAGTTGCAAGCATCGACGTTGGTGGCCTTCGAGTCGTTGACATATCTCACGCCGTTGACCTCGCAAACGTATTCCAAGCGGTGTTCAACGCCTGGGAAATCGGCCAGTCCTTCGCGCACCTTGCTGGCAGGAGCGCCAGCGGCAAGCGCCGCCATGGCAGCGGCCAGACAGTTTCTCAAGTTGTGCTTGCCAGGCAGTGAGAGTTCGGCCATCGGCATTTCAAACGCCACGGGACTCGTGATGCGGAACGTGTCGCCATCGGCATATCCTTCAGCCCCCGCTTGCGGTTGATCGGCAAAGGGAAGCACGCGGCTTTTGAGGTCGTATTTCTTCAATTCCGTCGGCACGTGTTCGTCGCCCGTCCAATAGATAAAGGCGTCGTCGGCCTGCTGGTTGCGTATGATGCGCATTTTCGCGTCGACGTAGTTTTGCATGCAGAAACCATAGCGGTCGAGGTGGTCGGGCGTGATGTTGAGCAACACGGCCACGTTTGCGCGGAAGTCAAACATGTCGTCGAGCTGGAAAGAAGAGAGTTCGATGACATACCATTCGTGGGGCGTTTCAGCCACTTGCAGCGCCAAGCTGTGGCCGATGTTTCCTGCCAGTCCGACATCGTAGCCCGCCTTCTTGAGGATGTGATAGATGAGCGATGTCGTGGTTGTCTTGCCGTTGCTGCCTGTGATGCACACCATGCGTGCCTTCGTATAGCGTGCGGCAAATTCAATCTCACTGATGACTGGGATGTTCTTCTCTTTCAGTTTGAGAATCATCGGCGCGTCTTCCGGAATGCCGGGGCTTTTGATGACCTGGCTGGCCGAAAGGATGAGTTCGGGCGTGTGGTGTCCCTCTTCCCATTGTATGTTTCTGCGTGTGAGTTCTTCTTTATAGTGGTCTTTGATGTGTCCCATGTCGGAAACAAACACGTCGTGGCCTTCCTTTTGTGCCAGAATGGCGGCACCGACACCGCTTTCAGCGGCGCCAAGTATAACTGTTCTCATCGTTTTATTGAGTTATCTGATTTTGAGCGTGATGATGGTGGCGGCAGCCAGCAGGATGGTCACAATCCAGAAGCGGATGGTGATTTTCGACTCGTGCCAGGCACCGTGCGGCCAGTTTTTGAACACGTAGGAGCAGGTGGGGTCGAGCTGGCTGGGAAGTACGCGGAAATTATCGTGGATTGGCGTGCGCTTGAAGATGCGGCGGCGCAGGCCCTTGCGCTTGCCGGATTTGAAATATTCCACTTGCAGAATCACGCTGAGGCTCTCGACGAGGAAAACGCCGCAGAGAATCGGAATGAGGAGTTCCTTATGAATGATGATGGCCAAAACGGCGATGACGCCGCCGATGGTCAGCGAGCCCGTGTCGCCCATGAAAATCTGGGCGGGATAGGCGTTATACCACAGGAAACCGATGAGCGCACCGACCATAGCGCAGATGTAAATCACGAGTTCTTGCGAGCCAGGGATGTACATGATGTTTAGGTAGCTGGCAAAGTCGATGTGGCTCGACACGTAGGCCAGAATGCCCAAGGCGATGCAGATGATGGCCGAGTTTCCCGCCGCCATGCCGTCCATGCCGTCGTTGAGGTTGGCGCCGTTGCTCACGGCCGTGATGACAAAGATGGTCACGATGACGAAGAGAATCCAGCCTGCCTGCGTCTTATATTTTCCGCAGAACGACATGATTTCCGTGTAGTCGAGGTTGTTGCCCTTCACGAAGGGGATGGTGGTCTGCGTTGACTTCACGGCCTGGCTCTTGTGGACCACTTCCGTGCGTGCGCCGCTTTGGTGTTGCACCTCAACGTTTTCGCGCACAACGGCGTCGGGGCTGAAATACAGCACGAGGCCAACGAGCAGACCGAGAGTGACCTGTCCGAGAATTTTGAATCGTCCGGCCAGTCCGTCCTTGTTCTTCTTGAAAATCTTGATGTAGTCGTCGAGGAATCCCAAAAGTCCCAGCCACACGGTCGTGACGAGCATGAGAATCATGTAGATGTTGCGCAGACGTCCCAAAAGCAGGCAGGGAACGAGCACCGACACGATGATGATGATGCCGCCCATCGACGGCACGTTGATTTTCTGAACGCCAAACGGGTCGACAGAGGCGTCGCGTTGGGTTTCACTGATGTGGTGGCGCTTCATCCATTTGATGAAGTATTCACCGAACCAGGCCGACACCACGAGGGCTATCATCAGCGCCAGCAGGGCGCGGAAGGATACGTACGACCAGAGATTTGAACCCGGAACGCCGAATTGTTCCAGGAATCGAAAGAAATAGTATAACATTATTCGGTTGGTTTACAATGGTAAGTAGTGGTACCATTAAGTAGGTGTTAAAAATTAGTTTGAACACCCACTTACTAAATGCGCTTATGCTTATGCCGTCGCTCTGTCGTTATTCAATGCCGAAGGCGGCACGCACTTCTTCGTGGTCGTCGAAATGGTGTTTCACGCCTTTCACGTCTTGGTAAGGTTCATGTCCCTTTCCAGCCACGAGAATCACGTCGCCCTTCTGCGCCATCATGGCGGCGGCGCGGATGGCTTCGCGTCGGTCAACGATGCTGATTACCTTCTTTTTCTGTTCCTCGTCGAGTCCCGCCAGCATGTCGTTGATGATGTCTTGAGGTTCTTCGAAGCGCGGGTTGTCGCTCGTGATGATCACGCGGTCACTGCCGTTGGCAGCTTCGCGTGCCATGAGCGGCCGTTTTCCCTTGTCACGGTTGCCGCCCGCTCCGCAGACGGTGATGACCTGCCCATTTCCTTTGACAATGTCGTTGATGGCCGACAACACGTTGGCCAGGGCATCGGGCGTGTGGGCATAGTCGATAACTGCGCTGAAGCCCTTTGGCGAGCGGATGGCCTCAAAGCGGCCGTTGACAGGATGCAGTTCGGAGAGCACGCGCAACACCTCCGTTGGCTCGTGTCCGAGGCAGATGGCCGCCCCGTAGACCGCCAGAAGGTTTGACACGTTGAAGCGTCCCACGAAGCGTACGCTCACTTCCTGTCCGTCGATGTTAAGCAACATGCCTTCGATGCTCTCTTCAAGAATACGTCCCTTGAAGTCGGCTGCCGTTCTGGTGGAATACGTCTTCACCGTTGCGGCCGTGTTCTGCACCATAACCATGCCGTTTTTGTCGTCGGCATTGGTGATGGCAAAGGCGTCGGCGCTGAGGTTGTCGAAGAACGCTTTCTTGGCATCGCGGTAGTTTTCAAACGTCTTGTGATAGTCAAGGTGGTCGCGCGTCAAATTGGTGAAGAGCGCCCCTTTGAACTTCAATCCACCGATGCGCTTCTGATGGATGGCATGCGAGCTACATTCCATGAAAGCATAGCTGCATCCAGCCGCCACCATGTCGCCGAGCAGGCGGTTGAGGGTGATGGGGTCGGGCGTGGTGTGTTCCGTCGGGACAGCTTCGCCGTCGATGTAGTTGCAGACAGTGGAGCAGAGGCCGCATTTGTAGCCGAATTTGCGGAACATGTCGTAGAGCAGCGTCGCGATGGTGGTCTTTCCGTTGGTGCCAGTCACGCCGACGAGCGTCAGGTGGCTGCTCGGGTCGCCATAAAACTGGGTGGCCACTTTCCCGACAGCGTCTTCCGTGTCGGCCACGCGAACGAAGGTGACGCCTTCTGGACGCTCCGCTGGGATGGGCTCACTCACCAAAATCGCTTTGGCACCGTTTTCAAGCGCTTTGCCGATGAAGGCATGGCCGTCGGCCTGCGTGCCTTTGACGGCAACAAATAAGTCGCCCGGCTTTACCAGGCGGGAATCCATGTTCACGCCTGAGATGTTCTCTTCAAGCGAACCGCCAACTTCCAGCGGTTTCACTTTCTTTAATACGTCTGATAATATCATGTGGTATTTCTCTATGTGTTTGACTTGAACCGGCATCGGCTGCCAGACCATTCCTTAGGCCGCAGGCTCCCTCCGCGGTTCAAGCTTTCTTTTTCTTGTCTTTTGCAGCCGTGGCCTTAGGCTTTTCCGCCGTTGGCTTTTTGCTTGGCTGCGGTTTCTCCTTGCGTTTTTCGGCGGCGGCAGGTTTCTTTTCAGATTTCCTTTCCGGCTTGGCCTCCGGTTTTTTTTCCGGTTTCTTTTCCGGTTTGTTTTCCGCCGTGGCATTCTCCTCGTGGGTCGGTTCCGAAGGTTGTGCCGGCTGCGCCGCTGGAGCAGGTTGGGTGTGTCGGGCAACCGTTTGCTTATGCTCCGTGTCGAGCGTCAACGTCACAGTTTCTCCGTGTTTGATGGAATGTCCCGCGCCCAGACTTTGCAGTTTTACGCGCCCCATGCCCTTGCATTTCACGCGCAGTCCGAGCGCTTCAAGACGGCAGACGGCGTCGCGCAGTCCGTATCCCACCACGTCAGGCATCACGTCGGTCTGCTCCGTTGTTCGAGTATATTCCATTTTGTTGTCCACGCGGTGTACGCTGCCCCAAACCGTTTGCCCGTTGTTGGCAAACTCCCCGTTGGTTGGCAGGCCCACCATGTCAAAGAGGCGCGTCGTCACCGTCATATTGCCGTTGAGACACACTGTTGAGTGTTCGTGTGTCGTGTCGCGGGCCGCGGTGTAGTCGTTCACGTGGTTGCGTGCCATGACCGACTCGGCCACTTTGCGGAACACCGGGCCACACATGCCACCGCCCGAGGCCGGCGCCGGTTTGCGGATGCAGACGATGCAGGAATAGAGCGGTTTGTCATACGGGAAGTATCCCGCAAAGGTAATGAAATATTCTGAGGTTTTCCCTCCTCCCGTCCAAATCTGTGCCGTACCTGTTTTTCCGGCCACGGGGAAGAGTTTGGAAGCCGCGGGCTTGCCCACGCCGACCGTTGTCACGTTGCGCAGACATTTCTGCACGTCGCGCACAGCCTCATCCTTCGCCATGTGTTCGCGGAGCACCTCCACTGGAAATTCCTTCACCACTTCGCCGTTTCTCAAGATGGCCTTGACGATGCGCGGGCGCACCATGCGTCCGTTGTTGGCAATGCCGTTGTAGAAGTTGAGCGTGTTGATCGGCGTGATTTGCGTTTCATATCCAATGCTCATCCAGGGCAGTGTGGTGGCCGACCAATAGGCACCTTCGCCTGGGCGGCGGATGCGAGGTTTCATATATCCCGGAATGGGGATTTTGAGGTCTTCGGCCGAGCCGATGCGGTACAGGCCGTCGACAAACTTACGCGGGTTGTCGTGGTAGGCGCGGTTGATGAGCACACTGACACCCACGTTGGAGGATTTGCCGATGATGTCTTCAGCCGTCAGGACGCCGTAGCCTCCTGAGCGCCAGTTGTGGTCCTTCATCTTGCGGTTTCCGAAGTTGTAGATGCCGCCAGCGATGTCCACCTGGTCGGTGATTTTAATCAGTCCGTCGTCAAATCCCACGAGGAACGACTGCGGCTTGAACACAGAGCCTGGTTCGTAGAGGTCCGTCACGGCCAAGGCGCGGTCTTCGTGGTAGGTGCCGTCTTTGTGGCGTGAGAGGCTCGACATCGCCTTGATGTCGCCCGTTGCCACCTCCATGAGGATGCAAACGCCCGAAACGGCGTCGATTTCAGAGAGTTTCTCTTCCAATGCCCGCTCAACAATCTGCTGCATGTTGACGTCGAGCGTTGTCTGCACGTCACATCCGTCCTCCACGGGGCGGTCGATGATGGGCAGACCGCGGTTCATCACCTTCTGGTAGTGGTATTCGCCGTCGCGTCCTCTGAGCACAGAATCAAACGAGAGTTCCAAACCATAGCGCGGCGTATCTTTGAATTTGCCAACGGTGCAGTTTGCCAGATCGCCGTAAGGCCGCGTGCGCATGTCGATTTTAATGGGGTTGAGGCTCGACGTATATTTGAAGAGCGGCAATTTCTTTACCTCCGTATAGTCGATATAAGAGATGATGCGGTTTTCGCGTTTCTTCAAAGGCAGTGTCGTCACTTCTTTCACGTACACCGGCCAATATTTGCTCTCCTTCTTGCGTCCTTCAAGCAAGTGCGCCTTGAGTTTTTCGGGGATGATGTCTGGGAAAATCCGGTGCATCCCCTCGCAGATGGCGTTGATGTTGTTGTAGAGCGCCGTGTCGCGGCGGTATTGGTCTCTGCGGCGGATGGCCGTGTCTTTCTCCGACGACATATAGTCGAGGCGCAATTCATATTCTGGCAGTGAGGCCGCCAGGATTTCGCCGTTGGCCGCCAAAATGTTTCCGCGCTTGGCATAGAGCGGGCGGCCGAGTTTAACTGGTATTTTCCCCATGGTCATCCAGCGTTCGCGTTCGACCGTCATGATATATACAGATTTGCATACGGCTGAAACGCCAGCGAGCGTCAGCATGAGCACCACGAGAAAATAGCGTGGCATGGTTTTTTTGCTTTGAAAGTTCATGTCTTTTTACCTCTAAAGTTTGGTTATTGCTTATGTTTTAATTCTCTTCAACGCTGTCGACGGGCAGATAATAGGAAGATTTTGTTGACGTGCGCAACGTGGTGTCGCTCAGGTTCTCTTCTACACTGCTGCGCATGGAATATTCCGTCAGTTCGCTGGAGATGGTGAGCGCCTTAAATTTGCGGTCGTTGAGCTGCTTGCTGAGGTCTTCACGGCGGATTTCCTCGCGCTGGTAGGCATAGCGGTTGCTGATGTAGATGATGGCCAAAACGCAAAGCAGGATGAAATAGCCAATCTGGCGCCGAAAGCGCTTGCTGCCGAAGATGTCGCCACCGAGCAGACTGCGCAGCGAAATGTCGAAATCCTCGTCTTCGTCGGCGAAATGCCGGAAGGCGCGGCGTGCGCGTTCTTTCTTGTCTTCCTTCTTCCGCTTCTTCTCTTCTTTCCTCTCTGCGGCCTCGTCTCTGGCCTCATCTTCTTTGCCGTGTTTCGCTTTCTTACCCTTGGGCGGCAGCGGCTCGTCGGCCTCGTCTATTTCGTCAGCCCTGTAAATCGGCTCGGCGAAAGCCGGTTTATCGTCCGTTTGCTCGTTGGCAGGCGAGCTCTCGGCATTTTCCTGTCCGCTGCCTTTCATGGCGCGTCTCAGCATCTCGTTGAAAGCCTCCCCACGGGAATTGTTGTTCGATTCGTCTTTCTTCATCTGTTCGTGTCTACTACTTTGATTTATTGTAATGGTAAGTAGGTGCCTGTATTGGATTGAAGCGGCGTTGATGCACCATTTCGCGCGTCACACCTTTTCGGCAATGCGGAGCTTTGCACTGCGGCTGCGGGGGTTTCTCTCCTGTTCCTCAGCCGTCGGCACAATCACCTTGTTGTTGACAGGGCGCATGGGGCTCAAGCGGTTGCCAAAGAAATCCTGTTCCACCTTCCCCTCGATGTTTCCCGCCCGCATGAAGTTTTTGACCATGCGGTCTTCGAGCGAGTGGTAGGAGATCACTACCAGCCGTCCGCCGGGGCGCAGCACCTTGAGGCTCTGTTCCAGCGCCATTTTGAGCGCTTCCATTTCTCCGTTTACTTCGATGCGCAGGGCCTGGAACAGCTTGGTCAGGAATTTCGATTCGTCCTTTTTCGGGGTACAGGGCGCTACGGCCGCAACCAGGTCTGCGGTGGTCAGGATCGGCTGCGCGGTCCGTGCGCGGACGATGCAGGCGGCGACTTTCCAGGGGGTGTCGATTTCGCCCCAATCGCCCAGGATGCGGGTCAGGGCATCGGCGTCGAGCGTGTTCACCAGGTCGGCCGCCGTGCCTCCTCCGCGCTGGTTCATCCGCATGTCGAGCGGTGCCGAACCCCGGAACGAGAATCCCCGTTCGACGGCATCGAAATGGTGGGACGACACGCCCAGGTCGGCCAGGATACCATCGACCCGGGTTACTCCGCGCAGCCGCAGGGCGCCCCGCATGAAGCGGAAGTTGCTTTCGACGTAATGGAAGCGGCTGTCTTCCGGACAGTTGTCCCGGGTATCCCGATCCTGATCGAAGGCGTAAAGACGTCCCCGGTCGCCCAGTGCCGACAGGATGCGGCGCGAATGTCCGCCACCGCCGAAGGTGAGATCGACATAGGTTCCTGCAGGATCGATGTCGAGCAGTCGGACGGACTCTTCGAGCAGGACGGGCGTATGATAGACGGAGGTCATTTGGTTTCGATATATATTTAGGGTGTAAAGTTAGGCAATTTGCAGGGAAAAATCGTTATCTTTACCGAAGAAAAAACGGTTGAGAACGGTCGTACTCTGGAAGGCCGGGGTGTCCCGCTTCCGGGATCTCCCTGTACCGATGCGGAGTTTCGATTGGAAATCCGAGCGTAGGTGCGATAGGTGCAAATCGGGCGTCGTACGACTTTCGACCGATAATTAAAAGGGTTACGTTATGCCGAAAATAGATGTCGATGCCGTGCTTGCGGCAAAGGCTCCCCGGATCGCCCGATGGGTGCCGGGATTCGTTATCCGCTGGCTCAAGCGCACGATCCATCAGGACGAAATCAACTATATTCTGGATGAGTATTCCGCGCTTCCTCCTCAGCAGTTTATCCAGGCTTGTTTTAAGTTCTGGGGAGTGACCTATTCGGTCGAAGGGCTCGAAAAGCTCGACCCGAAGGGACGGTATCTCTTTGCCTCGAACCATCCTTTCGGGGGAATGGATGGTATGATGCTGGCCGACGAGCTGGTCGGATATTTCGGCGATGCGCGGGTGATCGTGAACGATTTGCTGATGCACGTCGAGCCGCTGCGACCGCTCTGGATCCCGGTGAACAAGCACGGTTCGCAGAACAGCGCCTACGCCCGCAAATTCGACGAGGAGTTCGTCGGCGAAGTGCCGATCCTGACCTTCCCGGCGGGGCTTTGCTCGCGCTGTATCGGGGGCGAGGTGACCGACCTGCCGTGGAAAACCAACTTCCTGAAAAAGGCCTACGCTTCGCAGCGCGAGATCGTGCCGGTGTTCGTCGAAGGACGGCTGTCGAACTTCTTTTACCGCGTGGCCCGGCTGCGTGTGATGCTGGGGCTGAAGCTCAATATCGAGATGCTCTGGCTGCCCGACGAAATGTTTTCCCAAAAGGGCCGGCACTTCCGCATTTTCGTGGGCGACCCGATTCCCGTCTCCGAGCTGCAGCGTTACGGCGGACTCCGCGAGCAGGCCGAATTCGTACGCAAAAAGGCGTATTTTTTGGAAAATATGCTCGCGCCGGAACCGGAAAAACGCTAAAATCGGTATTTTTGCCCCCAGTTATATGCAACAGAGACAAATGGAAGCCATCATACCTCCCGTCGAAAGGGAACTGCTCCGCGCCGAACTGACGCCGGAGCGCAAGGCCCGCGATACGAAGAAGGCCGGGAACGAGATTTATATCTTCTCGGCCGCCGAGTGTCCGTCGCTGATGCGCGAGATCGGCCGCCTGCGCGAAATCGCGTTCCGCGGCGCGGGTGGCGGCACGGGCAAG
>ERZ780128.873-NODE-873-length-10831-cov-1.860987_pt1 | contig 10831 bp, 20 predicted proteins | sample MGYA00511170_ERZ780128 | MGnify/ENA primary metagenome ERZ780128 (study PRJEB29588, sample SAMEA1970465) | human gut metagenome | biome: human gut; feature: human-associated habitat; material: faeces | place: Denmark | collected 2008/2010 ...
AATGCAATGTTCGCCAATGAATTGCCGTACAAGACGCAAAGCGTAGTCGGATGGAATTTGAAGCCGGACATTCTGATACATGGTAGTCCGTGCCAGGATTTCAGCATTGCCGGGAAACAGAAAGGGGCAGATGAGGGATCAGAAACACGGTCAAGCCTTATGTGGGAGACGATCCACATTATTCAGCAGATGGGCGTATGGAAGCCAAGATATGTGATTTGGGAGAATGTGAAGAATGTACGGAGCAAGTACATGGTGCATAACCATAACAGATACATGGCAGAAATGGCAAAAATGGGGTATACCAGCAGCTACGAGCTTTTGGACGCAAGAGATTTTGGCATTCCCCAAGCAAGGCAAAGATATTTCACCGTATCAGTTCTAGGAAGTGAATATTTTGAATTTTCCGATTTAATACATACACCAATGCGGAATATATGGGACTTTATACAACCAGACAATGAAGTTGCCGATTGGTACACTATAAATTCCAAAAGTCTGAAAGCAAGAATAGATCCAATGAATTTTGATAATGCACCGATCGACAAGCTACCTGTGATAAAAAACTACGCAATGACAATATCCACAAAACAAAATCGGTGCCCAAACAGTGGAATTATTCAGAGATCAGACGGATCATGGCGTCTACTCACAGAACTTGAATGCTGGCGACTACAGGGATATACAGATAAAGATTATTACAACGCATTAGCGTCTAATCCTAGTAAACAAGGGTGCAAAAATGGTGCGTTATACAAACAGGCAGGAAACAGCATTCCAGTTCCGATTTTTGAAAGTATATTTCGAAAGATAATTCTTGGAGAAACTGAAATGATGGAAGAGCAGACCGGACAGCTCCGGTTTGCATAAATTAAAGGTTAGGAGGATAGACGATGGGACGATTAATTGATGAGGATGATGTAATATCGTTATTGACGAATCATCATTTTGACGATGATAAAGAAAATTTTGATTTGCTGCTGCACAACCTTTGTAAGGAAGTAAAGTGTATTCCGACCGCCTATGATGTGGATGCGGTTGAAAAAAGGTTAAAATCTCAAAAAGAAGTCTGGAACGATAAAGAAATTTCCGATGCGAGACTTGTTGAAGAGAAACGAAAAGCATACGACATGGCAATTAAAATTGTGAAAGGTGGCGTTGTAGATGCGAAAACCAATTCCTAAATCTGTTAGAAAACAGGTGTACGCGAAATACAACGGTCATTGCGCTTACTGTGGTTGTATGATACCGGAGAAAGGTTTCAATGTAGACCATTTGCATTGCCTTAGAAATTATGAATACACCGAAGAATTTACCGGGATTGACGTACACGACATAAGCAATCTGATGCCTGCCTGCGGTTCATGCAATCGTTATAAAGCAACAATGGATTTAGAGACATTCAGAAAGCAGTTGCAGAAGATACCTGACAGACTGAAAAGAGATGTTTGTACATACAATATCGCAGTCAGATTCGGTATGGTGCAGGAAAACAGAGAACCGATAAAGTTCTATTTTGAGAAAGTGGGTGAAGCGGATGCCTAAATGGAATGCAAGTGTAGGATTACAACTTACGATTGACTATGAAGATATAGAGGCAGACACAGAAGCAGAAGCTATTCAAATTGAGAAAGACAGAGCATTGGAAGATATTGATTATAATAACTGTGAGTGCGATACTTCCAATCCAATCGTATATTGCTGTTACAAGGAGGATTCGGATGAGTAGAGTATTACCGATTTTATTCAATACAGAAATGGTTCGGGCAATTCTGGACGGGAGAAAGAAGTGTACGAGAAGAATTGTGAAGATTCCAAATTACATAAAGCAACAGGACGATGGTTTATATACCCTCTTTGCAGAAGGAACTTGTTATGAAAATCAGCATTTTGAGGAAATAGTTCAGTATTTGAAAAAACCGTATCAACCGGGAGATATCCTGTATGTTCGGGAAACATGGCAATGTTGGCGGGCACATCGATATGAGGCAACCGCAGATATAAGATTCAGAGCGGGTGGTGATGATGTAAGATTACAATTTGCCAATGGAAGCACAGATTCCATTGACAGATACGATTTTGATACGTTTGTACATAAGTGGTTCAGTCATAATGGTAAGTGGAAACCATCATTATTTATGCCGAAAGAAGCGGCGCGTATCTGGCTTAAGGTTACGGATGTACGGGTAGAGCGATTGCAGGATATTACATCTGAGCAGATTGGCAGAGAGGGTGTAGAGGTGGAATATCCTCATGTGTTGAATGGAGAAGAAAAAAGATATGCGTTTTCGACTCTTTGGAACAGCACCATCAAGAAATCCGACCTTGACCGTTACGGATGGGATGCAAACCCGTGGGTGTGGGTCGTAGAATTTGAGCGGTGTGAAAAGCCAGAAGACAATCTAAATTAAAGTTTAAAGGTAAAAAACATGGCATGGTACGCACTTTATAAATGGTATAAAGATTGGAGCAGAATAGGATACCCTAATATGATTAGTTGGTATTCTGAAAAGCTGAATCCACCAATGTTTACAATATTAGAATTAAGAGAAAGGATAAAAACAATATGAAAGCGAAAGAATTTGCAAATAAATTCGGCGTTTCGGTAGAAGAGATGTGCAGGATAACAGAACTGTCACGTCAGGGTTTAAATGATATTGTGAGCGGAAAAAGTCCAAAGCCAAGTAAGGCGAAGCGAATTGCTTTACATAATTTGAGAGATTATGCAGCAATCTGCCGTGCACAGGATATTAAGAAAGCCAATGAAGATTATGAAAACAGAATGAAAATGGCTGAAATATTTTATGTAAATTAAAGGTTAGGAAGGAACATATGAAAGAGACGATAAATAACGACGCATATTCAAACAGATGTAATTGTCCAGTATGCAATAAGAGACTTTTCCGAGGATCAGAAGATAGAATCTTTTATTGTGAGAATTGTGGAACCCAGTTACACCAGAGAGCATTTACAAGAGAAGAAATAAAGGAAGCCATTTTTCAGCACGAAATGGACGAATATGAAGATTAAGGTTTAGGAGAGGTAAAATAAATGATTCATGCAATATGTGACTTTTGTGGAAAAGATTGTGACAGAACAGCAACTTTATTATCAATGACACCTTTTCAGAATTTTGCAAGGTATCATACAGATAATGAACCGTATGGAAATAGAGAAAAAACTAGAAGTTTTGTAATCTGCTATGAATGCAGCAAAAAGCATAACCTTCCGAATCCATATGAAACTTATTCCTGTATTACAAAGCAGGAAGGAAAGTATGAGAAATGCCTTGATAATTACACGGATTCTGATCTTATCGAAGATAAAAAGTATGATAAGAGGTTTGAGTAAACTGAAATTAAGCAAAACAAAATTAGGAGTTAGTGAGGTATGTTAGATGAAAAAATACGGACAAAGATATAAATTAAACGGTGCTTCGCAATATGGTAAGCAATGGGATAAAACAAACTATCTTATTGAGCATGGAGAAATTGTAGAACGTGCTGTTTTAAGAGTGTTTAGAGACGATTTGTTTCGTGTAGATAGTAATGGAGTAGTTATATCAATAGATGAATCTATCATTGAAAGATATTTTGATAAGTTAAACTGAAATTTAGGAGGTAACCATGAAATATTTAATTGAATTAGAGCCAATTAATGGAACGAATCTTTATAAAGCAAAAGGATTTAACACACTGGTGTTTGATGAATACGGGTTGCAACAGCTTACACCGGTTGAGGAATTTCGAAGGATTCCGACAATTGGAGATACCATAAGAACAGAGCATGGAACTACGCTTTATGAGTTCAAAGGATATGACAAAAATGGAAGAATAAATGCCGTGAATAAATCGAACGGTATGTTTGTGAATTTGAGACATAACCATCAAATGTATTGATAACAAATGCAAAATGTTTTTGAAAAACCTTTGAAGATTACTATGATTTTGGACAGAAAAATTAATGAATAGGAGAATATATAAATGAACGAAGAATTTTTATTAATCGTAGAAAGCTTAGAAAAATATAAGGATCTATTAGAAAGCAAAAATGATGAAATTTGTGATGGAATGACTGAAGGCGAAAAGAGAGCATATCAGTTAGGAATTACAAATATGTATGAAATGTTGAAACAAATTATTGAACATGATCGCAACGAAGGTAATTATAACGTATTTGTTCCTGAGATTAAGGAAGAAGAATCTGGTGAATATGATTTAGAAGATTTTGTTAAATGGGATTCTAAGAACAGAGAATAAATAAGTAGGAAGTATTCTGAAAGAGTAATCAATCAGGAAAAGAAAGGAGAGAACAATAGATTGAACAGTAGTATTTTTGTCCCTAAAACGATAAATGTTGGATATCAAAATCGTTCAGGAACTTACACAGGAAAACTTGCCTATGTCATTTACTATGATGAAAATGGTATTTTTGAACATTATAAATCTTTGCCAAAAAATAAATTTATATCATCGTTGTAGACGGTGAAGATTCTTATACCATTGAATGTGAAAGGAACGATGCAGATTGAGTTATCAGGATATCAGAAAGCAAAAGACGATTGAGCAGAAGAACCGGAAACGTCTGTTAGAAGTGAACGAGAGCCTTGATGACGGTAGTGGAATTTACTTCTTGACGAGGACAGATGAAAACGGAATTAAATACGCCTACATTGGACAGGCAAAGCATATCCTTGCAAGACTAGCGCAGCACCTTGTTGGATATCAACACATTGACCTTTCAATGAAGTCCCACGGATTGTATTCCGTTGATAATATTTACGGTTGGAAGATTGGATTTCTTCATTTTCCATTAGAAAAACTGGACGAAAAAGAGCAGTACTACATAAAAAAGTATGCGGTGAATGGCTATCAGCTTCGGAACAAAACTGGTGGAGGTCAAGGAAAAGGGAAAGAGAAGATTGACGAATATCGACCGACAAAAGGGTACTATGACGGATTAAAACAGGGAAGAAAGAACCTTGCAAGGGAACTGTCCGGCATCATTGAGAAACACCTTGTTATTTCTCTGAAATCCGAGAAACAGGGAAATAAGGTTTCGCAAAAGCAGTATGAGAAATTTATGGACTTGCTAAAGGTTGGTGATGAATGACATGGAAGAGATTAAGGACGAAAGAAAGTATTGCGAATGGGAAGAAGTTTATACACCGAATTTACTTCCGTTTTTCCATACAGAATGTGGAAAAATTAGATTAACTTATGTTCATGGTTATGATATTTACTGCAATGCTTGTGGAAAGAAAATCAAGTTGATTGAGAAAAAATAAAGAAAGGAACAAGGTTGTGCGCACATAAAATCATGGTTTCCTTTCAAGAGAAATGGATTACGAAGAATTTTTAAAGAATAAGAGATTTGTTTTAGAAAGCAGCGGGTTTGATATTGATAAATCCCAATTAAATCCAATGTTATACGATTTTCAAAAAGATATAGTCCGGTGGGCATTGAAGAAAGGGAAGGCTTGTATATTTGCAGATTGCGGACTTGGAAAAACGCCTATGCAGTTATCATGGGCGCATCAAGTCTACAAGCATACTGGTCGGGACGTTCTTATCTTTACACCATTGGCGGTTGCAGAACAGACAAAGCGAGAAGCTGAAAAATTTGGCTATGTTGCAAAAGTTGTTGAGAAACAAGATGATTGCATCAACGGAATAAATATAACGAACTATGAAAAAATGGACAGGTTCGTTGCAAATCAATTTTCTGGGATCGTTCTTGATGAGAGCAGCATTTTGAAATCTTACAGTGGGAAAGTGAGAACTGCCATTATCCAAAATTTCCATGGAGTTCCTTATAAATTAGCTTGCACGGCTACTCCAGCACCAAACGATTATATGGAATTGGGGAATCATTCAGAATTTTGCGGAGTGATGACAAGACCAGAAATGCTATCAATGTTCTTTGTACATGATGGTGGAGAAACATCGAAATGGAGATTGAAAGGCCATGCCGAGGATGTGTTCTGGCAGTGGTTATCTACATTTAGCGTATTTGTTGATAATCCGAACAATATCGGATACGAGATTGACGGATATAATCTACCAGAACTTAAAATAAAAGAAATAATTGTGGATGGGGATGCTACAACAACAGAGAGTTTGACGTTAACAGAACGTAGACAGGCGAGAAAGGATAGTTTACAAAAAAGATGCGAACGTGCATCAGAACTTGTAAATAATTCTGATGAGCAATGGATTGTATGGTGTGAATGATGAAAGCCATAAGCTGCATGAATTAATCAAAGGAAGCGTTGAAGTTGAGGGAAGCGATAAAGAACAGCATAAGTCTAAAGCCATGCTTGATTTTAGCAATGAGAATATAAAGTGTCTTGTTACAAAACCTAAAATTGCCGGATTTGGGATGAATTGGCAGAACTGCCATAACATGATTTTTACCGGACTTTCGGATAGTTATGAGCAGTATTATCAGGCTCTCCGAAGATGTTGGAGATTCGGTCAGAGTGAACAGGTGAATGTTTATATTATTATTTCATCAAAAGAAGGATGCGTGAAAGAGAACATCGAAAGAAAGCAGAAAGACTTCACAAAAATGCAGCAAGAAATGACAGAACTCACAAAAGAAATAACAAAAAAAGAACTAAGGAGTACGTGTAGGATTTCCACACCATATGAACCACAAATACATCTAACGTTACCGATGTGGGATGAATTTAAGAAAGGAAATGAATAGAATGGACGTTTTGGCACAGACAATAGAAAATAATTATGCAATTTACAATGGAGATAGTTGCGAACTGATTAAGGCAATTCCGGATAATAGCATTCATTACACTATTTTTAGTCCACCATTTGCAAGCCTGTATACTTACTCCAACAGTGATAGAGATATGGGAAATAGCAAGGGAGATGATGAATTTTACGAACACTTCAAATTTCTAGCAACAGAACTTTATAGGGTAACGATGCCAGGACGATTGCTTTCATTTCATTGCATGGATTTACCACTAATGAAAGAAAGAGATGGCGTGATTGGATTAAAAGATTTCCTGGCACTTGTAAGACAGATTTTTGAAGATTGCGGTTTTATTTATCATAGCAAGGTCACTATTTGGAAAAATCCAGTAACAGAAATGCAAAGAACTAAGGCACTTGGACTTCTTCATAAACAAATAAGAAAAGACAGCACTATGAACAGACAAGGCATTCCGGATTATATTGTAACAATGCGAAAACCGGGAGAGAATCCAGAAAGAGTATCGCATACGCATGAAACGTTTCCAGTTGATGTGTGGCAGAATTATGCAAGTCCAGTATGGATGGATATTCGGCAGTCAGACACTTTGCAAAAAAAGTCGGCTAGAGAAAATAAAGATGAACGCCATATTTGCCCTTTGCAATTAGAAGTGATTCAAAGATGCATCGAATTATGGACGAATAAAAACGATATAGTCTTAGATCCGTTTTCCGGAATAGGAAGCAGCCCATATGTTGCTGTTACAATGGGTAGGAGGGGAATAGGATTCGAACTTAAAGAAAGTTACTACAAACAAGCTGTTGCAAATCTTGAAGCAGCAGCAAACTTTAGCAAGATGGATTGCCCGGTAGGTCAAATGTCCATAGAAGATTTTTTAGGGGAGAATATCTTGCAGTGCAGTTAACAATATTCGATTACGAATAAAAATATTCCAACTGGAATAAGAAAATTCACGGAACTTGAAAGGAGTAAAAATGCCAAAACATTATGATGATCCACAAGAGATTGCAAGAATGATGGTGGAATTGAAGCGCTTACGCCAAACGGCGCAGAGAAGTCCGTTTACCGGATTGCTTACCATTTTCTGCTATGTTTTGTGGAAAGATTACAAATATAGTCAGACGAAGCTTGCGAAATTCTGTGAGGATTTCTCAAAGTACGATACAGAGTATGAGGGACGTGATATCACCGAACTTGACAACGGCTTATGGGATTATGCCGATTGGAAAGTACAATTTACGCCATATACAGAAAAGGACTATCCGTTTTACAAGTCCCCTATGGCACAGAAAGCGATTCGGGAACAGGTAAAAGCCGACAATGAAATCAATGAGAAAGCTACAAGGTATTTGACATACGGATTTACGGTTTTGATGAATGACGGCACAAAGAAGCTGAAACTAACCAACATCAAAGATAAAATTCAGAAGCGAATTGATGAAGTGACCGCCGATGAAAGAGATAAGTGCATCATGGATTTATGGAAAGAGTTAGTTGACGGAGCCGGAATCTACATCGAAAAACCAGTGATTGAGTAAAAGAAAGGAGTTGTTATGGATGAAAGGAAAACGAACATTTGACATAAAACTTGTTAGTTCCGATGCTTTTCTTAATATGCCGATATCTGCACAATGTTTATTCTTCCACCTTTGCATCAGGGCAGACGATGAGGGATTTGTTGACCGTGTAAAAAGCATTATAAAACAATGTGGTGCTACAGATGAAGATATCGAAGTGTTGAAGAAAAAGAGGTACATTCTTACTTTTCCTGAATCTAATGTCATAGTGATTAAGCACTGGAAACTTCACAATATGATTGATGCAGATGAGTTTGAGCCTACGGTATATACCGAGGAAAAGTCTAAACTTTACGAAAAAGAGAACGGTGCATATACCTTTGATTCACGCAAAGCTGAAAAGTTGAGTGATAAATCGAGTATCGGTGAACGTAAAACTCAATTAGATACTGTAAAAGAAGTGCTCTCTTATCTGAACGAAAAGTGTGGAACGAAATATCGTTACTATGCACTTGCTAATCAGAGAGGAATCGTCGCAAGACTTAATGAGGGAAAATACACCGTTGAAGATTTTAAATCCGTCATTGATAAAAAGGTGGCTGATTGGGGAAATGATCCTAGAATGTGCGGTTACCTAAGACCAGAAACCTTGTTTGGTAACAAATTTGAAAGCTATCTCAATCAGTTATCTTCTGCCGGAAAAACCGAATTTGATGAATGGGGTGATTGCCGTTGACAAGAGAAGAGACAGTAGAAATCCTTATGATGGTTCAAGCAGCTTATCCGAATTTCAGCGTGCCGGATAAAAAAGTTACGGTCAACACATGGTTTCTTTTCTTTGAAAACTACCCTGTAGATGTGATTAAGGGTGCATTAATGGCATATATTACAAGCGACAAGAACGGATTTGCACCAGCAATCGGACAGATTATTGAAATCGCAGAGTCCATGATGAACGAACAGGAACTTGACATTATGGCAGCATGGTCGCTTGTCAGTAAAGCGTTGAGAAATGGCTATTATCACGCAAGGGAAGAATTTGAAAAACTTCCGATACTAGTACAACAGGCAGTAGGAAGTCCGGACAATCTACGGAATTGGAGTACATCAGATTACAGTGCGATTGAAACCGTGATTCAAAGTAATTTCTTGCGGTCATACAAAATATGCGTTGATCGTAACAAGAAAATGCGATGTATGCCGGAAAAAGTCAGAAACAGAATGGAAAGCAATATTCCAGTTTTGCACCTTTCGGAATCAGAACCGAAACCGATGATTGAGGAACAGAAAATGGATGGAATTTCAGAGAAAACGGAAAAGTTACTGGAAGAGTTTAAAAGAAAGGAAAGTATTCGATATGGAGGAATTTAAAATGAAAGCATGGAGAAAAGTAAAAATGGAGATCAAAAACTATGAGGTTGGAGATCAGATCACGGTCAAGCTTAAGGATTTAGGGAAATTCACTGCTACGGCGCAGAGAGTATATGAGGATGGGAAAACACTTTTTCTTTTCGACAACTGCATTGCAGAACACGAAATGAATGAGAACGGCTCAAATGTCGGAGGTTTTTATAAATCCGACTTATGCAAGTGGATGAATACGGAATTGGTGAAATCTTTTCCTGTCAAACTTCTTGACCGCATGATTTATACAGATGAAAAACACGAATGTCTGCTCCGGATTCCAACAAGAAAAGAAATTTTTGGAGAAGATAAAAATAGCCACAATTACGAATCGGATTTAGGCGAACAATTTGAACTTATGAAAGACAGAAAAAATCGAGTATGTTCACTTCCTGATGATGAATACGTATGGTACTGGTTGATGAATGCACATCTCCAGTCGTCGCCTGCCTTCGCTCGTGTCGGCTCCTCTGGCTCTTCGTCCTACTACGTCGCTTCCATCTCCGGCGGAGTTCGCCCGGCTTTCCTGATCCGGTAATCAATAATCCACGCCCCGTGTGGGCGTGGGAATGAGAAACAGGAAGTAAATTAAAGTTTAGGAGGAAATGAGGATGGAAAACGCATATACACATATTGTTCTTAAAAGGGAAGATGTTTTCAAATATCTTGAAGAGCCGGAGCAGGTAGCACTTGATGTCATGATGGAAAAGATCATGCGTGGAAGAGAAGAGGACGGAAAGAAACGCCTGAACAGCTACTACGTGGTAAATAAGGACGAGCCTTATGCAGAAGTTGTACACGGAGTCATTATTGGTGGCGAAGCGGTAAAAGAAAGTAGATGATTAAAGTTTAGGAGGTTTATTGTTATGCCAAGAAAAAAGAAGACAAAACACCAATTGGCTCAAATAAGATGTTTTAGAGAGCAGGAGGCTATAAATAAGCACTGTAAAAAGATAATGGATATTTGGGCGAGGAATTTTGAGCAAAAGATATCCTTAACCACAGATAGCTTAAGAAAAGAGTAAATAAGAGTTTAGTGGAGGAAATAAATTATGGGAATGACGAGGAATCAGCTTGCTTTGGTACGATATGTGGCTGAAAACAATATACAAAAAGCCAAGGATGCAGCACTTTGCTGTTGCGCTGAGGATACAACTCAGAAAAATCATTATGCA
>ERZ780128.876-NODE-876-length-10777-cov-4.465958_pt1 | contig 10777 bp, 8 predicted proteins | sample MGYA00511170_ERZ780128 | MGnify/ENA primary metagenome ERZ780128 (study PRJEB29588, sample SAMEA1970465) | human gut metagenome | biome: human gut; feature: human-associated habitat; material: faeces | place: Denmark | collected 2008/2010 ...
AATTGATGCTTCAGCTACCCAGAAGCTGGAAGAGGTTTCTCTGGCAAGACAGCAGATGATCGCAATCGCACGTGCAGTTGATATGAAATGTAAGGTTCTGATCCTGGATGAGCCTACTTCATCACTGGATGACCAGGAAGTGCAAAAGCTCTTTAAACTGATGCGCGATCTGAAAAAGAAGGGTGTTGGTATCATATTTGTAACGCATTTCCTGGATCAGGTATATGAGGTTTGTGATAAGATTACTGTTCTGCGAGACGGACAGCTTGTCGGAGAATATGAGATCAAGGATCTGCCACGTGTGCAGCTTGTTTCCAAAATGCTTGGCAAGGAGCTGGATGACATGTCTGACATCAAAGGTGAGCAGAAGGCATTTGAGAAGAGTAAGAGTGATGAACCTGTTTTTGAGGCAGAAGGACTGTATAGCGATGCAGGTATCAAGCCATTTGATTTCCATATCGAAAAAGGTGAAGTCAATGGATTTACCGGACTTTTGGGATCCGGTCGAAGCGAGTGTGTACGTGCGATCTTTGGAGCAGACAGAGTACTGGGTGGAACCGTAAAGATGAACGGAAAACCGGTTAAGATCACAAAACCGCTTGATGCGATGAAACAGGGTATTGCATACCTTCCTGAGGACAGAAAGAAAGATGGTATCATTGGTGATCTTTCTGTCAGAGATAATATTATTTTTGCATCTCAGGTGCTGAAGGGCTTCTTTAAGCCGTATTCCAAAGCAGAAGCCAACAAGCTGGCAGATGAATATATTAAACTTCTTGCTATCAAAACAGCATCTGCAGATACACCGATCAAATCGTTATCCGGTGGTAATCAGCAGAAGGTTATTCTGGCAAGATGGCTTTTGACACATCCACAGTATCTGATCCTGGATGAACCGACAAGAGGTATTGATGTCGGTACTAAGATTGATATCCAGAAGCTTGTGCTGAAGCTTGCATCAGAAGGAATGAGTGTAACATTTATTTCTTCCGAAACAGATGAAATGCTCCGTACCTGTTCCAGACTGGTTGTCATGCGTGACCGTAAAGTGGTCGGTGAGCTGACAGGCAACGAACTGACACAGATGGGCATTATGAGTACGATTGCAGGAGGTGACCAGAAATCATGAAAAACTTATTGAAAAAACAGATCATGATTCCGATTATGGCATTGATCATACTGGCAGTATTTAATTTAATAGTAGATCCATCCTTTTTTAAGATCACAATGGGATATAACAGCATGGGAAATCCGGTATTGTCCGGTTATTTGATCACCATTCTGGATTACGGCTCAGAGCTGGCGATCCTTGCGATTGGTATGACGCTTGTAACAGCAGCTTCCGGCGGACAGGATATCAGCGTGGGCGCAGCAATTGCGATCAGTGGCAGCGTGGTACTGCGTGTGCTTTGTGGGACCAACTCCAGACCGGATACACTGCAGGCTCCGATCATTGTAGCATTTTTGGTAAGCTGTATTGTAGCAATGCTGTTTGGTGCATTTAATGGTGTTCTTGTATCTTATTTCAAGATCCAGCCAATGGTTGCAACACTGATCCTGTATACAGCCGGTCGTTCTATCGCTGCATGGATCAATAATAATGAACTTCCGATCGTTAATGATGCAACGTTTACTTATTTTGGTGGATTCATTCCGGGAATTCCGATTCCGACACCGTTTTTCATCATGATCGCATGTCTTATCGTGATGGCACTTGCGATGAAGTTCACAAATCTCAAATTATATGTGCAGGCAGTCGGTATCAATTCTGATTCCGCAAGACTGAATGGTTTAAATCCGAAGATGGTAAAGCTGCTTACTTTTGTAATTCTTGGATTATGTGTTGCGGTTTCAGGTTTTATCAAAGTAAGCCGTCTGTCAACTATTAACTATTCCGTTATTGCTAAGGATATTGAAATGGATGCGATCTTAGCGGTTGCACTTGGAGGAAACTCATTGAGTGGTGGTAAATTCAATTTGCCGGCTTCTATCCTCGGTGCGTATGTGATCCAGTTCCTGACAACAACGCTATATAAATTTAATGTACAGTCAGATGCGCTTCCGGCTTATAAGGCGATTGTTGTTATTGCGCTTGTTGTTTTCAGTGCACCGGTCGTAAGAGAAAAAATTGCCGGTTTTACCAAAAAATTGAAAAACAGTGAACAGGTAAAGGGGGTTGCGTAATATGTCAGAAAAAAAGAAAATGGGATTTTTTCAGAAAACAAAAAATATGACAGATACCAATCTGCTTCTGGCAATTACCATGATCGTATTTTTTGCCATGTACATAGGTGCTATGATTTTTGAAGGAAAGGGATTTTTAAAGGCACAGACATTTTTAAATATGCTGAATGCCAATGCAGCATTGATCATTGCATCCTGCGGTATGAGTATTGTTATGATCACGGGAAGTATTGATATTTCTGTTGGCGGTGTGGCTGCACTTGTCAGCATGTGCTGTGCGGTTTATCTGGACTATCATGGTGGAAATGTAGTAACAGCAATCTTTATTTCACTAGGTATTGGACTTTTATTTGGTCTGGTACAGGGCTATTTGGTAGCCTATTTGGATATTCAACCGTTTATTGTATCCTTGGCGGGAATGTTTTTTGCACGAGGCATGACAACAATTGTAAATACAGAGCCGTTCAATGTGCAGAATGAGGCATTTGTGAAGCTGAAGGAAACAAGAGTGATCGTTCCGGGGCTTGGTTCTGTTAATAAACTTGGTAAATATGTCAATGCCTATGTAGAGATCGGTGTTGTTGTAGCATTGATCCTGGTAATTGTTTTATTCTGTATGCTGCGCTGGTCAAAGAGTGGACGTAATTTCTATGCAGTCGGTGGTAATCAGCAGAGTGCATTGATGCTTGGTATTAATGTAAAGAAGACAAAATTTATGGCACATCTTCTCTGCAGTCTGCTGGCAGGTATTGGTGGATTTGTGTATTTTATGCATGTTGGATCCGGTTCTGCATCCCATGCAACAGGCATGGAAATGAATGCCATTGCATCCTCCATCATTGGTGGAACAATGCTGACAGGTGGTGTTGGTAATATCATCGGAACGTTATTTGGTGTACTCTCCTTAAGCACGATCCAGAACATTGTATCTTCTGCAGGTCTTGATCAGGCTTGGTGGACCGGAATTACGATTGCAGCAATGCTTTGTCTGTTCCTTGTCATCCAGTCAGTTGTCATGTCAAGAAAGAAAAAAGCATAAAACTGGCAGAAGGACACACACTTTTATGAAGATCTGTGATAAAATAAAAGTGTAACCCAAAGGACAGGTAGTATGGATAATGCGTAAGAAATTATATAGTCTGTTAAATTTTATATTGCTTTTCGGCTTGTGCGGATGTGCGGGCGGTGAGGCTGCGGCCGTACAGAATGCGGATGCCTATACGGAAGTAAAGGATATGGATTATATCGTTGTGGGCTATTCCCAGGTTGGATCGGAATCTGATTACCGTATTGCCAATACGCAATCTTTTATGGATACTTTTACGAAAGAAAAGGGGTATTATCTGCTTTTTGATGATGCACAGAATAAACAGGAAAATCAGTTGAAAACCGTGCGAAGCTTTATTTTGCAGGAGGTAGACTATATCATTCTGGATCCGGTTGTGGAAACCGGGTGGGAGTCGATTCTGCAGGAGGCGAGGGATGCAGGAATTCCTGTTATTTTATCAGATCGTTCTGTAGAAATTGAGGATGATAGTCTTTATACCTGTTGGGTAGGAAGCAACTTTCAGGAAGAAGGAGAAAATGCCGGTAAATGGCTGGCAGATTATCTGAAACAGCAGGGAATGGAAGACACAGTGAATATTGTAGCACTGCAGGGAACACTTGGATCAACTGCACAGATTGGCAGAACGAAAGGTTTTGAAGCTGTCTGCAGGCAGCATCCGGAGTGGAATCTTCTGGAGAGCAGACCGGCAGATTTTACACAGGCGAAGGGTAAGGAAGTTATGGAGGATTTTCTTCGCCTGTATGAAGATATAGATGTTGTGATCAGTGAAAATGACAATATGACATTTGGTGCCATTGATGCGATTGAACAGGCAGGAAAAACATGTGGCCCTGATGGGGACATCTGTATTATTTCATTTGATGCGGTGCAGGCAGCACTGATTGCCATGCAAAATGGAAAGATCAATGCAGACTTTGAGTGTAACCCCCTGCTTGCACCGAAAGTAGAAGAAGTGATCCGGCGGCTGGAAAAGGGCGAACAGGTTGAAAAGATGCAGTATATAGATGAAACCTATTATGACAGTTCTATGGATCTGGGCAAGGTGATTGATCAGGAAAGGAATGGGAATGAGAATGGAGAATTCTAAAAAAACAATTGAAAGTGGAAAAGCCGTACTTGGCATTGAATTTGGTTCTACCAGGATCAAAGCCGTATTGATAGATGAAACGTATAAACCGATCGCGTCAGGTGATCATGTCTGGGAAAACCGTTTGGAGGATGGTATCTGGACCTATACATTGGATGATATCTGGACAGGTTTACAGGACAGCTATCAAAATCTGGCAGCAGATGTACAGAAGCAGTATGGAGTTTCTCTGAAAAAGGTAGCTTCTATTGGCTTCAGTGCTATGATGCATGGTTATATGGCATTTGATCAGGAGGGAGAACTCTTAGTACCGTTCCGTACGTGGCGAAATGGTATTACACAGCAGGCAGCGGAAATATTGACAGAAAAGTTCAGGTATAATATTCCGCAGAGATGGAGCATTGCTCATTTGTATCAGGCAATTTTAAAAGAAGAATCGCATATTGATAAAATTGCCTTTTTTACAACACTTGCAGGTTACGTACACTGGAAGCTGACAGGCGAGAAGGTACTTGGTATCGGCGATGCTTCCGGTATGTTCCCGATTGACATGGAAAAGAAAAATTATGATGCTGAGAAGCTGCAGATCTTTGATGCGCTGATCGCCGATAGGAATCTTCCGTGGACACTGGAACAGATTTTACCCAAGGTTCTTCTGGCAGGAGAAAATGCCGGTGTATTGACAGTGGAAGGAGCGCGTCTTTTGGATGTTTCCGGACAATTGGAGGCAGGAATACCGCTTTGTCCGCCAGAGGGTGATGCGGGAACAGGGATGGTTGCTACAAACAGTGTCAGGCAGCGAACCGGAAATGTATCTGCAGGTACTTCTATATTTGGAATGGTTGTTCTGGAAAAGGCACTTGAGAAGGTGTATCCGCAGATCGATCTTGTCACAACACCGGATGGTAGTCTGGTTGCGATGGTACACGCAAATAACTGTACTTCTGATGTGAATGCATGGATTTCTCTTATCAGGGACGCTTTGGAAAGATTTGGAGTAAAGCCTGATACAAACAAGCTGTACACCACCTTATTTATGGCTTCGCTGGAAGGAGATAAGGATTGCGGCGGATTGCTGCCTTATGGTTATTTATCGGGCGAAAATATTACAGATGTTCCGGAAGGCAGACCATTGTTTGTACGTTTCCCGGAAAGCAGATTTACGTTACCGAATTTTATGAAATCCCATTTATATACCGCACTTGGTGCGTTAAAGGTTGGAATGGATATTCTGCTGAAGGAAGAAAAAGTGGAAGTTGACAGGATTTACGGACATGGTGGATTTTTCAAAACTGCATGTGTCGGACAAGGTTACCTGGCTGCTGCGATCAATGCACCGGTAACAGTCATGAAAACAGCGGGTGAAGGCGGTCCATGGGGCATGGCACTTCTGGCTGCTTATATGCTGCAGAAACAGGAAACAGAAACTTTGGAAGATTTTTTGGCTGATAAAGTATTTGCAGGTGATCAGGGTACAACCATGAATCCGGATCCAAAGGATGTGCAAGGATTTGAAACCTTTATTGAGCAGTACAAGAAGGGCATAGTAATTGAAAAAGCAGCAGTAGATACACTGACGGAATAATCTGCAAATCCAGCCTGACGGGGATCAGGATTGCAGAGAATATAGGAAGCAAGGAGAGATGATTTATGCTGGAGAAGCTGAAACAGGAAGTATATGAAGCAAATATGCTTCTTCCCAAATATGGACTTGTTATTTTCACATGGGGCAATGTAAGCGGTATTGACAGAGAGTCAGGACTTTTCGTTATTAAACCAAGTGGTGTGGATTATGATAAATTAAAACCGGAGGATATGGTTGTAGTTGATCTGGACGGAAATAAGGTGGAAGGAAGATACAATCCTTCTTCCGATACAGAAACACATCGTATCCTGTACCGGGAATTCCCGGAAATCGGCGGTATTGTACATACGCACTCCACATGGGCAACAAGCTGGGCGCAGTCAGGCAGAGGCATTCCGTGCTATGGTACAACGCATGCAGATTATCTGTATGGGGAAGTACCTTGTGTCCGGAATCTGACAAAAGACGAAATAGAGGAAGCCTATGAAACCAATACGGGTATTTTGATAACAGAGGAGTTTAAGGCAAGAGGGCTGGATTATAATGCAACACCTGCTGTTCTTTGTAAAAACCATGGTCCATTTACGTGGGGCAGGAATGCGGAGGATGCAGTTCATAATGCAGTCGTTCTGGAGCAGGTTGCCAAGATGGCTGCTTACTGTGAACAGATCAATCCAAAGAATATGCCTGCACCCCAGGAATTACAGGATAAGCATTACTATCGGAAACACGGTGCGAATGCGTACTATGGGCAGAAGGAAGAGTGATCACTTACTTAATCTTCTGTTCATAAAACAGGAATTCCATATCCTCATAGCCACGGATAGACAGATGACCGGTATCACAAAATACAAAGCCTTGAGAAGGATAGAGCTTTTTGGCTACAGTATTGGTTCCGATCACATCAAGGCGCAATACTTTTTTGCCGTTTTCTTTGCATAAGCAGAGTGCTTCGCGGATCAGCTGCCTGGCAATGCCCTTTCCCTGATAGTCCGGGCTTACACCAAGGACGTGCAGCTCGGCAGCTTCTGTATCTGTGGCTTTTGTAATCCAGTTTACGGTCCGGTAAGTTTCGCTGATGCCATTTGCAAGAGCCATCATACCGGCGATGGTTTCGTGATCCCAAAGAATATAAAATTCGCCTTTGTTTATGTAGGATAAGATGGTTTCTTCGGTCGGATGCTGTCCCTTCCGCCACATGGCAAGGTGTTCGATACCCGGTGTTTTATCAATAATTTCTTCATAGCACTGCATTGCCTTTGGAAGATCTGCAGCGGTTGCTTTTTGTATATGCATGGTAAGTCTTCTTTCTACGTTCTACGCTGGCGGGCGCACGGGATGTGCAGCAATTAAATTCTGGCTTTGCTCGAATGGGCTGCACAAGGTAGTCAGGGTCCCACCGCTTCGCGGTTTCCCTAACTACAAGAACCGTGCGACCTGCTTCGAGCGAAACCCCCATACGTTACCTTAACAGTTAACTCGGCCCAGGCACCCTCACGGCACACAGGAGCTTCTGCTTAGTGCTGCTTTGTTCCCAACCTGACACGGTTCACAGATTCCTGTTGCGCAAGACCCGGACGTCATCGCCACTTATTAAGGGCAGCTATGAAAGCCAAAACCCTCTGCCGGCCATCACCCCTACTAGAGCGGATTGTAGGTACAGGGCGCCGCTACTGCCCCGGCTGCACGGTTCGTTTAAGTATATCTAATTTTTAAAAGGATGTCAATGCATCGGACTTTAATCCATATTTTCCTTGATCCGGATATCTACCGCCGTGTAATTATACTCCGACTTAGGCAGATCTCCTGTTGCCAGATAAGAAAACAGGATGTCGAGCGGTTTGCTGCCCTGTACAAGCGGTTCCTGGCAGATCGTGGCGGAGATCACATCCTTTGCGACCATTTCTTTGGTAGTGGCAACCTTATCAAAAGTAATGATCGTCATATCCTTTTTCTGACCACACATGGCAAGTGCTGCGCGACAGCCACCGTATACACCTGCAGCAGCAAAGAAAAGGGCATTGATCTCCGGGTGCTCCTTCAGAAGCTGGGTTGTCCGGTCATAACTGACAAAATCATCATCATCATTTGTGATCGTTGCAACAATATCGATATTCGGATAAGACTGGATCGCATTTGTAAAGCCGGCAATCCGTTCCGTATGGCACAGAATCTCTTCGGAACCGGTAACAATACCGATTTTTGTGGACTCGTTTTTTGCCATCAGACGCATCAGACCTGCAGCCGTAGCGCCGGACTGGTAATAGTTACTGCCGACAAAAGCGATACGCTTACAGTTTTTGATATCCGTATTCAGGGCAACAACAGGAATTCCCTGCTCAAACAGCTCGTCGATACGCCTGGCAAGGCGCGGATCGTTGGTTGGCGAAATGGCAATGCCATTGATGCCTTCCTTTACAAATTCGTCAATTGCCTGAAGCTGCTCGAGTGTGTCAACATTGACACGTTTGATCTGTACCGTACAGTTGTAGCAGGCGAGATCTTCTTCTTTCTGGTGGACTCCGGCAGTTACTTCATCAAAGAACGGATTGCCCTCTCCGAATAAGATCACACCAAGCTTTAAGTTCTTCTTCTGTGCAGCAAGCACAAGACCTGCACGATTTGGTTTGTAGTCGAGCGCATGTACGATCTCCATGATTTTCTGTGCGGTCTGTGGGTTTACAGAGCCTCTTTTATTTAAAACACGGTCTACCGTACCGCGCGATACGCCTGCAAGATCGGCGATTTCCTTAATCGTTGCCATAACGATCTCCTTTCACGGACAAAGCATAAAGTGCCCCTCTTCTTTAAAAACTAACATACTCGACATACAATGTCAATGAAATATGTGCCATAATGTGATACGTGCACATAATTTATAAAAAAGTAACAAAAGAGAACGTCAGAAAATGAGAATACAGGGAAAATCATTGGTTAGAATGACGAAATGAAATAATTTTTCAACTAGATATTGCATTTTTGAAACGGGCATATTATAGTATAAGTGTGCACGGGCACAAGAAAGCACGGTATTTGTGATTGAGACTCGTGTAACGAAGATAAAAGACGCAAATTAAGAAAATAAAACAGGAGGATGGATATGTTATATATCGGGGTAGATTTAGGAACATCCGCAGTAAAACTGCTGTTGATGGATGGAGAAGGCAAGATCCGGAATATTGTATCAAAAGAATATCCGCTTTATTTCCCACATCCGGGCTGGAGTGAACAGAAGCCTGAGGATTGGTATGAGCAGGTTATGGCAGGCATCAGGGAACTGATCAAAGATGCTGATAAATCACAGGTTGCAGGCATCAGCTTCGGCGGTCAGATGCACGGACTTGTTATATTGGATAAGGATGACAATGTGATCCGTCCGGCGATCCTCTGGAATGACGGCAGAACAACAGAGGAATGTGATTACTTAAATAATGTGATCGGAAAGGATAAGCTTTCTCAGTACACAGCCAATATTTCCTTCACAGGTTTTACAGCACCAAAGATCTTATGGGTGAAAAATAAAGAACCTGAGAATTTTGCTAAGATCGAAAAGATCATGCTGCCAAAGGATTATATCGCATATAAGCTTTCAGGCGTACATTGCACAGATGTTTCCGATGCATCAGGCATGTTGCTCTTTGATGTAAAGAACAGATGCTGGTCCAAGGAAATGTGCGAGATCTGCGGCGTGAAAGAAGAACAGCTTGCCAAGATCTATGAATCTTATGAGACAGTCGGAACTGTTTTACCGGAAATTGCAAAAGAGCTCGGTATTCCGGAAAGCTGTAAGGTAGTTGCAGGCGCAGGTGATAACGCAGCTGCAGCAGTCGGTACAGGAACAGTCGGAGACGGAATGTGCAATATTTCACTTGGTACAAGTGGCACGATCTTTATCTCCTCTGAAAAATTCGGTGTAGATAAGAACAATGCGCTGCACGCATTTGCACACGCAGACGGACATTATCATCTGATGGGCTGTATGCTTTCCGCAGCAAGCTGTAATAAATGGTGGATGGATGAGATCATCCGTACAAAGGATTATCCGGCAGAACAGAAGGGCATCACAAAGCTTGGTGAAAACCATGTATTCTTCCTTCCTTATTTAATGGGTGAGCGTTCTCCGCACAACAATCCGAATGCAAGAGGCACTTTCATCGGTATGACAATGGATACCACAAGAGAAGATATGACACAGGCAGTTTTAGAGGGCGTTGCCTTTGCACTGCGTGATTCCTTAGAAGTTGCAAGAAGCCTTGGTATTGACATTAAGCGTACAAAGATCTGCGGCGGTGGTGCAAAGAGCCCGCTGTGGAAGAAGATGATCGCCAACATCATGAACTTAAAGGTAGATGTCATCGAAAGTGAAGAAGGACCTGCGCTCGGCGGTGCAATGCTCGCTGCTGTCGCTTGTGGTGAATATGCTTCCGTAGAAGAAGCTGCAGCAAAGATCGTAAAAGTAATCGACTCGGTAGAGCCGGATACTACTTTGGCAGAAAAATACGACAAGAAATATGCAAAATTCAAACAAATCTATCCAACTGTGAAAGATTTGTATGACACATTGAAAGCGTAACTTATACATTAGTAAGAAAATCACTCCCTTTTCCCGGTTGAATGGGGAGTGGTTCTCTTTCTTAACACATATCAGGGAGGTATGTCTATGAAAAAGTTGAAAAAAGCCGCTGTACTCACATTGATTGCATCATTGGTACTCAGCATCTCAGCACAGGGAAATAAGACCACGATTACGGCAAAGAAATCATCGGCAAATGTACGCACTGTAAAATTTAAGGGAACAGGAAAACGATTAAAACTCCAGAAAGGAAAAAAATACCAATTAAAACCGGTCGTT
>ERZ780128.878-NODE-878-length-10736-cov-2.274881_pt1 | contig 10736 bp, 6 predicted proteins | sample MGYA00511170_ERZ780128 | MGnify/ENA primary metagenome ERZ780128 (study PRJEB29588, sample SAMEA1970465) | human gut metagenome | biome: human gut; feature: human-associated habitat; material: faeces | place: Denmark | collected 2008/2010 ...
CGCGAACGGCCAAGCGCGGCGCCGCAATTTCAGGCATTGAGTTTTTCCTTGAGATAGTGTGCTGTATATCCTTGTCCTTTTGCCACCACTTCTTCGGGAGTTCCTTCAGCCACGAGGCGTCCGCCATCGCGTCCGCCTTCTGGTCCGAGGTCGATGATATAGTCGGCACATTTGGCCACGTCGAGGTTATGCTCGATGATGACAACGGAGTGTCCGCGTTCGATGAGGGCATTGAGGCTCTTGAGAAGGGTGCTGATGTCGTGGAAATGCAAGCCAGTGGTGGGTTCGTCGAAGATAAAGAGCGTCGGGGCGGCTTTTTCCTGACTGAGGTAGTAGGCCAGTTTCACGCGCTGGTTTTCGCCGCCAGAGAGGGTGGCACTCGACTGTCCGAGTTTGATATAACCCAGTCCGACATCCTGGAGGGGGCGGAGTTTCTTCACCACGGCCATTTGCTTGTGGAGCGTGAAGAACTCGATGGCCTCGTTGATGGTCATTTCGAGGATGTCGTGTACGTTCTTTCCTTGGAAACGCACGTCGAGGACTTCTTGTTTGAAACGCTTGCCATGACAGGACTCACATTCGAGGACGAGGTCGGCCATAAACTGCATCTCAACGCGGATGGTGCCATCGCCCTTACATTCCGGACAGCGGCCGCCCTCGGCGTTGAAGCTGAAGGTGGCGGGCTTGAAGCCCAACTGCTGGGAGAGGGGCTGCGCGGCCATGAGTTTGCGTATCTCGTCGTATGCCTTGACATAGGTGGCGGGGTTGGAGCGCGAGGACTTGCCGATGGGGTTCTGGTCGACAAACTCCACGGCCTTGATGCTGTCGAGATCGCCTTCCATCGACATGTATTCGCCCGGTGCGTCGCCAGCGATGTCGAAATGGCGCAGGATGGCGCGATAGAAGACGTCGCGCACGAGGGTGCTCTTTCCCGAACCGCTGACACCTGTCACCACGGTCATCACGCCCAAGGGGAAACGGACGTCGATGCCTTTGAGGTTGTTGGCACGCACGCCACGCAGACTGATGGAGCTATTCCAGGCACGGCGCGAAAGCGGCACTTTTATTTGCTCCGCACCGCTGAGGAAGTCGACGGTGTGGCTCTTTCCTGGTGCCACTGCTACGTGGTCGTCGTAGGGGCCAGCCCACACCACTTCGCCGCCCAAGCGTCCGGCTTGCGGTCCGATGTCAATGATATAGTCTGCCGCACGGATGATTTCCTCGTCGTGTTCCACCACGATGACCGTGTTGCCTAATTGCTGTAATTGCCGGAGCACGCGGATGAGCTTGTCCGTGTCGCGGCTGTGCAGTCCGATGCTCGGTTCGTCCAGGATGTAGAGCGACCCCACCAGGCTGCTGCCCAATGACGTGGCCAGGTTGATGCGTTGGCTTTCGCCGCCCGAAAGCGTGTTGCTCAGGCGGTTCAGGGTGAGGTATCCCAGTCCTACGTCGAGCAGGAAACGGATGCGGTTGTTGATTTCGGTGAGCAGGCGTTTGCCCACTTCCGCCTCGTGGGCGGTGAGTGTCAGCGTGTCGAAGAATTTCTTCAGTTCGGTGACGGGCAGGTCTACCAGATCCGAAATGGCCCGTCCGCCCACTTTCACATATCCGGCTTCGGGGCGCAGGCGCGTGCCGTGGCATTGGGGACAGATCGTTTTGCCCCGGTAGCGTGCCAACATGACGCGGTTCTGTATCTTGTATTGGTCTTTCTCCAACATCTTGAAGAAGTTGTCGATGCAGATTTCCTCTTCGGGCGATGAAGCACCGGTCTTTCCGTGCCATAAATAATCCTTTTGCTCCCGCGTCAACTTGTAATAAGGCTCGAAGATGGGGAAGTCGGCCTTCTGCGCCCGGCGGCAGAACTCCGTTTTCCATTCGCCCATCTTTTCTCCGCGCCAGCAGACCACGGCTCCGTCGTACACGCTCAGGGCCGAGTTGGGGATGACCAACTTTTCGTCGATGCCGATGACGCGGCCGAACCCTTCGCATACGGGGCAGGCACCGACCGGCGAGTTGAACGCGAATAAATTGTCCGATGGTTCTTCAAACGTGATACCGTCCGCCTCGAAGCGCGTGGAGAAAGTGTGCAGGATGCCCGACGGAACGATGCGCAACATACATTGCCCGTTCCCCTCATAAAAAGCGGTTTCGGCCGAGTCGGTCAGTCGGGAGATGGCATCTTTGCTGTCGTCGCAACTCATGCGGTCGATGAGCAGATGGATGGTGCGGTGTTCGCCTTTCGACGGTTCCGAGGCCAGTTCCAGCATGAAGTCCTCTATGCGCACGACCTCGCCGTCTACTTCGATGCGCGAGAAACCCTGCTTGAAGTCGCTGTCCAGTTGCTCTTGAAGGGTACGCCCTTCACGCACCTGCAACGGGGCGAGTACGGTGAAGCGCGTGCCTTTGGAATAGGAGAGCATGCACTGCACTACGTCTTCCGTGGTGTTTTTTTTCACCTCCTGTCCGCTCACGGGGGAGAAAGTGCGCCCGATACGGGCATACAACAGGCGCAGGTATTCGTAAATCTCGGTGGAAGTCCCTACGGTGGAACGGGGATTACGGCTGCTTACCTTCTGCTCGATGGCGATGGCGGGCGGGATGCCTTTGATGTAATCGCATTCCGGTTTGCTCATTCGTCCGAGAAATTGCCGGGCGTAAGCCGACAGGCTTTCCACGTAGCGTCGCTGTCCTTCGGCGTAGAGCGTGTCGAACGCCAGCGAAGACTTGCCCGAACCGGACAGGCCGGTGATGACAATCAGTTTGTTGCGTGGAATGTCCAGATCGATGTTCTTCAGGTTGTTCACCCTCGCCCCCTTGATATGTATGTAGTCGTTCATCAGTTGTTTTCGTTAATTGTCCTTATGTTTGCAAAGTTAGTCAATGTTTGGCAAACGCATGATGGATTTTTATTGTATTTTTGCACGGAAATAACGTGTATGATGAATAAAAAATCACTTTTGCTTTTGATGATGTGGCTTTGCAGCTTTGCGCTTCAGGCCCAGTTGTCGCCCAAACGGGAGTTTCGCGGCGCATGGATACAGTGTGTGAACTATCAGTTTATGGGGTTGGGTACGGCAGAGATGCAGCGTACGCTGACGTACCAGTTGAATGAACTGCAAAAGTGCGGTATCAATGCCATCCTGTTTCAGGTACGACCCGAGTTCGACGCGCTTTATGCCAGCAGCTTCGAGCCGTGGAGCCGTTATCTGACCGGACAGCAGGGCACGCCGCCTTCTCCCTACTGGGATCCGTTGCAGTGGATGATAGCCCAATGTCATGCACGGGGCATGGAACTGCATGCCTGGATCAATCCCTACCGGGCCAAAACGAAAGGTACGAAGGAGCTGGCCGCCACACATGATTACAGAAAGCATCCTGAGCGGTATTTCTGGTATGGCGAACAACTGATTATGGATCCGGGGATGCCCGAGAACCGGGACTATATCTGCAACGTCGTGACGGACATACTGTTGCGTTATGACGTGGATGGCATTCATATCGACGATTACTTTTATCCTTATCCCGAAAGCGGTTTGCGCATTCCGGACGACCAGACGTATGCACGTTACGGGAACGGAATGAACCGCGATGACTGGCGACGGGAGAATGTGAACCTTTTCATCCGTCGGTTGCACGACTGCATCCATGCCGTCAAGCCTTGGGTGAAGTTCGGCGTGTCTCCTTTTGGTATCTATCGTAACTTGAAGAGCGACCCGAAGAGGGGAAGCAATACGCGCGGATTGCAGAACTATGACGATCTCTATGCCGATGTGTTGAAATGGGTGAAAGAAGGTTGGGTGGATTATAACATCCCTCAGGTGTATTGGGAAATCGGGCATTCTGCGGCCGATTACGATACGCTGATACGTTGGTGGAGCGAGCATGCCGGACATCGGCCTCTCTACATCGGGCAGGACGTGGACCGTACGGTAGCCAAAGCCGACCCCGTGGACCCGAACAAACACCAGATGGAGCGCAAGATGGCTTTGCAACGTTCGTTGCCTAACATCGAGGGCAGTTGCCAATGGTATGCCAAGGCAGTGGTGGACAACAAAGGAAATTATGGCACGATGTTGCGCAACTATTACCACCGTTATCCGGCCTTGCAGCCCGAGATGCCGTGGATAGACCACAAGCGTCCGAAGAAAGTACGCAAACTGACCACTTTATGGACGGAAGACGGCTATATGCTGTTTTGGCGTGAGCCGCGCGGAACGAGCGAGATGAACCGTGCGCGTCAATATGTGGTTTATCGCTTTGCCGAGGGCGAGCCTATAGATTTGGAATATGCCGAGAATATCGTGGCGATTACGCCGAACACTTTCTATAAACTGCCTTATGAGGACGGGAGCCGGAAATATACGTATGTGGTGACGGCACTCGACCGTTTGCAAAACGAGTCGAAAAAGGTGAAAAAGAAAATACGTCTTTAGAATTGTACGCGGACGGCATGAAAATCGTTTGTCTGAAAGGAGGACTGGGGAACCAGATGTTCGAATATTGTCGTTTCCGGGATTTGATGGAGTCCGGACACGATGAGGTTTATCTGTTTTACGACCACCGTAGGCTGAAACAGCATAATGGTTTGAGGCTTTCCGATTGTTTTGAACTGGAATTACCTTCTTGTCCGTGGGGGGTAAAACTGGTGGTTTGGGGGCTCAAAATCTGTCGTGCCGTGGGAGTTTTGAAAAGATTGTATGATGACGAGAAGCCGGAAGCCGTGTTGATAGACGATTACAGTCAGCACCGGCGTTTTATACCGAATGCTCGTCGTTACTTCTTTTTCCGTCAGTTTTTGGCAGAACTGCAGAGCGGTTTCGTACAGATGATAAGAGCCGTGGATTATCCGGTATCGGTACACGTGAGGCGCGGAGACTATTTGCATCCTTCCAACTCGAGTTTCGGTTTATGTGGAGTGGACTATTTCCAGCAAGCCATTGCTTATGTCAGAAAGAAGCGGCCCGATGCGCGTTTCTTTTTCTTTTCCGACGATATGGAATGGGTGAGGGAGAATCTTTGGATGGAGGATGCCGTATATGTGGAACATACGGAACTGCTGCCCGACTACGTGGATTTATATTTGATGACGTTGTGCCGCGGGCATATCATTTCCAATTCCACGTTCAGCTTTTGGGGGGCATATTTGGCCGTAGATGGCAACGGTATGAAAATCTATCCTCGTCGGTGGTTCCGCGACCCTACATGGACCAGTCCGCCTATCTTTTCGGAAGAGTGGGTCGGGCTATAGGATATAAGATACGTCCCCGGGAATTTCCGTTTTGGATTTCCCAGGGACGTGTGTATTACGTAGAACGAAGACGTTAACGTTTCTGTCGAGACGAGAACTTTCGTTTGTACCACAAGTAATAGCCGCTGAGCGGGAGAATCCCTCCGATGAAAGCAGCCAGGAAATAAAGTACCTTGGTCCACACACCGCCCCAGGAGCCGGTGTGGAAGGCATAAAACCAACCTTTTAGCGTTTGTGAGGCCGGGGCATCCTTATAATAGGTTATGGAGCCGAGGCGACCTGTTTGCGGGTCGAATTGTATTTTATCCGTTTGACGGCGGTCGGTATTCGGGTTGGGGGCTATTTCTATACCTTCCATACCCAGTTTGACCGACTTGTAGGTCGGATAGAGCTGATGGACAGCGTCTGCGGCTTTGTCCCATACGGCATAATTGAAAGTGGTTTCTTTCCGGTCTTTTTCTCTGCCTGTATGCCGCTGTCTGTCCGGACGGGACTGTTTTGCGGCATCTTTCCGTTCCTTTTGCCGATATTCCGGACGAGGCGTATTTTTCACTTTTGGCGCGGTGCCACCGAAAAGGGAATACACGGCTGTGCGATACCAAGTGAATGACCAGGTAAGTCCGGTCAGCGCCATGACGAGTAGGAATAGCGTGGTGTAGAAACCGAGCGATACGTGGCTGTCGTACCAGAAACGCCGCCATCCTTTGTTACAGGATACCTGAAGGCGGTTTTTCAAAGCCTTTTTGGTCTGAGGTATCCAAATCACCACACCACTGATGAGTATCGCAACGAAGACCAGCGTAGTGACACCGACAATAGTTTTACCCACGGTCTTGTCTCCTTTCTGGGGCGGGACATCCATCAGCCAGCGATGAAGTTTGCGCATGGTCTGAAAGAAAGGATAGCTTTTGTTCCATCCGTTTATCTCGCCGGTGTAAGGGTTTACGCTTAGCGTTTTGCGGTTTAAGTGCTCAAAGCTGACCATCCAGGCTTCTTCCGGGTCGCCCGACATTTGCAGGCCGGAAATCTGCAATGCGTCCGGGAGTTGCGTGCGGAGCTTCATGACCAGTTCGGAAGGCGTGAGCGGCTTTGCTCCGTCCTCTACTTCGACCCGATAAAAACCGGGATTCAAGGCGCGGGTGATATCCTGTTCAAATACCAGCGCCGCCCCCGAAAGGCAGATGACGCTGATAATGATGCCGAATGGAATGGAAAACCAAAGATGAATCTTGGCGAATGCTTTTCTCATATTTCAAAATTAGTTTGTAGCGGCCAGTTTGCCGATGGCCGACACGCTGTTGTGGGTAATGATGGTCAACCCTTTGGTAGCTTTAGCCGTAGCCGGGTCTATCTTGTAGAGTGCCGGAGCCTCGCCGTCCTTGGTCGTGACAGGGACGTATGCTACTCCGTTTTCGCAGAAGGGGTCACCCAATGAAGAAATCTGCTCTTGGGCTGGCAATCCATCGGTTACTTGAGTCAGCTTGCCGCTTTCGCCTTTGAATACGGCCAGTTCGTTGGTCGGCGCATTCTTTCCGCTCATCGTACCCTCGCTATACATTTGAAGCAAGAAGTAGTCGGCTGTGATATGCCAGCAGCGGAACATCGGATGGCCCGTACCCTGTTCTTCAAGATTATAGTAGTAGTTGGCATCGAATTGAGTTTCTCCAGCTTTGATGCGGACAACACCCGACGGCAGTTGGCCGGTAACTTTCTTCAAGTCGGCAGAAGAAGTAGCCGTACGCCCGTAACCCGGAGAGAACACGTAGAGGTCGCCGTTGTCGGCAGCCCAAATGGTCTGGTAGTATTGCGATTTCTTGCGTCCGCTGGCAAAGCCGATTTTATCGGTTTTTACGATAACCGGAGTTTCGTCGAAACTGTCTCCGCTGTAAATGGCGATGAAGGCATTGTCAGGATATTGGGTGGAAGGAATTTGTCCGGCTGTGTATTTACCGGAACCGCTTCCGCCGTCACTCTTAGCTATGAGGTCTCTGTCTGTTATCTTTTCCGGGAAGGTGTTCACGCCATAGTGGCTCATGCCCATCGGAACTACGGATGTATAAAGTTTGCCGTTGGCTTCCACGAAACCGGCAAAGCTGACAATCTCGCCGTTGCCGAGGAAGTTCTCGGCGATACGTTTACCGGTGGTTGTATTGCCCGAATGTACATTCAGATAATTGAACTGGAGATATTTGGCAAAATTGCCTTGGGTGTCTTTTTCCTGCGAGCCGTCGTTGGTGGAGCAGGTGATGACATTGTCGCCCCATGTACCGTATGTCGTGATACGGTTGAAAGTGTATTCGCGTGCTTCTTTTACCTTTCCGGTTGCGGCATTCAGGGCGTAAGAAGTTCCGGTTCCTGCGTTTCCGTCATTGTATTGCAGCCCGAAGAGGTATTGTTGGCCGTAGAATATCCAATAGGACGCACCGATGGCTTCGGTACCGTTGCCCAATACCGTCACGGTACCTTCGTCGAGCGATTCGCTGGTGACGAGATAAGTGCCTTCGTCGGCCTTGGCTGCAATGACGTATTTGCTTGTACCCGGAGTTGTGGTGCCGCCATTACCGTTACCTCCGTCGGGAGTTGTGTCGTCATCACTGCATGAAGTCAATGCTCCGCCGACGCAGAGGGCGGCAGCAAGCGCCCAAGTAAAGAATCTTTTTTCCATGTTTTTAATTATTTATTGAGTGAATGATGCTGTTTATTTCCCGAAGTAAACCCTTACCTTTCCATAGAAAGCCCGTCCGGCCTTTTGCAGGCTGTAATTGTCGTAAAGCTTTTCGTCCGTCAGGTTACGGCATTCGAGCGAAAAGTTGTAACGCCCCTTGGCCACACTGTAATTCAGCGTGAGGTTGTGGGAGAACTGTTCGGGGACGCGTGCTTTGGTATCCGGGTCGCCGAAGTCTTCCCAGTACAGGGGAAACTCATGCTGGTAGTAGCTGTCGTAAGTGAGCGAGAGCATGTTGCCTTTGCCGAACAAGTCATGCCAATAGAATGATGCGTCGAAGTTGGCGTAGCGGTAGGGCTGGTTGGGGATGCGCTGTCCGTAGGTCAGCGAAGCCTGCCCCGTGCCTTCGGCCAACCGTTTCTCACGGTCGATGGCATCCATGCTGTTGAATGTCCCGCCCAGGCTGAACCAGTTCGCATAGCTGTAACGCAAGGAGACGTTGTATCCTTTGGTTTTGGCCCGTCCGTGGTTCTCGTAGAATCCGAAGTCCATACCGCCCACGTTGTCCAATCCGCGACGGATGTAATCCTTCGTGTCGCGGTAGATGAGGCTTCCTTCCATGTACAGTCCGTGCTTACCGAATCGCGGGGTGTATCCGAGGTTGAAGTTGACATTGTCGCTTTTTTCGGGACGCAGGTTCGCCCGTCCGGCTTCCAGGTCTTCGTCGCCGAAAAGTTCGTCTGTCGAGGGCAGGCGGTAAGCTTTCTCGTATGACAGTTTGGCCTGCAGGTTTTTCAGGATGAAGTAAGTTCCTGCCGCTCCATAACCGAAAGCACTCGTTTTTTGCGACATCTGTATGTAATTGCCGATACCGTCGTCGCTTTGGGATACGGGCCCCTCGTTGTATTGGTTGTAATACTTGCCGAACACCGTGGCGTTCCATTTCTCTGTGGGCATGAAGCGGTAAGACAGTCCGGTGACGTTCTTAAGGGAACGCTTGGGGATGCTGAAGTCCGAGAGGCGAGAACTTCCTGCGACGTACGAACGGGTGGTGCGTTCAAAAGTGCTCAGCACATGGTTGAGCGTGAGCAGATGGGCGTGGCCGATGCGATAGTTGGCCGTGAGCGTACCGTTCCAGTTCTTGTTCTTGGCCTCGTTGTTCTGGTTGGATTGCTCCCCGGGTACACCGGTATATTTCCGTTGTCCCAACCAGTTGTATTTGTAAGATGCCGTATCTATGTTGTGGGTGATGTTGTGGTTGTAGTTGACATTGGCCATGACATCGAGTCCCTCGACCCACAAGTTGCGTTTGCGGTATTCCAAAGAGGGGATGAACGAGAAGCCATGACGGTGTTTTTCTCCGAACACGACCTTCTGCAACACTCCGTTTTGTATTTCCTTATAAAAGTGGGTGTAGGTAAAGCCCAACATCAGGCGGTCGGCCCATTTCTTGTCGGCCACTCCGATTTTGCCGCTCACGGCTTCGTTGTGGAAGCGGTCGTTGAAACGTTTTATATGGTAAATCTTTGTCTTGTCAGTGTTCTCCGAAATACCGTCATCGCTGAATTCCGTAACGTAGTAGTCAATGTAATAGTTGTTGTCCGAGAAATTCTGGAAAGCGTTGATTTCATACAGCAGACCGTTCTTGAACGACTGTCCGAAGTTGACGAAAGATTTGTGGGTGTTGAACGAGCCGTAAGAATAAGAGGCATCGGCAAACCAACCGAGTTTCCTTTGGTTGGTGACGATATTGATGACCCCGGCGATGGCAACCGTCCCGAACCCCACCGCCCAAGGCATCGGTAGCGAAACCGACGGGAACCACCCCACGGTAGACCTCGATGCGTTCGGCGAAGTTCACCGGCAGGTTGTTCAGATTGAGGGCTGTTCCGGCTCCTTCCTGCGGTACGCCGTCGATAAAGATCTTGACGTGTTTGCCCGTAAAACCGTCGAGCATGAGTTGCATGTCCGAACCCATTCCGCCCGTCTCGCGCAGCTTGACGCCCGGAACGGTGGTCAGCACTTCGGCCAGGTTCTTATTCAGTCCGGCCATACCTTTCAAGTCTACGGCCACTGCGTTGAATGCCGATTTGTTGATGCGGCCCACGTGGCTGGCTTCCACTTTCACTTCGGCCAGTTCCATATCTTTCTGGTGCATTTTGACATTCAACTTCTGGCGTTCGCCGGCCTGGAGAGTGACGGTACGTTCCACCGTGGCGTACCCCATAGCCTTAAACACCAATGTATGTTTTCCCGCATCGACTTTCAGATGATAGATTCCTTTTTCGTTGGGGCGTGTTCCGATAGAAGTCCCTTTGACTTGTACGGTAGCAAAGTCCATGATTTCGTTCGAAGTGGAGAACACCTTGCCTGAGACCATAGCCTGTTTCCGGGCTTGTCCTGAAAGGTGGTTTGTTCCTGCAATAAATGCCAATGTAAGGCTTAACAATCTGATTACCGTTTTCAATTTTTATGAGTTTAGGAGGTTTGTTTTGCGAATGCAAAGATACGGCTTGGAAAGAGAATTTTGCAATCGTTCAAAATCAGTAATTTGCGGATTGAGCAAATGCCTGTTTTTAGGTATTGCATTATTTCTTGATTATCTTATCAGTTCATACTGACGGAGAGATGGGCGTATGGATACTTGAAAGTAGGGATATTGTGAAATATGAACAAAAAGAGCGGGAATGTGTGGTTTCACATTTCCGCTCTTTGTTTATGCTTAGTTTCTGAATACCAATCCGTTTTTGTCCGCATCCACGATGATGGGTCTCGTCCGGTCGATATGCTGTGCCAGCATGGTCTTCGACAAGTCGTTCAGCA
>ERZ780128.893-NODE-893-length-10618-cov-2.739563_pt1 | contig 10618 bp, 8 predicted proteins | sample MGYA00511170_ERZ780128 | MGnify/ENA primary metagenome ERZ780128 (study PRJEB29588, sample SAMEA1970465) | human gut metagenome | biome: human gut; feature: human-associated habitat; material: faeces | place: Denmark | collected 2008/2010 ...
CGGGAATCTACGCCTGTGGAGAGAGTGTAAGTCGCCATAATTCTTCGGAGTTAGTGGTGCTGTTCTTGCTGAAGCAGGAAGCTTCCACCTCTATAGGCGGGGGTACGTTCACTCTGTCATAGCTGTAATTAGTATATATTTTAAGGAGTGGTATGAGTATGCAGAAAAAAGATCTTTCCAAGTTAGTCCTGACAACCCTGTTGACCGGCAGCGTGCTTTGGGGGGGGACAACATTCGCTGCTGAAGAGAATTTACAAGAGTTTTCTTTGGACACCATGGTTGTTACCGCAACCAGAACGGCAATGACCGTTAAGGAAACCCCTTCGACCGTAGAGATTGTTGACAGCAAAAAGCTGGAACAGACACAGGCTAAAACCTTGCATGATGCTTTAAAGGGCGCTTTGGGCGTTAATGTATTTAATGATTTCCAGGGACGCAGCAATGTCAGCATCCGCGGCAGTGAATCCCGTCACGTATTGATTATGGTTGACGGCAAGCGTTTAGGCGGCGAGGCAGCTTACAACTCTGCCAATGCCTGGGACGTAGACCGTATTCGTATGGAGGATGTTGAAAGAGTAGAAATCATCCGCGGACCTGCAGGCGCACTGTATGGCAGTGATGCAATGGGCGGTGTAATTAACGTTATTACCAAAACTCCGGATAAGACAACTGCTGACATTAACTATGAATATGGCTGGTATGAGGACGGCAAGGGCGCAGGCTATAAAGGAAACCTGTATCTGCAAGGCGCTGAAGGAAACTATTCCTATAAAATCAACGCCGGCCTGAATAAAAACAGACCGTATTTGGATCCCAAAGGCAGCGGAGATTCCATGAACTTTTATGGTAAGCAGCAGCCGCTTTCTTTGAATGTAGGCTATAAGTTCGATAATGGCAATGAATTAAGCGTAGATTTCAGCAAGATTAAAGAAGAGAATCAAAAATCTACGACCAGCAAAACTGTTATGGTGCCCGGTAAGGTATGGCAGGATAAGGTTCAGACGATTTATAACGATAATAAGCGTACTGACTATGCTATTACGTATAAGGGTTCCGATGATAAGCAGGACTGGATGTTCAGAGCTTATAAATCAGTATTCGATAAGAACTATAAGAACCAGAATAATACCCGTATGACCATGATGGGCAGGCCCGGCAAGTGGACTCTGCAGGATCCGAAGGTTGATACTGTTAAACGTACTCTGAGCGTTATTGAAGGCAAGGACACCTTCAATCTGAGCGATAAGAACAAGCTGACTGCCGGTTTCGAATATCGTAAGGATCAGAGCGAAGGCACCCGCTTAAAGAAACCGAATACATCTTTGGCAGACGGTAATGCTCATGATGCTTATGACAAGGCAGCTATCAACTATCTGGCAGCATATGTTCAGGATGAATTCAGACCTGATGATAAATGGCTGATTATTCCTTCCGTACGTTTCGACCACAGTGATCAGTTCAGCAACAAGCTGACCAGCAACCTGGCTGCAACCTATAATGCTGCCGATGATGTACGTATTAAGGCTGCAATTGGTCAGGGCTATAAAACTCCGACTGTAAATGACTTGTACATTTTCTGGGAAATGTATGCTGCAAATCCGGGTGGTAAAGGCCAATTCTATGTTGGTAACCCTGATCTGAAACCGGAAAAATCCTTAAGCTATGAATTATCTGTTGAAAAGGACTGGGGCGACAGATCTACCGTTCATCTGGGCGTATTCAGAAATGAAGTTAAGGATTTGATTAGCACCTATTGGACCGGTAAGCTGACCGATGATGATCCGGATTTGTATCCCGGCGTTAAAGGCGACATGATTATGGCGTACAAGAATATTCCTGAAGCAACTCTGCAGGGCGTAGAGCTGTACGGTTCTCACAGACTGGGCAAGAATATTTATCTGAATGCCGGCTACACCTTCCTGGATGCTAAAGATAAAACAGCGGGAACTCGTCTGAAAGACAGAGCTAAGCATCAGGTAACCTTCGGTGTTTCCTATCAGCCGGAAAACATCTATGCTTGGGACCTGAGCTTTGACCTTGTATCTAACCTTGGCTACTACTTCAATAATGGCGATAAGAGCACCATGGGCAACTTCGTTTACGAAACCAAGGACTTCACCATTGCCAATATCATGGCTTCCAGACATCTCAACAAGGATACCAAGATTTATCTGGGTATTGACAACATCAGCAATCACCAGAACTTTGGCCCGTATTCTGACGGCAATCTTGGTCGCTTGTACAGAGTTGGCATGGAATATAAATTCTAAACATAGCGGTAAAGTAAAAGAACAAATAAAGCAGGCCCGATGGCCTGCTTTGTTTGCCTAACGAGGAAGTATTATGCGAAAAATTTTCAGTTTCATTTTTACAGTTCTTATGGTATGCTTATGTATAAGCGGTTGCACATCGCTAACCGGCAGCTCCGGTTCAGGCTCCGCAATAAAAATCACCGATGATAACCAGCGTATTGTTACTCTGAAGAAGGTTCCGGAAAGAATCGTTGTTTTATCACCGTCCTTCCTGGAGCTGGTGGAGGCAGTAGATGGCAAGGTTGTCGGCCGTGCCAAAACACAGGTAGGCAAGGTGCCCGCTTTTGCCAAGGATGCTGCCGAGGTAGGCTTTATCTTTAATATCAATGTAGAAAAAATCGTGGAGCTGAAGCCTGATCTGGTAATTGCTTACAAGGGCATGCACGAGCGTTATCTGCATACATTGGAATCCAACAATATTCCAGTTGTTGTGCTGAATCTGAAATCCTATGAGGATGTTAAGCACAGCATGCTCACCATTGGCAAAATAATGCGTAAGGATGATAAGGCGCAGAAGGTTGTGGCAAATCTCGATAAGGATATCAATGCTACAGTAAGCAAGCTGCCTAAAAGCGAGCGTAGCGTAGCGATTCTGCACACCACCAGCATGGGCATTACTATGGAAAAGGAAACCAGTATTGCCGGCTGCTGTGCCAAAATGCTTAAATTACGCAACGTAGTACAGGGCGAAACCAAGCCTGTCAGCGGACCGATGGGAACTCAGCCTGACAAGGCTCCCTATAGCTTAGAGGATTTGCTGGAGAAAAATCCGCAGGTAATTTTTATTACATCTATGGGTGCGCCGCGTGATGCTGAGGGTAATCCTAAGCTGGAAATTATGAGCAACCCGGCGTGGAATTCCATCGATGCGGTAAAAAATAAGCAGGTATTTTTCCTGCCGGACGATTTGTTCCTGCTCAATCCGGGGTTAGAGTATCCTAAGGCAGTACGCTACATGGCAGCTAAAATGTATCCTGATGCAGTAAAGGAGTAGGCTGATGATTGATTATGCAAAAAATATTCAGGCGTTTTATGAGCGCGATGATTATAAGGCTCTTGCCGGCCAGCCGGGGGTTACTGCTGTAGAAGCAAGCTTCAAAGATCTGACCTACATTCCGCGCAAGACAAAACCGCTGCCGGGGATGATGGCCGGGACGATGCTGCAGGAGTTTGCTTTGCAGCCGCAGCAGCCTACGGCGCTGTATCTGCATATTCCGTTCTGCAATCTGCGCTGCTCCTATTGCAGCTTTTACCGCAATCCCTTTGAGGCGGAGCAGGTGGAAGAATATGTGCAGGCGCTTTTGGCGGAGCTGGATTTTCTGCAGCAGCAGGGCGTTTTTGCCAAACAAAGACCGGAAGCTGTTTTCTTTGGCGGCGGCACGCCGTCCGTGCTGAATCCTGCACAAATCACTGCGCTGCTGAATAAAATTCACAGTGCTGCATGCCTGGCGGATGATTGTGAGGTAACCTTTGAAAGCAGTATCTATGATTTATCGGCGGATAAGCTCGCTGCCTGCATTGCCGGCGGCGTGAACCGCTTCAGCTTTGGCGTGCAGGCCTTTGATACGCATTTGCGCCGCTCCTTAGGCAGGCTTAATGCGAAGGAAGAGGTAACGGCCAAGCTCGAAGAGGTTGCGGCTAAAGACGTAAAGGTCATCATCGACCTGATTTATGGCCTGAACGGCCAAACGCAGGCAATGCTGCTGAACGATATCAGAACGGCGCTGGCCTGCGGCGTGAGCGGTATGGATTTGTACAAGCTGCAGATTATGCCTAAATCTCCCTTAGGTCAGGCGATTGCCAAGGGCAATATTAAATATGAATATAATGACAGAATGCTGGCGGAAATGTTCGTCGCTGCCGATGCGCTGCTCGCAGAGCAGGGAGCAAAGGCACTGAGCTGCTGCCATTGGGCAATGCGCGAGGATGAACGCAGCGGTTACAATACGCTGGTGAAGAGCGGTGCAAACATTATTACCTGCGGTGCAGCCTGCGGCGGTCACATGGGAATGTACAATTACATGAAGACTATGGACCGAAGCGACTATGTAAAAAAGGCTACTGCCGGACAGTACGCTGTCATGGGCATGGGCAAGCATAACGAAAACTATCTGCTCCTCGAAAAGCTGTCCGGACAGTGTGATTCCGGCAGATTTGATTTTGCTTTGCTGAAGCAGTATAGCGATGCGGATTGGGAAAGCCTGCTTGCGCCGCTGCTGGAGCAGTGGGAGCTTTTGGACCTGCTTTATGCTATGGACGGCAAGTATTTCTTTACGGCGAAGGGCAAATATTACTATCGTCAGATGGACAGAGTGCTGCTGACAGCTGCGGAATGCGCACTTTACGGCAAACCGGGACTGATGGAGCAGGCAGGCCAGAAAATGATGGGTATTATGAAGAATATGAAATAAAAGGAGTGTACTACTATGCAGGACATTTTAATCGTTTATGACAGCAAAACCGGTAATACGGAAAAGGTTGCCAAGGCTTTGGCTGAGGCTGCAGGCGAGCGCTGTGTGCTGGCGCAGGTTGATGCTGCTCCGGCTGCGGATGACTTCGCTGTTGTGGTAGCAGGCTACTGGGTTGACAAGGGCGCACCGAACGCAAAGATGAAAAAATATTTGGAGAATTTGCACGGCAAAAAGGTAGTGCTGTTCCAGACTTTGGGCGCAGACCCGGCGAGCGACCACGCTGTAAGCTCCCTGGTAAATGCAGGTGTACTGATGAACAAGGACTGCAAGGTACTGGGTACTTTATCTATCCGCGGTGCGATTGACCCGGCGCTGATTGCCATGATGCGCAAGATGCCGGCAGGCAGCCCGCACAGTCCCAGTACCGAGAGCGAAGCCCGTTGGGCAGCAGCTGCCAGCCATCCGGATGCAGCGGACCTGGCAAAGGCCAAGAGCTTTATGCAGGGCTTTTTGGCTATGTATGACAAGTTTTTGAAGATGATGTAAGAGCAGTCCTTCATATAAGAACAGTGTTTTATAATGCGCAGTCGCAGTTTGGCTGCGCATTTATTATTGTAAAAGCATTTTATGGCAGAGAAATTTAAACGATAAACTAAAAGTGTAGAACTATTGACAAAATTGTGTCTTGCGTAAAGTTCTTTCATAGTGTACAATGGAAGTAGTCATAAAATGCAATTTTGAAAGGAAGGTGCATTATGAAAAAATTATTAGTGCTCATCATGGCAGCTTTGATGATTCTTGCTATGGCTGTTGCAGGCTGCGGCGGCGATGACAAAGCTGACAAAGGCAGTACTGCACACAAGGAGAAGCTGGTTATCGGTACCGATGCCGATATCAACAACCTTAACCTGCAAAAACAACAGGACGCTGCCAACAACGTTATTCTGAAGAACACTCACCAGACTCTGGTATTCTTCAATAACGGCTCTCAAGGCAAGGAGCGTTTCGGCCCCGGTCTGGCTACCGACTGGAAGTTCGTAGATGATACCCATATCATCATGAACCTGCGTAAGGACGTATACTTCAACGATGGTAAAAAGACTCCGATGACTGCAGATGACGTTAAATTCACCCTGGATATGGCAATGAAAAACGTTATCAAATCCGCTCTGGCAGGCTATGTTAAATCTACCGTTAAAGACAAATATCAGATTGAAATCGAAATCAGCTCCTATAACAACGAGTTCATTCAATCTCTGTCCTCCGTTCCTCTGTCCATCCAATCCAAAAAGGCTTATGATGATGGCGTAAAAGAGCCGTGGCTTATCGGTACCGGCCCTTACAAATATGACAAATGGGTTCAAGGCGAATACTGCCGTCTGACCAAGGTTAAGGATTATTGGGGCAACAACCTGCCTGCAACCGATAACTTTGCTCCCGGCGTATCCGATATCATCGAATTCCGTCCGATGATTGAGGCTTCTGCTCGCGTAATGGCTCTGCAGGCCGGCGAAATCGATGTATGCGTAAATCCGCCTATCAGCGATCTGAAATTCTTGAAGGATGACAAGAATATCACTGTTTACGAACAACCCGGTACCCGTCTGTTCTACTTTGCATTCAATGTTGAAAAGAAACCGTGGGATAACCAAAAACTGCGTCAGGCTGTAGCTTGCGCAATCGACAAGAAATCCGTTCTGGACGCTGCTCTGAATGGCAAAGGCACTCTGCAAAAAACTATTCTGAACCGTGGTCTGTGGGGCTTCTATGATGAAATGCCCGGCTATGACTACAATCTGGAGCGTGCTAAACAGCTGATGAAGGAATCCGGCGTAACCGGTCCTATCAAAACCACTCTGACCTATGCAACCGGCGCTCCCTACGAGCAGATTGCAACTGTTATCCAAGCTAACCTGGCACAAATCGGTATTACCGTAGATCTGGTTCCGATGGAGCAAGCTGCTCTGAAGGCTGCCTGCAAGGACGGCAAACAAAGCCTGTTCCTGTGGCGTTGGAACGAAGACTCCAAGGTTGACTTTGTATATCGCGACCTGTTCTACACCGGTTCCGGCTCCAACTATCATCACTTCTCCGATCCGAAGGCTGACAAGCTGATTGATGATGTTGCAACCCTGAAGGATCAGAACAAACGTATGGAAGCTGGCGTTGAGCTGCAAAAATACCTGGTTGACGAATGCCCGCAGGTTCCTCTGTACATTGCTAACCTGGTAGTTGCCTACAATAAAAAACTGAAAGGTCAATATTTCTACGGCGGCGGCAACCACGATTGGCGTCATGCTTATATCGCTAAATAATTTTGCTGAAAAATTTACAAAGGCGTAAAACAAGGGAGGCGTAGTCCTCTCTTGTTTTATCATAGCACCTTTTATTTGAGTTCTACGGAAAGGAGCTTTGTTGAATGCTTAAATATGTTGTCAACAGACTCCTCAGTTTGATTCCGGTAATTTTAGTAACCTCTTTTCTGATTTACTGGGCAATGAGTCTTACTGAGGGCGACCCCGCAATGATGATTGCCGGCGACGGCGCTTCGAAGGAAATGATTGATCAGATCCGCCATGAGCTTGGTCTGGACCAGCCTTTCCTGCTGCAATATTTTAACTATATGAGAGGTATGCTTGTAGGTGATATGGGCAAATCCTATGTAACCAACAAGGACGTATTCCATACCTTCTTCCAATATCTGCCGAACACCCTGTATCTGGGCGGCGCTGCTGTTATTATCGCTACTTTGGTATCCATTCCTCTGGGTATCTACACCGCTATCCACCAGAACACCTGGAAGGATACAGCAGGCATGATTTTCGCACTGTTCGGTACCTCCATGCCTAACTTCTGGCTGGGCCTGATGCTGATTATTATCTTTGCTCTGCATATGAGATTATTCCCGACCGGCGGTAACTTCGGCTGGAAGAGCCTGGTTCTGCCTGCTGTAACCGTTGGCTTCGGTCTGGCAGCTTTGATTACCCGTATTACCCGTTCCTCCATGCTGGACGTTATGCGTCAGGATTATATGACCACCGCACGTGCCAAAGGCTGCAGCGAGCATCGTGTAATCTACAAGCATGGTCTGAAAAACGCACTGATTCCTATTATCACTGCTATCGGTCTGCAAATGTCCTTGGTTATCACCGGCTCCGTACTGGCTGAAACCGTATTCAGCTGGCCCGGCATCGGCCGTCTGGTATACGAATCTATTACCAGACGTGATATTCCGATGGTAACAGGTTCTATTATTCTGTGTTCTATTTTGATGTGCCTGATTAACCTGGTTGTCGATCTGGTATACGCATTCTTTGATCCGCGTATCAAGGCACAGTACAGCAAGAAGGGGTGAGGAAGATGGCTGCAAAGAAAAGAACTAAAAGACGCACCATGTTCCAGGAAACCTGGCATCGTCTGCTGAAAAATAAGGGCGCTGTAATCGGCATGGCCTTTCTGGCACTGCTGTGCGTCATCGCTCTGGTAAGTCCCTTGGTATTTAACTATGAAACCGACGTTATCGGTCAGAACCTGGCTATTAAGCTGCAGCCTCCCAGCGGGGAGCACTGGTTCGGCACCGACGAATACGGCCGTGACCTGTTTGCCCGTGTTATGTACGGCGCACGCTATTCTATGGCTATCGGCATCGGTTCCGTAGGCTTCGGTCTGATTGTTGGTACCATTTTAGGCTCTATTGCCGGCTTCTACGGCGGCAAGGCCGATGATATCATCATGCGCGGTATTGATATTTTCTACTCCATTCCTAACATTCTGAAGGCAGTAGTAATCGTATCTCTGCTGGGCACAAGCACCATCAACCTGATTATTGCTCTGGCAATTTCCTGCGCAACCAACTATGCGCGTATCGTGCGTGCTTCTGTTATGACAGTGCGCGATTTGGAATATGTTGAATCCTCCTATGCGATGGGCCTGCCCACCTGGAAGATTATTCTCAGACATATCCTGCCAAACTGCCTGTCTCCGATTATCGTACAGACTACTCTGCTGATCGGTACCACCATTATTTCCGCTTCCTCCCTGAGCTTCTTGGGTATCGGCGTACCGGCACCTGCTCCCGAATGGGGCGCGCTGCTTTCCGGCGGCAGAGGTCATATTCGTGATGCCAGCTACATTTGTGTTATTCCAGGTTTAGCTATTATGTTTACTGTATTAGCCTTGAACCTGTTGGGCGATGGCCTGCGCGATGCGCTGGATCCTAAGCTGAAGAAATAAGGGGGCTGCATTATGGATTTAGTATTAGATATTAAGGACCTTGTGGTCCATTATGAAACAGAAGACAGCGATGTGCATGCAGTCAACGGCATTGACATCGCAATCAGCAAAAAACGTACTTTGGGTCTGGTAGGCGAAACCGGTGCGGGCAAAACCACTACCGCACTGTCTATCATGAACCTTGTTCCGGATCCGCCGGGAGTTATCAAAAGCGGTATGATTAAGCTTGAAGGCAAAAACGTACTCGAAATGAGCGAGCGTGAGCTGGAGGAAATGCGCGGTAACGACGTGGCAATGATTTTCCAGGACCCGATGACCGCTCTGAACCCTGTTATGACCGTAGGCGAGCAGATTGCCGAAAGCCTGGAGCTGCACCAGAACCTTACTCCAGAGCAATCTCTGGAAAAGGCTAAGGATATGCTGAAGCTCGTTGGTATTGCCGAGGCAAGAGCCAACGACTATCCGCATCAGTTCTCAGGCGGTATGAAGCAGCGTGTAGTTATTGCTATCGCGCTGGCCTGCAGCCCCAAGCTGCTGATTGCCGATGAACCGACCACCGCACTGGACGTAACCATTCAGGCGCAGGTGCTGGAGCTGATGAAGGACCTCATCAACAACCGCGATATGTCCATGCTGATGATTACGCACAGTCTGGGTATCGTTGCCGAGGTCTGTGACGATATGGCAGTTATGTATGCCGGCCGTATTGTGGAGAAGGGCACTGTTGACGATGTATTCAACAATATGCGCCATCCCTACACCGAGGGCCTGTTCAACAGCCTGCCTAACCTGAAGGAGCAGGGCGAAATGCTGGAGCCTATCAAAGGCCTGATGCCCGACCCGGCGGATTTGCCACCCGGATGCACCTTCGCTCCGCGTTGTCCCTATGCTACCGAAGCATGCTCTGCCTCCGTGCCTGAGCTGCATTCCGTAGATGGCAGCAAAACTCATTTTGTAGCCTGCCACGCTTATTCCAGACCCGGATTTGCTTTAAGGAGGAACCAAAAATGAGTAATGCTCCGCTGTTAGTTATTGACAATCTGTCCAAATATTTTAATACCGCTGCAGGTCAGCTGCATGCTGTCGACGGTGTAAGCTTTACTCTGGAGGAAGGCAAAACTCTGGGTATCGTAGGCGAATCCGGCTGCGGTAAATCCACTCTTTTAAAGCTGCTTACCGGAGTTTTAAAGGCAGAGAAAGGTCATATTTTAGTGGACGGACAGGAGATAAAAGGCGTTACAGAGCATTTTGCCTATATGCCACAGAATGATCTTTTATTCCCCTGGAAGACCATTTTAGAAAATGTGTGCCTTTATGGCCGGATCCATGGAAGCGCTGATGGGATGAAGGAACAGGCAATAAAGCAGATGGAAGCCTTTGGTTTAAAGGGTTATGAAGATGAATATCCATCTTCCTTATCCGGCGGAATGCGCCAGAGAGCAGCATTTTTACGCACCCTTTTGTGCCATGCGGATATCCTGCTTTTAGATGAGCCTTTTGGCGCTTTGGATGTGATTACCAGAGGAGAGATGCAGGACTGGCTTTTAAGTGTGCGAAAACAGATGAACCGTACAGTTCTTCTTGTGACCCACGATATGGATGAGGCCATCTATCTTTCCGACCGTATTCTGGTACTGGATGCGAAAAAAGGCAAGGTACGGC
>ERZ780128.899-NODE-899-length-10554-cov-3.356034_pt1 | contig 10554 bp, 9 predicted proteins | sample MGYA00511170_ERZ780128 | MGnify/ENA primary metagenome ERZ780128 (study PRJEB29588, sample SAMEA1970465) | human gut metagenome | biome: human gut; feature: human-associated habitat; material: faeces | place: Denmark | collected 2008/2010 ...
GCGGGTTAGGTCATGGCAATCGGCACTGACGCTCGCTGCCGCGGTAGAGTCTCGCCACATGCTCACCCGCCTCCAGGCCACCGCCTCGCGGACATGGCATACCGACGCCAGCGCCGACCACATCAAGGGCACCATGGCTACGCCAGTGATGCACGCCTATGAGACCCTCGCCCACCCCGCCTGGTCTACCGGCGCCGCCATCGAGACCTCCTACAAGGCCAGCCCGCGCTTCCACCCCTTTGTGCGCGCCGACTGGCGCTACAGCCGCTATGCGCTGACCGCTCACGGCATGGGCCTAACCCTGGCTGCGGGCATATATTTCTAACGGAATGACAATGACAATGAAGACAATAATAACCAAATCACAAACAAGTATGAAGAAAATTACACTCTTTCTGGCAGCATGTTTCATGCTCGCCACCGCATCGCTGGCAGAGACCCAGCCTGCAGTGACCTTCAACTGGGCACACACCGTAGACGGCGCCACATCGGCTGGCGACAACATCATCGGTATGGTCAAAGCCTCGGGCGGCGACTACTATGTGGCTACCACATGGGGCACCAACTCCGGGGCCTCACAGGTCAACCTCTGGTTTGACGGCGAACAGGTCACTGGCGCCGACGGCGCCGCCATCGTGGGTAGTCCTTACACGGGCACCAGCAAAAATGGCAACATGTTTCTGCAGAAGGTGAGCAACGCCGGATCTATCGTCTGGAACGCCTATACGCGCAAAGGCGACATCGCGCACGACAAGTCGCACATCGTCTCTACCAAGGACGGTGGACTGCTGGCTGTGCTCAAGACCCGCGCATGGGTGGCAGAGGCAGGCTATGACAACCTGGTAGAATATGTAGACCCCACGGGCCATGTGACCACCATCAAGGACATGGGCAATGTCAGCGGCGAGTACCGCTACCTGGTGCTCAAGATAGCCGAGAACGGCAGCCTGGAGTGGTCGCGCCTCATCGCGGGCAAGGTAGAGAAGCGCAAGAAGGGATTCACCAAGGACAACATGTCGGTCTATGGCGTGGCTGTCGACGAGGATGGTGGCATCTATCTCACCGGTAACTTCCGCACCGAGATGTATCTGAAGAAGACCGACGGAACCGTAGAGACACTCACCGCAAAGAACACTACCGAATGGGATGGTGACTCTCAGGGTGTGGTGGGCGACCTTTTCCTTGCCAAGTTAGACAAGGACGGCTACTTTGTCAAGAGCCTTACCGCAGAGGGCATCGCCGCCAGCGCGTTCCTGGACAAGGTGGTCTATGCCAACGGCAACCTCTACTTCAACGGACGCATAAAGGGTAAGGCAGGCAACGAACTGACACTGGGCGGCAAGGCTGTAAGCGTCACCAACGACTGCGAGAACCTCCTGCTGGCATCGGTCAGCGCTGCCGACCTCAGCGTGGGCTATGTCAAGACCATCACCCCCGTGGGCAGCAAGAAGACCATACATAACAACGGCTGCCAGTGGATAGACGGATATGTATACTTCACCGGTTCGTCTATGGGTGGACTCACCGGACTCTACGAGAACAGCAAGGGACAGCACAAGGGCTACATCCTCAAGATGGACCCAGCCACAGGCGAGGTGGTCAAGAGCGCCATACGCCTGGATGGCGGCATAGGCAAGTTCTATGGCGTCTATCTCAACGGCTCCACGATGTATGCCTTCGGCTATGACATGACCGGTGGTGCTCTGCTGGTGCCTGTAGATGCCGCCACACTCTCACTGGGTACCGCCATCACGCTGTGCAAGTATGGTACAGTGGCTGCCGGCTGCACTCCAATCATAGACGGTGAGAACATGGTAGTGGCCAACCGAGGCAGAAACACCGCGACGCTCTATGGCACCGATTACTCATACACCGGCAACAAGAACTGGGCGATGATATACTACAGCTACAAACTGGCTGGCACATCGGTAGGCATCGGCACGACCACCGCCGAGAGCCAGAAGGGCAAGACAGATGTCTACACGCTCGACGGACGGCTGGTAAAGAGTGCCCAGAGTTATGACAAGGCGGTAGGCGGACTCGCCCAGGGCGTCTATGTCATCGGCAACAAGAAAGTGACCATCCCCTAACCACGACCCGCCATGAAGAGACAACTGTTATCACTCCTGGCCATCACCCTCATGCTCCCTGCCGCGCTGTCGGCACAGACGGTGAAGCAGGACGATGCCGTGCGCACGGGTAAGTTGAAGAACGGACTCACCTACTACATACGCCACAACGCCAAGGAGCCCGGACTGGCCGATTTCTATATCGCCCAGCGGGTGGGCAGCATTCTCGAGGAACCCCGCCAGCGTGGTCTGGCTCATTTTCTGGAGCACATGGCGTTTAATGGTACCAAGCACTTCCCCGGCAAGGGCAAACGGCTGGGCATAGTGCCATGGTGCGAGTCTATAGGTGTGAAATTCGGAGCCAATCTCAATGCCTACACCTCGGTAGACCAGACCGTCTACCACATAGGGGCTGCCCCCATCGGCCGTGAGGGCATCGTAGACTCTTGTCTGCTGGTGCTCAACGACTGGAGCCACTACATACTGCTCGAGGACAAGGAGATAGACAAGGAGCGTGGCGTGATACGCGAAGAGTGGCGCAACCGGCGCTCGGGCATGGCGATGCAGCGGCTCATGGAGCGCGTGATGCCCAAGATATACCGCGGCTCCAAGTACGAGGACTGCATGCCTATAGGCAATATGGACATCGTCAGCAATTTTCCCTATCGGGACCTGCGCGACTATTATGACAAGTGGTACAGGCCCGACCTCCAGGCGGTGATTGTGGTGGGCGACATAGATGTAGACCGCATGGAAGCCAAAATCAAACGGCTCTTTGGCAAAATTCCCGCCGCCAAGAACCCGGCAGAGCGCATCTACTACCCCGTAAACAGCAGCGACCGCATGATAGTGGCGATAGAGAAAGACCGCGAGCAGCCCATCGCGCTGGGACATCTCTACATGAAGCGCGCAGCGACGCCCCGCGCAGAGAAGACCACCATGGACTATCAGCGCGACGGATATATGGAGGGGCTCATCGTCAACATGCTCAACAGCCGACTGGCAGACAAGGGCAAGGAGACCGCCAACCCGCCCTATATGAGCAGCACAGTGCGCGACGGAATGTTCTTCGTATCGGGCACCAGCGACGCCTTCAGCCTCAGCATAAGCTGCAAGCAAGACAACATACTGGGTGGCATCGCTGCGGCTGTGGCTGAGGTAGAGAGAGTGCGCCAGCACGGATTTACCGCCGACGAACTGGCAAGGGCAAAGGCCATCTATCTCAACGCAGCCCAACGGCGCATGAAGATGGAGGGCGACCGCCGCAACAGCAGCCTGGTCAAGCAGTGTGTAAACAACTTTCTCGACGGCGAACCGATACTCTCGCCCGCCTACAGTTATGAGTTGATGCAGAAGATGGACCAAGAGGTAACCCTCAAGGACATAAACAGCCATATCGGCGCCATCATCACCGACCGCAACCAGGTCTTCGTGCTCTACGGCCCCGACCGCAAGGAGGTGCTGCTGCCCTCCGAGACAGAGATAGAAAAGACCATCGCCGAGGCGCAGCGCCGGCAGTATGACGCCCACGTAGACGCCCACACCGCGACAGCCATCATGGACAAGATGCCCACTCCGGGCACAATAGTGAAGGAAGAGGCTACGGGCAAGTGGGGCATGACGCGGCTCACGCTGAGCAACGGGATGGAGGTGTATGTCAAGCCCACCGACTATCAGGCCGACGTGGTGACCATGACCGTCAAGGGCGAAGGCGGAACCTCGCTCTACCCCGACGCCGACATCCCCAACTTCGCGCTCTTGGCAAGTGCCATCACCGAAGGTGGCGTGGGCAGCATGACAAGCACCCAACTGCGCAAGGCGCTTACGGGCAAGTCGGTGAAGGTGGCACCCGCGATAGGCCAGTCGTCACAGCGCATCACGGCGACATCGTCGGTGAAAGACCTGGAGACGATGCTGCAACTCACCTATCTCTACTTCACAGCTCCAAGACGCGACTCGGTGGCATTTGAAGGACTGAGAAACCGCACGCGGTCGTTTCTGACCAACCGCAGTGCCAGTCCGAAGGTGGTATACAACGACAGTCTGAGCGCGGTGCTCTATGGCAACAACCTGCGCACGGCGCCCGCCACACGGCAGATGGTAGACCGCGCCGACTATGGCCGCATCATGGAGATATATCGTGAGCGGTTTGCCGACGCGTCGGCGTTCAAGACGGTCATCATAGGCAACGTGAGCATAGACAGTCTGCGCCCGCTGCTCTGCCGCTATCTGGCAGCGCTGCCCGCCACCCACAAGGGCGAGAAGGCCGACAAGAGCCGTCTGCCCCGCATGGTGAAGGAAAACAAGGTGGTGAAGTTTGGCCGCAAGATGGCTACGCCGGTGACCCAGGTCAACATCATGTACACGGCAGACATAGACTTCTCGCCCCGTGCCGACCTGACGCTCGACATCATGCAGCGCTGTCTGCAGATAGCCTATACCGACTCGGTGCGCGAGGACAAGGGAGGCACCTATGGCATCGGAGTGAGCTTTGAGCTGGACAAGGACGAAGAGCCCAACGCCCTGCTGCGCATAAGCTATAAGACCGACCCCACCCGCTATGACGAGCTCAACCCTATCGTGTACCGACAGCTGCAGCACATGGCCACCGACGGACCCATAGCATCGTCGATGGACAAGGTAAAGCAGTATCTGAAGAAGCAGTATGCGCAGAACGCCATGACCAACGACTACTGGAGCTACATCATCTGGCACCAGATAGACGACGAGGCCGACTTTGACACTGGCTACTGCCAGATGGTAGACAGCATCACGGCCCACGATGTGCAGCAGATGGCGCAGACACTCCTGAAGCAGAACCACCGCATAGAGGTGACCATGTGCTCGGAATAGCAACGGGCAAAAGCCAGACTGCTGACCACCTCTGCGAGCGTGGAGCATACCTCTGCAAACATGGAGGGTACCTCTACAAGCGTGGAGCATACCTCTGCAAGCGTGGAGGGTACCTCTGCAAGCGTGGAGGGTACCTCTGCAAGCGTGGAGCATACCTCTGCAAAAGCGCTGACCGCGAAGCGGAGTGTGCCAGTGATATCGACTGATGGAAATGACCGCATCTGCCGAAGCTGCAACCATCATTGGCGGCTCGTATCAATAGGCACGTGGACACGTATCAAACGACACGGAAGCGCGCATCGTAAGGCACGCGCTCCCGCATCAAACGATACGAGCCGACAATGACGGTGAAAACATTTATATCAATGGTTGGCAAGGTCGCCATAGTGGCCTTGTCAACCATTGTTCATATACTACCACTTCGTAAGCATTACCAGCAAAACGCTAACTATTTTCTATTTTTTCTTCATTTTTCCTACGAATCTCTTCATTATTGTCAAAAAAGTATTACCTTTACATCCGAAAAAAGTGAAGACATCGGCTGAGCCGTGGCAAAAGGCCGTGGCAAAGCAGATGATACAAGGTACAATAATCTGCATACAACCAGTATTAGTAGACCAAATAAACTTTTATCCAATATGAACAAGCAGACAGCAGAAGATAATGAGATTAGGGCAAGTTGACATCTCGACGTGAGTGTCACTTGGCTTAACGGGTGACAACGAGAACGATGACCATAGAAGAACCAATAATAATTATAACAAGTAGAAACATGTGTGGAATAGTAGGATATATAGGTCAGTCTGACGCCTTCCCCGTCCTCATCGAGGGCTTGAAGAGACTGGAGTATCGTGGATACGACAGCGCGGGAGTGGCGCTGATTAGCAATCAGGATAACCTCAATGTATATAAGACTAAAGGAAAAGTAAGTAATCTGGAAGCATTGGCAGCCGACAAGGACTGCAGCGGCCACATAGGTATAGCCCACACGCGCTGGGCAACCCATGGAGAGCCGTCGGCAGCCAATGCCCACCCTCATGTGAGCATGAGTGGAGAGCTGGCGTTGGTGCATAACGGCATCATCGAGAACTACCAGGTGCTGAAAGAGCAACTCGCAGACAAGGGCTATACGTTCAAGAGCTCTACAGATACCGAGGTACTGGTGCAACTCATCGACCATTACTACCAGCAGAACGGCAAGGATTTGGTCTCTGCCGTATGTCAGGCTCTGAACGATGCCATCGGCGCCTACGCCATAACCGTGATGGAGAAGAAGGACCCGGGGCATATCGTGGCTGCCCGACAGTCAAGTCCGCTGGTGGTGGGCGTGGGCAAGGACAACAAGGACTTCTATATCGCCAGTGACGCCACCCCCATCGTGGAGCACACCAACAAGGTGGTGTATCTCGAGGATGGAGAGATAGCCGACATCAGAGTGGGAGAAGAACTGAACATCATCAACCTCGAACATGCCTCGTGCAGCTATACCATCAAGACCGTGGACCTGGACATCAGCAAACTCAGCAAGGGCGGCTTTGACCATTACATGCTGAAGGAAATCTATGACCAGCCCAACTGCCTGAAGGACTGTATGAGCGGCAGGCTCATCGTGGACAAGGAGCATCCGGAAAACAACCATATCGTGCTCTCGGCGCTCAGAGACTATCGCGACCGGCTGGTAAACGCCAAGCACATCATCATCGTAGCCTGCGGAACGAGCTGGCACGCCGGACTCATAGGCAAGCAACTCATCGAAAAGATGTGTCGCAAGCGCGTGGAGGTGGCTTACGCCAGCGAGTTCAGATACATGGACCCCGTGATAGAGCCCGAAGATGTGGTGATAGCCATCAGCCAGAGCGGCGAGACCGCCGACACGCTGGCAGCCATAAAACTGGCCAAGGAGAAGGGGGCTCTGATTTTCGGCATCGTCAATGCAGTGGGCTCGTCTATAGCCCGCGAGACCGACACCGGCGTCTACATCCATGTGGGTCCGGAGATAGGCGTGGCAAGCACCAAGGCTTTTACGGGGCAGGTGACCGTGCTCACGCTGCTCGCATTGGCTCTGGGACACGAGCAAGGCACGCTCGACGACGCCGACTACCATGAGATGATAGAGGAACTCTCGGAGATACCGCAGAAGATGGAGAAGGTGCTGGAGCAGGCGCCGATGATAAAGTCGCTGGCTCTGATGTTTACCTACGCCCACAACTTCCTCTACCTGGGGCGTGGCATGAACTTCCCGGTGGCTCTGGAGGGCGCATTGAAGCTGAAGGAAATCAGCTATATCCATGCTGAAGGTTACCCCGCCGCCGAGATGAAACACGGCCCTATCGCCCTGGTAGACCAAGATATGCCCATCGTCTTCATCGCCACCCACCACCAGCTCTATGAGAAGATAATCTCTAACATGCAGGAAGTGAAATCAAGAAACGGCCGCATCCTCGCAATTGTCACCGAAGGCGACGAGCTGGTGAAGAACATCGCCGACAACGAGATAGAAATCCCCAAGACCCAGAATGCACTGATACCGCTGCTGAGCGTGGTTCCGCTGCAGCTCCTCGCCTACTACGTGGCGGTGGACAAAGGTCTGGATGTGGATATGCCAAGAAACCTGGCAAAGAGTGTGACCGTGGAGTAAACGGAGTCTATGACAGGACTGCCCACGGTGGTCATCAAGGGATGGAGTTCAGTTACGGAATCGATGCAGACGGCTCCGAAAAAGTGTTTTTTTCCCACCAAGAGCGTCACTTTTTGAACAAATCGCTCTCTGATTGCTAAAAAAGTATTAACTTTACGGCAGAAAATAACAAATGAATTATAAATAACACAAACCATTATAGATGCACAAAAAGTAGACATGTTTATCATGACCAATGGCAAGTATTTTGCCGAAGAGAAGATTTCCTTTATTCGTACCAGGCTGCTCGAGCTGGACGACTCCAAGTGGGCGCAAATCAGCAGCCTGCAATTCAAGAGTCCCACGGTCGCCCTCGTCTTGTCCATCTTCCTGGGAGGTTACGGCATTGACCGCTTCTATATCGGTCATATCGGCTTGGGAGTAGGCAAGCTGCTTACTTGCGGCGGAATCGGAATCTGGGCTCTCATCGATTGGTTTTTGATTTTAGGGGCTACTCGTAATGAAAACCTCAAAAAGCTCGAACCTCTGCTCTTATAAGAAATTCTATATCCTGTCGACCATCATCTACGACATAGCATGTGCATGGGTGATGGTGGCATACTGCACTGAGGGGCAAAGCGGCTTGGTCGTTTGCCCCTCAAAATTAATCTACCACATCCCGTGCCCGGGCTGCGGTATGACCCGTGCCACGCTGCTGGTGATACACGGCCACTGGGCAGACGCCATCAGGATGAATCCCAATGTGGTAATATGCATGGTAGGCATCATCATATTCCCCATCCTGCTGGTTGCCGACATGGCGAGAGGCACTGCCTGTCTGCATCAAACATATCAGAAAATAGAGCATCTGCTGCACAAGCGACTCGTCATCTCGCTCATCCTGCTCTTCGAGTTGGCTATTATGGCACACAACTACGTATGCGGTATATGAGGCGTGGATGAAGGGGCTGATGCCGGGTAAGGCGATGGAGATGAAACCAGTTTAGGGCTGGATTCCACGTATGGAATTCAGCCCTAAATGGTATTTGACGGGCAACAAACCCTTAATAATCAAGTTCAACGTCTTTGCCAAACGGCGCAAGCGCCAGCCCAGCCATCTTGAAATGCTGCTTGCCCCAAGGGATGCCAATAATGGTAATATAAAGGAACAATCCGAAAATTGCGTGCATTAGCCAGGCAAAGATACCTCCACACATGAACCAAATGAAATTCATAAAAACGCGGAGGCAACCTGTGGGGCTTTCCGTGGGAATGACTCTGGCACCAAACGGCCAAAGGCAGAGCAGCCCAAGTTTGTACGTCTGCATCGCGAAAGGGATGCCAATGATAGTAATGGCCAAAGCCAGACTACCCGTAAAATAGCCAAAGGCTGCCTCAAGGCCGCCACACAACAACCATACAATGTTAGCAAACGTTTTCATATTCCTATTTATTTCAGTTATTAAGTTAATGGACGCATCCCCAACCCTGCCGCCTGAATAAGATATGCAGAGCGAAGCACGATGAGACAACAGATTGCTGGTGATAATCACCAAGGGCAAAGATACGGCTTTTTTGAATATTACACACAACTTCTGCATACTTTTTGATGCTCAGAAGGAAAAAACAGCACATCAGAGGTAACCGCAAATGCAGAAATAATCACGCTCCTGACAACAACTATCCACAGGGATATGGACGGGCAAACAGCATGAGGAAAATCGGCCAGGCCGACATCAAACAACCTGCATCATTGGTTGCTAAAACATCCCAAACAGGCATGCTGCAAAGGATCATACAATGGTCTGGGCATAATAGATAGCATCATACTATAAAGAACAATCAGTTGAATCTATTCTACAATCTCCCTCTGACGAAAGATGGTCATTTGGAACTAAATCTTGACTACATTTACAAGTCTTCGAATGATGACCAGGCTGTCAAATCCTCTAATAAAGATGAAGCAAATAAGTTTCATATTCAATACGACGGAAATTATAATGTCTATCTATGTATCAGCAAATTACAACTATCGCATAGAGGAGAATGTAAACTTCTACCTGAAGATGAATTATACAAGCAAGACTGAAGATGCGGGTTGCAGACAATACCCGTCATTGTGCGCCAGCGCTGGCATTACTTTCTGTTTCCCGGACAAGACATTACAGCTGAATATAGCTTGTCATGACTTGTTCCGTAAAGAGTACTCTGATTGGGAAGTCAGGTACTACAACATCAACAACAAACAAAAGAACAATGTGGACTCGCGATTCTGTTCTATCTACTTGAAATACAATATCAACAAAATGCCACGTAAGAATAAAGTCAAGGATGTGGATAATGTATTGAACAGATTATAGGCATACGCGACCATTTTCCTACACACCAACAAACCGTAATCATTATTTCGCGAGCCTACCCCAGCCAGTCTGTAAAGATAAGTATACAGTCGTACACCTTATCCAGGAATCTCCCTATCCGTTGCTTAATGCCTTTCCAATATATTCCCTTCATATTAATAAGACTATTTCTGTTATCTATACTCAAGCAAATCTTTTGGTACACCATAACAATTTGAATGAACTATAGATTCATCTATAACTTTACGTAGCTCTTCATGAATGCCGCTTGTTATTATTTCGTCAATTCTATTCTCGCTTACTATCATAAATCATAATCTATATACAATAAATATCGTATCACTGCAAAATTACTTTCTTTTTTTGACTAAAACAAAGGTTTTCAGATATATATATATGGTAACAAGCCGAAACAAGCCGTATTGCTTTGAATGGTTACGCATATCTAACGCATCGAAGTGAATGGTATGTGTGGACAGGTCCGGAAAGTGGGTCTGGAACCGGCTAATGGTGACGTGTAAATATTTGTGGTAAAGTCTCGCACGATCATGAAGTAGCTGCATTGGGAACGTGGAGGTTATGTGATGTACTACAAACGTTTGGAGCAGGGCCGTTTCCATCCTCGCATATCATAGAGGCGATGGACGAAAAGGCG
>ERZ780128.901-NODE-901-length-10529-cov-3.033130_pt1 | contig 10529 bp, 8 predicted proteins | sample MGYA00511170_ERZ780128 | MGnify/ENA primary metagenome ERZ780128 (study PRJEB29588, sample SAMEA1970465) | human gut metagenome | biome: human gut; feature: human-associated habitat; material: faeces | place: Denmark | collected 2008/2010 ...
AAACTCAATTTGCCATTAGTAAACCTTGTAAAAGCTCGTCTTATATCTACAGCAAGCTCTATAAGCTCATCCCATGCTCCCACAATGAACATATCATCACCGCCGGAATATACAACATGAACTTTTCTCTGCACCGGCTTTTGTAAGCCATATAAGCTGAATTGCTGCTGATTAATGTTTTCAAAACCATTCAGCTCACCTCTGCAAAGCTTACCTACTGCCAATTTAAAGAACATACCTAAATCTCTGGATAAATCAGCATATCTTGACAATGTAGCATATTTTTCCGATTCTTCTTTACCATAACGGATAAAGCCACCGATAAAAGCGGCACCTAAATTATCTACATCCGCACGTAAAACGCCTAAACGCTTAATACCATGCCCACCATCGCAACATTGTTCAGCTAAATCTTCAAACTCCATAACAGCACCTTTATCATTAGTGCTGTAATAATCAGCCAACCATAAGCGTGTACCGATATTTCTACCTGTCAAAGCTTTGTTTTTACTATAAATACGTAACAGGCTAGTGCTGTTTTCTTCCAGTTCTTTTTCATCCATGACAGCTAAAAACAGCGGCTTATTGTAACCAAATAACTCCAGTTCTTCACCAACAGCTTTGCTTAAAACAGCAAAATGTCTATTAGATTTAAAAAGCTTTTCTCCCAACTGAAATAGTCCTTTGCAAGTCGGACAAATATCACCTGCATCACCATTCGCAAGTAATTTTTTACTGGACATATGACAAACAGCGCATTCTCTGCTGCCATCAATATTTTTATTATAACTGCTGTCACTATCAAAGAGCTTTGCCAAATTTTGAATATCATAGCGACATAGCTTATCTTGATTTAATTTTTTACTTACAGCAGCAAATACATTACGTTGCATGCCTGAATTCTGCAAGTCAGAAGCACTGCAGGGAGCAAATCCCATTGCCATATACAGCTTTGTACCAAATTTTTCCAATAACCATTCATTGCAGGCATTCTGTATTTTCTTCAAATTGTCTTTTGTAGTATCCGTATTAGCAGCTAAAAGATAGAAATGCCCACCGCCTGTATATAACAGATTAGCTCTGCTCAAGCCAAGCTGCTGTAAAATCTCATCAATATAATTCTCCATAAAAATTTCTAAATAGAAAGAGCGACCTCTTAGAGATTTTAAAGCACCCTTACTTGGTACAGTATAAATAAAATCTTGTATTCCAGAAAAATCTCCTGATACAAGCAAAAATGTATCCTGTTTTCTAAATTCACTATTACCGGATTGGTCATAGCAGTATTTTTTATAATCTTTAATCTTATTTGCTAAAAAATATTCATACATACAAGAGGCAAGCGCTGCTGTTACCTTAGAATGAATATATAGCGAAATATCACAAACTTCATTTTTATTCGTACTGGATGGTACGTAACTCATGACATCCTCCAAAATGCGCAATAGTTCGCCATTACTCATATCCAGTATACCGGCACGTTGAAAATTACTTTCCAATACATTTACAAGCTCTTCATACTTGTCATCTGAAGCATAGCACATTTCCGTTGTCGGATAATTAAATTTATCCGAAGGATTCAGCCCACGTAAATAATATTTGCTAACCGGATTACTGGTTTGTTCTCCAAAAATATTAAACACACTTTGCAAGCAAGACTGTGCATCAAAGCCACGGTCAACACCCTCATCTTCACGCTCGCGTCTGTCGGCTGCAGCAGCAATATTATCAGCCTCATATACAATATAGCTAAAATCATCAGCTAAAAGTTTTGCTGTTTTCAAAGCTTTAGCATGGTGTAACCGCAAACAACGTAAAACCTGCTCTGCTTCCGGAGAATTATCCATATACTTTTTTAAAAAATTTGCTCCAGCATTAGAGTGATTCCCCAAACTATGGTCAGCACGCAAACACATCTTGCCTATGTCATGCAACAAGGCAGCCTTAATTAATACATCTATTTCCGCCACTCAAAATCCCCCTTTCGGAAAATCAACTTTATATAACAAACGTAAGAAAAAGCTATTTATATAATTCTACAATATTTTTTAAAATCCTTTTAGGAAATTTTGGTGCGCATTCTCTTCATAACGAAAATTTAATATTTTCAGGTGTTTCTTCTATATCTATTAATCTTAGCTCCGACATTTCTCAATCACTCTTCTAATTGGTTTTATCATCCTCACCAATATCCGCATACACTTCTCTTTATACAAAACTCTGCATTTACAATAACTTTAGTTTTTTAAAGTTATTCTTTTGTATATTGTTGCATTTGCAGTTGACAAGAAGAATTTTCGCTTTGTAAAATAAATTTAAGAGGAGTATTTTTCTTTTTATTGCTTTGACGGAGGTGAAGCCATGTTACGAAAATTATCAGCCGTTTTTTTACTAATACTGACCTCACTTGGATTTATAGCAGGCAAGGTCAACGCCGCTAATGAGCAAGCAAAGCAAGAGGTTGTTTTCGCCGACGCCGGCTGGGACAGTGTCAAATTTCACAACGCTGTTGCCGGTTTCATCGGCACTCACGCCTATAACATCACGCCTAAGATTATCAGTGGCTCTACACCTATCATCCAGACGGCGCTGCTCCGCGGCGACGTAGATGTGCATATGGAGCTGTGGACCGATAACGTGCCTACCTTTGAAGCTGACATGAAAACCGGCAAGCTGCTCAACCTGGGCATCAACTTTGATGATGATAAGCAGGGCCTTTATGTTCCCCGCTATCTTATTGAGGGTGACGCCAAGCGCGGCATCAAACCTCTCGCTCCGGATTTGAAAACCGTCAAAGACCTGGCACGCTACGCACATCTTTTCAAGGATCCCGAAGATCCCACAAAGGGACGTCTTTACGGTGCTATTCCCGGCTGGAGCATTGATAAGATACTTTATTTGAAATATGAAGCTTACGGCTTAAACAAAAATTACGTCTACTTCCGTTCCGGCAGCGAGCCGGCGCTGAACAGCGCCTTCCTCGCCGCCTACACTAAGGGAGAACCGATGGTAGGCTACAACTACGAGCCGACCTGGCTCACCGGCAAGCTGGACCTCGTTCTGCTGCAGGACGAGCCCTACAATGAAGTCGGCTTTCAGCGCGGCCTGACGGAGGCACGCTCTGTTCCCGTCTGCATCGTTGCCAACAAACAGCTGCAAAGCAAAGCACCGGAGTTTGTTGCCTTCCTGCAAAAATATCACACCACCAGCGCACTCACCGCAGAAGCACTGGCGCACATCGCAGATACCAAATGCACCTATGACGAGGCTGCCATCTGGTTCATGCAGCGCCACCCCGAGCTGCTTGCACAGTGGCTGCCTGAGGATAAGCTGCAAAGCATCAACAAAGCACTCAAAGGCGATAATGCTGCTGCAGCCAACTGGCTTCTTAGCTTTCCCGAAGAAGTTCAGGTGGACTGGACTAAGCCCATCGACAATTTCGTCAACTACATCAACACCACCTACGCCAGCTTCTTCAATAAGGTGAAGGATATTCTTACCTGGTGCATTCTTTCTATCGAACGATTGCTGAACTTTATTCCCTGGTGGCTGACTATCATCGCTATCGCTGCCTTGGGCAAGGTGCTCACAGGCAAGCTGTCGCGCGGTATTATCTATAGCCTTGGACTGTTCGCCATCGGTGCCTTCGGCTACTGGAGCATGATGAACGAAACACTGGCAGTAGTTATTTCCTCGGTTATCATCTCGCTGCTTTTAGGCCTGCCCATCGGCATTCTTGTGTCCACCAGCAGGCTGGCAAACCGCCTGCTGCGTCCTTTGCTTGACGCAATGCAGACCATGCCCACCTTTGTCTATATGATTCCTGCGGTTATGCTGCTTGGTCCCGGCAAGGTGCCTGCAGTTCTTGCTACCGTAGTTTATGCCGTCGTGCCCGTCATCCGCTTAACCAGCCACGGTATCCAGCAGGTTGACCCCAATGTTGTCGAAGCCTCCGCTGCCTTCGGTGCTTCGCGTTGGCAAACTCTGTTCAAGGTGCAGATTCCACAGGCTATGCCCACGATTATGACCGGCATCAACCAAACTATGATGATGGCTGTAGCGATGGTTGTAACCTGCGCGATGATTGGTGCCAACGGCCTAGGCATGGAGGTGCTGATTGCCATTAACCGTACCGAATCCGGTCGTGGACTCATCGCCGGTATTTCTATCGTTATTATTGCGATTATCATTGACCGCCTGACGCAAAGTCTGGCTGACAAGAAAAAGGAGGGAAAATAAATGACTGTACCCGTATTACAAGTAAAAAACCTGTACAAGCTGTTTATTCCTCTGGAGCATTCGCAAAACGAAAAAAAGGCTATGACCATGCTGGAGCAGGGCGCTTCCCGCACCGAGGTGCAGGAAGCTACTGGTATTACCGCAGGTCTTATTGATATAAACTTCACAGTCAACAAGGGCGAGGTATTTGTCCTCATCGGTCTTTCCGGCAGCGGCAAATCCACACTTATCCGTTGCCTGAATATGCTGAACCCGCCAACCTCAGGCACAGTTTACCTTGAAGGTGATAATATTACCAATTTCAGCAATAAGCAGCTGCAAGAGCTGCGCCGCACTAAGGTAGCAATGGTGTTCCAGAACTTTGGACTTATCAGCAACCGTAATGTTTTGGAAAATGCCTACTACGGATTGGAGATTCGCGGCGTACCGCTGAAGGAGCGTACCGAAAAGGCTATGCAGATGCTGGAAATGGTTGGCCTGCAGGGCTGGGAAAAAACGCGCATCAGTGCGCTTTCCGGCGGTATGAAGCAACGCGTAGGTATCGCCCGCGCACTTGCCAACGATCCCGATATCCTGCTGATGGACGAAGCCTTTTCCGCCCTCGACCCCTTGGTACGCAACGATTTACAGTTCGAGCTGTTGCGTATTCAGGAAAAAACAGGTAAGACCATTGTTTTTATCACCCACGATATCAACGAAGCCTTCCGTCTAGGAACACACGTCGGCATTTTGCGCGACGGCCGCATGGTGCAGATTGGTACGCCGGAGGAAATGATTACCAATCCCGCAGATGACTATGTGCGCAGCTTTATTAACAATGCCGATTCCAGTAAAATTTTTACTGTGCGCAACGTTATGAGCACGCAGACATGTATAGTGCGCAATATCGACGGTGCTGCCGTTGCTCTGCGCAATATGAAAAACAGCGGCGTATCCAGTGCCTACGTAGTTGATGAGCATCTGCGTTTTATCGGTATTATCACATTGGATAGCGCTATGCAGGTGCTTTCCGGCTATACGACCTTTGAGAAAAGTATTCTGCGCAACGTGCCAGTGATAGATAATCTTGATACACCCGTAGCAGATATTATGCCGCTTTCGGCAAGCACACCCTTCCCTCTGCCCGTAATTGACGAGAACAAACTATTTTGCGGTATTGTCACCAAGGCTTCCGTAATATCCTCCTTTGTCACCAACTGAACTCTCATCCTCCCGCAAACAGCAAAAAAGCTGATGCTCCGGCAGTTACCTGCCTTAGCATCAGCTTTTTACTTGCATTTATTATTCAACATGTACAACGTTAGTTGCCTGTTCGCCACGGTCACCCTGGATAACGTCAAATTCTACATTCCAGCCTTCTTCCAAGGTTTTAAAGCCTTCGCTTTTAATACCGGAGAAGTGAACGAACAAATCCTTGCCGCCTTCTCTTTGGATAAAACCATAGCCCTTTTCTGCATTAAACCATTTAACTTTGCCTGTCATCTGTAGGCCTCCCTAATTACTATTTGAGCCTTTAAAACTCACTTAGCTTATTATAGCCTATATGTACAGGAAAAGCAAATATTTGTCTGAATCTTTATAATTTTATTCTGCAATGCGAGCTTGCCATGTCTGCAGCAAAGCGAGCTTCTGCTCCCGGCGCAGCTTTTTTATGGCACACTCGCGCCGCAAAGCCGCTTCCTTATCCGGCAGCTCTTCGCTGTAGACCAGCTCCAAAGGACCGCGTCCACGCGTATATTTGGCGCCGCGTCCGCTGTTATGCATTGCCAGACGGTGCTCCAGATCATTGGTCCAGCCTGTATATAAGCTGCCGTCCTTGCAGCGCAGCATATATACAAACGCCGCCATTTATTTTACAACCTCTACCTTTTCCATGGTCACAGCTTCGCGCGGACGGTCACGGAAATCAGTCGGTACTACGCCAATCAGGCGAACAACATCCATGCCTTCAACAACCTTGCCAAAAATTGCATGGTGGCCGTTCAGCCAGGGAGTCGGTGCCAAAGTAATGAAGAACTGGCTGCCGCCGGTGTTCGGGCCTGCATTAGCCATGGACAGAATGCCCTCGTCGTCATGCTTCAGTCCTTCACCGAACTCGTCTTTAATCTTGTAGCCGGGGCCGCCCATACCGCTACCGGTCGGGTCACCGCCCTGAATCATAAAACCGTCGATTACACGGTGAAAAATAATACCGTCGTAAAAGCCTTTTTCTACCAGCTCGATAAAGTTTTTGGTAGTCAGCGGAGCCTTGTCCTCAAACATTTCGGCAACGAAAACACCTTTATTAGTCATAAATTTAATTTTTCTGTTTTCACTCATTGATATTTACCTCCAAAATAGCTTTAAAATACTTCATGCTTCAGCAACGCAACAAACAGATAGATACCGCAGCCTGCCGCAGCACCTACAGCCGGCATCAAAGACGGTACGATAGCATTGCCATGCAAAAATGTCAGACTGAACAGCATCATGCAGAAATAACCCTGCATGGTCTGCAAACGCTTCGGCAGCAGACGCTTGCCGTTTTTGTCACCCTTGGACTTCACGTAATCTGCCACGCGGATTTCCGGCAGGAAAAGAATGAAGGCCAGAGCCATGATAATAATATTGCTCATGGACAGCTCATTGGCAACGGTATCATACTTAGCAAAAATCAAGCAAGCCAAAGAAATACCTGCCAGATAAAGACTGCGGAAGTAACCTGCCTGAATTTGGCTTTCCAGAATATAGGCAGCACCGGTCAGCAGAGGGAATACCCACAAGCCCTGCAGTCCGAGCCAGGCAGCACTGCCAATCATAATAACGTTATCAATCAGACGATGTCTGTCACCGGAGCTGCGGTTCCGCATACGCAGGATAAAGAGCAGCCACAGCATCACCAGGATATTGCCCTCGCCCATAAAATAAGTTGCTATCAGCGTCAGACCGCCGCCGATGAAACCGCCGAGCTGACGGTCAGGGTCAAGCTCCAGAGCCAGCATATAGCTGAAGAGGAAGGATAAAGCATAGCCCAAAGCACTTACTACAGCAGCACCGGAATCCATACCGGTAGAGCATTTCCACAGCGTTACCACAACGGAAATAGCAACAGCGCACATCATCGCAATACGCACCGGCTTTTTGTCAAAGTCAATCGGGCGTCCCAGGCCAAGATACTCGCTTATGCCCGTAGGATCGTAAGCGGCAGGCTGATCACCTGCATATTTATTACTTTGTTTCGACATATCATCACACCTTATCTGTAAGATTTTAACTATTTTATTATACCACAAGTGCAGTGTCTAGTCATTATGTAAAACATATAAAGGTTGGCAGAAAGTCAGAATATAGCAAAAAAGTTTCCCCGACGTAAATTAAATACGCGGGGAAAGCTTTTGACTCATTATAATATTTTTATCAGAAGGTTTCTGCCAGCTCAGCCAGAGTCAGTGCAAAGGCTGTAGTTCTGGGAACTGCGGTGTTCAAATCTACAGATTCATGGTCTGTATGCTCATCATAGTTTTCTACGCCCAAAGCATCCAGCGTCGGTACGAACTTCGCTGTGCGGTTGCCGTCGGTGAGTCCGCCTGCTACCCATTCGTTTACCTCAGCACCGTATTCATCTTTAACGATGCGCTTATACACATCAACCATCTTCTGTGCCTGCGCAGTTTTCTGCATCGGACCGGTAACAATGCCGCCGGTAATTTTAATGCTGGTGCCGGGGATAACAACCTTATCTGCCAATGCCTTAACCTCAGCATCAATGCGCTGCTGTTCTTCAATCGTAAAGCAACGGATATTTACCTCGCAGAAGGCATCACCCGGAATAACGCTGATTTTGTCATTGGTAGAACCGATTACGCCAACATTGACGGTATTCTGTGGAATAAACTGACCTGCATCAACAATGCCGCGCGCCTTCAGCGCTGCTGCCGTATAATCCTCCGGATTCCCCGGCATGGGGCTGGCAAGCTTCTGCAGCTCGGTAATCGTGTATGCCAGCTGGTGAATAGCGTTGGCGCAGGATTGAGATGCGTTGCCGTGGTGTCCGCCCTTACCGGTAACCTCAACGCGATATTTGGCATTGCCCTTGCGCTGGGTAACAATGCCCCAGTTCGGACGGGCAACGTCCATGATAATCGCAAAATCGGACTGCTGCGACAGCTCTGCCACGATATCCTCGGCAGTCTTGCTGCCACCTTCTTCTTCACCGTTGGTGTAATAAATAATTTCCTTAAAATTATCAAAGCCTGCAGCCTTCAAGGCTTCCAAGCCATATATAACCTCTACAACGGTAGCCTTGTCATCACCCACACCCGGTCCCCAGGCAAAGTTATTCTCGTCAACACGGAACGGACGACGTGCAGCTTCACCCTTTTTAAATACTGTATCGACATGGGCAACAAGCAGAATCGTGTATTTGCCTGTTCCCTTTAAGCGGGAAATCAGATGGCAGGCTCTGTCATTATATCTGAACTCCGTGGCAGCACCGATAGCTGTCATTTTTTCAGCAACAAATTTATTTGCTGCCTCTGTGCCCTCTCTGTCACCATTACCGGAATCAATATTTGTCAAGGCTTCCAAATCCTTCACATAATCCTCATAATGCTCGGCAATATACTTTTTTACGGCTTCTCTCATTTTCTTACCCCTTTCGTATTCGGAATCATAGTTATATTTATTCGTTAGGGTGTGTAAAAAATCCTGCCACAGGAGATTTTTTTAAGTTGATAAAGTGAAAAGCAACAGCCATTACTGACTGTTGCTTTGCCAAACTTTATATATTTTTCAGTGAGTGCCGTCTACGATGGTGATACCTGCTTCCTGCAGTTCATCGATAATCGCTTTAATTTTAGGACAGAGATGCTTTTCGCCATTGGCATCCTTTTTGTGCGTGCAGTGGCTGATATGCAGCGCATCCAGCTCCAGAGCCTTCATACGTTCAATTTTTTTACGGATACCTTCCTGGTTTTCCAGCATGGAATCGCCACAGCCGTTACAGGTCCACATCGCCATCAGGCGCAGCTCTTCATCTCCATACTGTGCAAAAGCTTTGTCCTTTTCATAAAAAGCACGCAAGCAGCCTGCTCCCGCACAGGATGCGGAGGTTTTCAGGCAGCGCAGAATTGCTATTTTCTTCATAATATATTCCTCCAAAAAATAACTTGCAGGCATTTGTAGCCTCGCTGTTTATTTGATTTTAGCATTATTGAGGAGGGTTGGCAAGTAAATCATACTTAAATCATGTGCTTTGTTGCTTGGTGCTCACGTCAAAAAGAGGACGGTGCGCACCGTCCTCTTTTAATTTATGCATATGCGATTTTTTGCTTTTCAGCGGATTGACGTAAAGCCAAATTAGAAAGTGAATACTACTTGGCTCCACAGAGTGTTAATATCGGAGTGGTTCCATTTGTCTTCCAGGTCATAGTATTCAACAGCACCAACGATGTTCTTAGCGAAGGTGTAGTTAGCGCCTACCATGTAGCCTTTGAAGCCATGGTTGCCGTATGCACCGTTCATGGTGTGAGCAACAACGGTGGAACGAGCTTGGTCATAGTATTTGCCGTAAACGCCGAAGGAACCTTCTTTAGCAGCTTTAGCACCAGCATAGGACAGACCGATAACGAAAGCATCGTCATCACCATAGATTTCTTGGTCAGAATCCATGTAGTTAGCAGTCAGGTTCAGGTCTTTAGCCAGATCAAATGCTACGCCAACATTCCAGATCTTGTTGTCATCCCATTTTTCGGAGAATGCACCATCAGTGAAAGTGCCATCTTTGAATACAGTGTAACCAGCGGTTGCAGCTACAACGCCAAATTTAGCGTCAACTTTTGCACCGTAAACATTATCATATTCGAGATCTACAGTAGAGCTCAGAGCTTTACCTTGGTCAGTCGGTTTAGCATAGAAACCGGTTACTTTAACGTCTTTGCCATAGGAAGCAACAACGCCGTCAGCACGGGTGTCATACAGGTTGCCATCAACCAGATTCAGCGGCAGACGACCAGCTTCAACAGCTAAGCCACCGATTTTACCATCAACATAAGCGCGTTGGAAATCAGTTTTCTCATCGCCAGCGTTGTTTTTCAGGTTTTGTACGTTTTGCAGCATGCCGGTGTAGGTCCAATCATCATTGATTTGGCCTTTTACCCAGATACGGGAACGCAGACCGGTTTTGTAACCGTCTTCATCATAGTCAGCATAGTTGTAACGGATGTTGCCGGTAATTTTTACATTGTCAGCTTTTTTCTCCAGGTTAGCAACGCGAACACCCAAGTTGTCCAGCTCGTCAGCAAATTCAGCAG
>ERZ780128.918-NODE-918-length-10394-cov-4.034626_pt1 | contig 10394 bp, 6 predicted proteins | sample MGYA00511170_ERZ780128 | MGnify/ENA primary metagenome ERZ780128 (study PRJEB29588, sample SAMEA1970465) | human gut metagenome | biome: human gut; feature: human-associated habitat; material: faeces | place: Denmark | collected 2008/2010 ...
GCTCTTCACAGCATCGTAGCCGTATTTCTCCATAAGGTTGTAGGCGGCATCCATGTGTCTCTCGTAATTGCGTACAGATGAAGATGTTTCATGGTGCATGAGAAGTTTCACACCCTTGGAATGAGCATACTCGTTCAGAGCCTTGATGTCGAAATCAGGATAAGGAGTCACAAAATCGAAGACGTAATCCTTGTTGCAGTTTGCCCAGTCTTCCCAGCCGACATTCCAGCCTTCTACCAGAACCTCGTCAAAGCCATGCTCGGCGGCGAAGTCGATATAGCGGCGCACATTTTCATTATTAGCTGAATGCTTGCCGTTTGGCTTGGCTTTAGAATAGTCGGAAACGCCGAGGTGAATTGAAGAGAAATCATCGGTATATGCCCAGGTGCCTTTTCCGGTAATCATTTCCCACCAGACTCCTACGTATTTCACAGGATGAATCCATGAGACATCATCGTAAGTACATGGTTCGTTTAGATTCAGCACAAGCCTGGATTCCAGCTGTTTACAAGCATTGTCCACAACCTGGACTGTTCTCCAAGGGCTCTTGCAAGGGGTCTGGAGACGGCCGCGCCAGCCCTCGGCGTCAGGTGTAAGTTCAGTTTTGAAGGTCAAAGTAGCAGGGTCGAGATCAAGGTGCATGCAGGAATAGTCCACCAATGCAGCCTCATGGATATTCACGTAGAGGCCTTCGTCAGTCTTCATCTGAAGGGAGGTCTGCACTCCTGTCATTGAAAATGGCGTCTGTGACGAGTTGCCGCACATCGAAGCCTCCATCCTGGACTTGATTTCGCTCAGGCGGGACACGGAGTACTGATATTCCTGAGTATCGTAATCGCCTGGTATCCAGATGGCTGTATAGTCTCCACCCATAGCGAACTCAGTCATTTCATCCTTGATTACGAAATAAGTCAGGCCCTTCTGCTCAGGGAACTCATAACGAAAACCGAGGCCGTCATCGAAAAGACGGAAGCGCACGGTCATACGCTTGTCGGAAGATGTCTGTACCAGATTGACAGCCAACTCATTATAATGGTTGCGAATCTCGGATTCCTCACCCCATACAGGCTGCCAGGTCTCATCGAATGTGCATGTGTCAATGCTTTCTACCTTAAAGCCGTCATGGAAAGACCAGCATGGCTTATCATCCACTTTCCGGATATCCTTATCCCCGAAAACAATCTTCTGGGCCTTGAGCACACCGCGCATCTCATATCCGAGATGACTCGGCCTGATCACGGCAGTCTCACCGTAATTCAGTGAATACATGGGACTTCCGTCCGGCGCAATGCCGAATTTCATGGAGAGGTTCCCGTCCGGAGATTTCAGGACAGAGACGTCGGAAAGTTCAGCCGCAGCCTGGCCTGAACCGCTGCAGGACTGTGTCAATGCCGATGCCGCACAAATCGCAGCACCCGCAAAAAGCACTTTTTTCAAAAGATTCATATCAATGTCAATTTACGTTAATTCTATTTGCGCTTATACTCTACTACCAGAGCCTTTCGCGGACCGACAACCGTAGAATCATTGATCTCTACCGCCTCACCGGTCATCACATCGCGGCCTTCATACAGGCCGTCGGCGATTTCCGCATAGTGTGACCACGGAATCATCTTGCGACCACGGGAGTTATTGATGAAGACAAACACGGCCTCGTCCGTATTGTAACGGAAATAAGCATAGGTGTTGTCCCTCGACAGGAAATGGAGGGTCTTGCCGTCATGAATCACGCCCTTGTTCCGTCTCCACTGGAAAAGTTTGCGGGTAAAGTCGTGAAGGTCAGCAATCTGACCGGCCGGAACAGGCTTGCCGTCGGTTCCTGTCAATGCTGCCTTGCGTCCTTCTTCCGTGAACCAGTTTTCCTTGTCACCGGACCATCCGCCAGGGAAATCCACACGGAGACCGCCGTGGCCCTGACTCTTGTCCTTGGAAACGAACATCATCTCGTCGCCGGCGAAAATCTGAGGGAAACCGCGCATGGTAGCCATCATGGTCATCACAATCTTCATCCTGTCAGGATTCTGCCTTACGACATCTCCGATACGGTCAGTGTCATGGTTTCCAGGGAAAATCATCATCTTGGAGAGGTCATGATATACGAAATCGTGTGACAGACAATCATATACTTTGGTCATGCCGGCGCCCCACTGAGAGGAATCGGTAGGGACTCCTGCACAAATCGCATCGTACAGAGGGAAGTCCATTATAGACGGCAGATTGGAATTGAAGCCATCTTTATTTTCATTATCAGCCTGCCAGTAAGCGAGTTGCGGGATAGAAGAAGTCCAGCACTCCCCTACGATATTGAAGTTAGGATACTCTTTACGGACAGCCTTGCACCATCTGCTCATCGGTTCCTTCTCATTGTACGGATAGGTGTCAACCCTGAATCCGTCAAGTCCGGCATATTCGATCCACCAGATCGCCCACTGCTGGAAATACTTGAGTGTGAAAGGATTGTCGAGGTTCATGTCCGGCATTGACGGAACGAACCAGCCGCTTTCCTGGAGATTCAGGTCATATTTGGAGGCATTAGGATCCATGTTGGTAGAGAAACATACATTGGTTCCGGTATATTCAGGGAACTGGTGGATCCAATCCTTGAAAGGAAGATCCTTCATCCACCAATGCGCTGTACCACAATGATTTGTCACGATATCCATCACTACTTTCAGGCCTTTCTCATGAGACTTGGATACAAACTCACGATACAGTTCATTGGAACCGAAACGCGGGTCAATGTGATAGTAATCCGAGCAGGCATAGCCATGATAGGAGCCGTCCGGCTCATTGTCTTCCAGAAGCGGAGTGCACCAGATCGTAGTCGCACCGAGATCCTCGATATAATCGAGATGGTCAATGATACCCTGGATATCTCCTCCGTGACGGCCGAAAAGCGCCTCACGATTTGCCTTTTCAGTCGTATTGTCCGTATTGTCCCCGGAAGGATTGCCATTTGCAAAGCGGTCAGGCATAATGAGATATACCATATCCGCAGAAGTGTAGCTCTTTCTCTGGGCAGAACCTGATTCACGGGCTGCAATCTCATACGGATACTTGAATACAGGCTTTCCGTCCTTGCTGAATACAAGATAATAGGTTCCAGGTTCAGCATCCCTGAGGATATTGACGTCAACGAACAGATAGTTCGGGCTGTCGGCCTTCTGTATAGCATTGACCTTTACCCCTTTGCCTCCTTCGATTGTGACGTTGTATCCTGAAATCCCGTCGCCCTGGACGAGGAGCTGGAGCGGGGTTTTCATCCCCACCCACCATGAAAGCGGTTCGACTCTGCTGACCTGTGTCAAATCGGCATCAGAGACAGAATCCGGTACGAAAGCGGTGTTTCCGGCACAAGCCGTCAGCATTACTGCCGTCATAATTCCAAATACTCTTTTCATATCAAAATTACTATTTATATTCAAGATTCGCAAGTCAGACAACTAACTTGCTGAGTTTTTGCGCTAATCGGCATGTTTGGAGAAAGGTGAAAGCGCTATGGTCGGCTTACCGTCATTGAAAGCACCGAGAGCATAGCCGTTGCGGGCAGGCTCGGACTCCGGTTCCCAATAGAAGATGCCCTTGAAACGCTTCACGTCTTTCAGCCCGTTCCACAATGTTTCGAGTGCTTCCTTTCCTTTCTGAGGCTCGGCCGCCGGCATTCCGAACTCTACCAGCATCACATCCCTATTGTAAGTCTTTATCAGCTGAGGAATATTGACAATCGCCTGATTTACTTTCTTTTCCCATGGTTCGAATGCGTTCGTTCCGTCATTCCAATATGAAGGGTACAGTGACAGGCCGATCATATCGTATTTCACGCCGGTATCCGCCATGAGAGAATAGAACCACTGGAGGGTATTCATATCCCATGCATTGTCAATGTGAAGGATGACCGATGCCTTGGGATAAATGCTCTTGACCTTGTCCGCACCGGCCTTGAACAGTTTTGCAAAGCCGGAAGCGCTGTCGCCCTTGACACGCCCCTTCTCCCAGAGCATACCGTTGGTCACCTCGTTTCCAACCTGCACCCATGAAACATCGACTCCATTGTCCTTCAATGTATTGAGAACATCTGAAGTGTGTTCAGCCACGGCTTTCGCCATAGCGTCCAGATCATATGATTCCCATGCCTTAGGAACATATTGCTTGCCAGGATCAGCCCAGGTATCAGAATAATGGAAATCGATCATTATCTTCATACCGAGTTCCTTGGCCCTCAGGCATTTCTTCAGGACATCTTCCTTGCCGTTCCATACGTCCTCAGGATTAACCCACACCCTGAAGCGCAACGAATTGAATCCCAGCGATTTCATCAGAGCAGGGCAATCCATCTCAGTACCGGAAGCGGTATAGAATTTATAGCCTTTCTTTTCCATTTCCGTGTACCAGCTGATGTCGGCGCCCTTCGCGAAGGCCGGCTTCGACGTCTGCCCGCCATCGGAATTGGACTCGTTCTGTCCGCAAGATGACAGAGTCATAACAGCCAAGACACAAAATGTCTTAATCAAATATTTCATAACAGGTTCGTTTTTATTCAAATATAATCAATTTAAACTCACCTGGAGCAAGATTTACGGTAAGGGAATTGTGCCCGTCCGTGTCCTTTGTCACATTGTATGTGCCCGAACCGAATGCCGGATAATCTTTCCAAGGTCCTGATTTAGGCAACCATGCGGTGATATCTTTCTTTGTCAATGAGAAATTGCCGATGACAGCAAATGACTTCCCGTCCACAGAACCGTAAACAAACCTTCCGTCATCCCAGTTGCCGTCACTTACGTACCAAGTAAAATCAGCATCAGAAGAGAAGAAACGAGGATTCTCCTTACGGAATTTCATCAATGAAGCGTATGTGTCGTGGAGGGCCTTTCGGTCGGCATCCTCCAGATAGTCCCAATGCACCGGTTTCTTGCCGGTTCTGCCATTTTCTTCAATAGAGATATCATATCCGAGTTCTTCGAACTGCCATATCATCTTAGGTCCTGGCACAGTAAAGAAGAATGCCGCATTCAGGGCCTCACGTTTCATACGTGCAGACAAGTTCGACTTGCCGCTGATGCCTGAGGCACCGTCAACAAGAGCCTTGTAGGCAGTCCTTTCTTCATCATGACTTTCCATGAATCCGACATAGGCGCCGAAAGGCATTGAGGAACCCGTCCAGAGTCCTTCGAAGTTGCTTCCCGAAGACTTGCCCATTGCTGACTGGCAATATGCATTGTTGAGATTTCTCCAGACCTTCGCACCAGCATTGGCAAGAGCCTTTTCTTCGCTGGTCTCGCAGAAATGTTCGAGAATCACGACGGCATCCGGATTGTGGCTCTTCACGCTCCTGGTATAGTCAGTCAGGATGTCCACGCGGCTCTGGTCGTAGTTGGAAGCTGTACTTTCGTCGCTCTTCTTGTTTGTGAAGCCTTTGGTGAGGTCGAAACGGAAACCATCGACATGATATTCGTCCATCAGATAGTTCAAACTTTCCTTGACATGCTCACGGAAAGGCATATACTCGTGATTCCAGTCGTGGAATACGCTGTATGGATGCGGGGCATCGACATTGAACCACGGATTGTCGGAAGCTGTCTTGTTGTTGGCGGAATCCCAGTAAAGCTTGGCATAAGGATGCGCCCCGGTTGCCTGATTATAAACGACATCCACGATTACGGCCATGCCTTTTGCATGACATTCGTCTATAAACTGCTTGTACATTGTTCGTGTTCCGTAAGCCTTGTCAAGAGCGAAATATGAACAAGGATTATAACCCCAGCTGTCATTTCCGTCAAATTCCTGGATAGGCATGAGCTCTACGGCATTGACACCGAGAGAGGACAGATAGTCGAGCTTTCCGAGGGCTCCGGGGATGTCTCCCGTAGAAGTGAAGTCGCGGAAATGCATTTCGTAGATCACGAGATCGTCCTGGTCGGCAATCTTGAAGCCGGTGCTCGTCCATGTATAGGTATCTTTGTTGACCTTGAAGGCAGATACCAGTCCGCTTGTGCCCTTAGGATAGTCCGGAAGATCAGGATAAGTCGATGACGAGATGTACTTGTCGTTGGAGCCGTCATAGACGATTTCAGTGTAAGGGTCATGGATACGGAACGAAGAGCCGTCCTTGTCCACGACATAGTACTGGAACATATATTCCTTGTCCTGGTCCACGTTTGTCATCGTGTACCACCAGCAGCCTGCTGCATCGTCACGTTTCATGGAATAGTCGTTGGAACGCTGCCATTTGGAGAATTCTCCTGTCACATAACAATATTCATGGCATTTACCCTTATTGTCGAGGTCTCGCAAAACCAGTGTCACGCTGCCGTCAGAGTTATAATTGATGCCATCATGAAGTCCGGAAGGCATTGTTTCCTTTACGACCGGAGCAGGTTCGAAAACGAATTTCTCATCTTTGACATTGACAAACATATCATCGGTCTGAAGTTTGCCGTCGGCGCTCCGCACGACTACACCGATCTTGTTTACAGGTGTATCACCGGAAGCGAACCATTCCCTGACGGAAGGTTCGAGCTGAAGTTTCCAGAGATTGCTTTCCTCGCACGGCTGCCACTTGCATTTGTCAATGTTCTTGTCCCACTCAGACTGGACATACATCCATTCCGCCTCAACGATTCCGATGTGGGCGTAAATGTCCTCGTGGTAGTCATAGAACGGAGAAGACTTGTCCGCCCTGTAATAAAGTACGCATGGAGAATCAGCTTCCGGCAATTCAGGTATCGCAAAAAGTCCTGTAGCTGAAGGATTTATAAGTTCATCTACAGGATGCTGTGTCACCTTTACGACAGCTGATTTGTATCCGGATGCGGAAAAAGTGATGGTCGCAGTCCTCAGTTCCTTATTGTTTTCGGTAACATTGACAGTTATTTCGCCGGAACCGGTTCCTGATGTCTTGTCTATTTCAAGCCAATCATTCTTGGAAACCACTGCTTTCCACTGCGAAGCATTCGTCTTCAGTTCCAATGTCTGCGATGATGCGGCTTTGGTAAAATACAAGGCATCCGGTGTAACCTGCAGTTTCTTTCCCTGCTGGACTTGTTCCTCCTTGCTGCAGGAAACGAGTGCCGACAGACAGAGAACTGACAGAACAAAAAATCTTGTAATGTTTTTCATTATAAATTCGAGTTTCACAAGCATTGGCTTGAGATACTATATCCAGTAATTTTCAAAAAAGGGCAGGCCTTTCCTTAGCGCGGGGCCTGCCCATATCGAGCATAATCACAAGTTACTCAGACACAACGGCATTGAGCACAAAATCCGATGTCTTAGTATCGAATACGAGTTTGTATTTTCCGGCAGACTTGGTGAACTTGATATTGCCACCTCCGAAAACCACATTGTCCATCTCACCGCCGAAAGAATATGTCCAGTCAGAATTGAAACGGATCTTGATCTCGTCATTCTCCTTCATTTCAAATGCATCTGCTGCAGCCCATTCTGAACCATTCCTGGTCAGTGTGAGGAATGTTCCCCAGCCTGAAGCAGCAAAACTGCCGCCGATTTCGAGATTCTTCACCTGAACCATCACGAGTGTTCCGTTCTTCTTGTCGAGCTTGATGAAATACAATCCTGAAGGTACTTTGATGTTGGAACCGCCCAGCGTTTTCGATTCTGCATATGCAAATGGGAGGTCCTCACTGCCTTTGGTTTCTACTGTCACATCCTCGAAGCCGAAATCAGTTTTCGACCATGAAGGAGTCGCACTGAACTTGAATTCCGCATCAGAACCATCCGCAGTGGAGAGATCTACAAAGCCCTGATACACGCCTTTCTGCTTGGCTGAAACTGAGAGCGAAGGAGCATTGGCAATGTCCCAACCCGGACTCTGATAGCTTCCAGGAAGCCACATCTTTTCAGGGAATGAAAGGATATAGGTAGTAACCTTGACTTTTACTGCATTTGAAACGACACCCGCAGGCATGCTTTCACAAAACGCATAAACCTTCAATGTCAATTCCGCTTCCGAGCCTTCAGCTGCACCGGCAGCAACTACGGCTTCGTTAAGACCGTCCACAGTGGTCTTATAAGAAGTATTGGTGAGACCGTCGGCAAGAACATTTTCTGCTCCGGTGCCGTATGACATTGTTACTTTATATGTAACATCCTCGCCATAAACAAGCCTTGCATCGGTCCAAGAGAGAAGTTCAAGTTCATCTGACTGCTTTTCCTTGTCAAGAACGATTGTTGACGCAGATACGCTGGCTACAGGAGCGACAGCATCGTCATAGAAGTAAACTTTCACGCCAACTGAAGGAGATGAATAGACATTACCGGCTTTGTCTGCAACATTGACAGAGAAATCAAGCTGGTGTGTCGCATTCTTTTCCAGTTCGAAATTGGTCTTGAGGAATGTTCTGAGTTCCTCCTTTGAGACCATATAGAAGTTGTCGGTGATACCCTCTTTCAGAGCCGCTTCCTTCTCTCCGCTCTTGACATTCAAGTTATAGAGATATGCTTCAGCGTCGATCTGACGTGCAGCAGTCCATGTGAAAGTCACAGACTCAGCTTCAGTACCTTCCGTGATGAGGATGTCTGAATGAGCCTCCAGTACCGGAGCGACAGGACTCTTCGAGAAGGTGTCTTCACTTTCTATGGTGCAGGCCACTGCCGCAAAAGCTGCGGCAGAGACTGCAAATATGTTTCTAATCCATTTCATAAGTCAAACCTGTTTACTGTTTTTCATATGTCACAACAATCGGTGTCCTGTTGGCATAGAGTCGGACGATATAGTCACCTGTTCCCGGAGTCGGGATGTTCTCTCCGCCCTTCGTAATCTCATATCCGCCTGCAATGTCGTTAGTCGCAACTGCACTGCCATACTTGTGGTCCCAGTTCTTGTTGAGTCTCAGGAGCCAGCCCTGGCCTTCCGTGAAGCTGATGACAGGAGATTCCCAGACATTCTTCGCAGCATTGTAGGTAAGTTCCTTCTCCTCTGACTCATTCCATCCGTTGAAGTCACCTATCATAGCGACTTTGGATACGACCTCTCTTGCAACAGTCTTTGTCTTGGTGCTGATAGTCAGCCACATGATAGGCTCATCCGCTGATACAGAGAAGTTGCCGTCAGAATTTGAAGGATCCGCAACCTCCCAACCTTCAGGAGTATAGCCCTCATTCATTCCGACCCAAGACTGGTTTTCATCGACAATCTTGAAGTAATAAGGTGTCTCTGCGTCATTAGAAACATCGACAAGAATCTTGTACGTGCTGGTACCTGCCTCCGTTTCCCAGATTTCAGTTCCAAACTGATTCCAGTCCTGATACTTTCCAGGGAGCCAGATGTTCTTCTTAGGAGGAAGATAAGTATAAACTGAGAAAGCGACTTTCTCAGAAGTCAATACAGGTGAGTTTACCACGTCCTTGAGGGCAGCCTCCACATAGGCATTGACAGTGACGGTAGCGTTTTTCTCACCTTTCAGTGAGCTGCATATCATGCCGACAAGGTCGCCCTTGTTGATACTGAGAGAGTTCTTGTAGTTCTGTCCTATAAGAGCCTTCTCTGAGCCAAGTTCGGCATATACTGAGTAGAGGATTTCTGTCCTGGCCCCGAAATCAGCAGGGTCCCAAGTGAAATTGACCTGTTCCACCTTGGTGGTATTGGCATCGGAGATGACATTGGAAACCGGTCTGAGGACAGGAGCCGTCAACTCTGACGAAATCTGTTCCTTTGGCAAATCCAAGGTGCAGGAAGCAGCCAGAACCGAGGCTACGGCCATTGCCATATATTTCAATGATTTCATATTATCAATTTTAAATGTTATCAATTCTGCTAATAACCTTCATTCTGAACGAGGTTGCTGTTTGAACTGAGGTCGCTCTGGATAATCGGGAATATTGTCTTGTATGAAGGAAGAGCAATCTTTCCGTTCATAAGTCCGCCCTTGAGTGTCCAAGGATAATTCACGTCAGTGAACTTGCCGAAACGGATGAGATCCACACGACGGTGACCTTCCCACATGAATTCACGAGCCCTTTCATCGAGCAGCCACTCGAGATTTACCTCTGACGGCATTGATACGCCTGCACGGTCACGGAGGTACATATAGACTGTCCGCGCCCGGTGCGGCAAATCAGGATCGGCGTAAATTTCACCGAAGAAGCTCATTTCTCGGCGTAGCTGCTCATATAGTCATCCGCTTTCGGTATTGAGACCGGCCTTGGCTGGGAATACAGGCTTTTCTTGATATTCATCAGCAATTCCTCCTTTCCTGCGTAGTAAACCTCGCGCTGGGCGCGCTCTGGCGTTTGATATGGTTCTTCAAACTTGATGCCCCATTTGAAATATAATTGCAGCTTCGTGCGCATCGGGTGTGTGCCGGTTTTCATGACAACAAATTCTCCCTTCGGGAGACTTTTCAGTTCGTCCGGTAAGAGTAACGCACGCTCCA
>ERZ780128.923-NODE-923-length-10338-cov-2.060488_pt1 | contig 10338 bp, 8 predicted proteins | sample MGYA00511170_ERZ780128 | MGnify/ENA primary metagenome ERZ780128 (study PRJEB29588, sample SAMEA1970465) | human gut metagenome | biome: human gut; feature: human-associated habitat; material: faeces | place: Denmark | collected 2008/2010 ...
AAAAAAGACCGTAGGGTGATGCCTGCGGTCTTCTCTTCTTGATAAGAAAATACATTACTTTTTATGCCGGTTGGCTCTGCGGCGGCGGATTTCAGCTTTCATTTTGGCCGACCCGGAACCGTGCGCCCCCGTGATATAAGCTTTCTTTTTGGCTTTGGTTTTCACTTTGGCGTTCGAGTTTCCGGAAGTCTTTTTAGCGCCTCCTGAAAACACGATGCCTCCCGTGATAACCTTGTCGATGTCGTCTCCTCCGAAGTTCGCCATAAGTGTGCCGTAGGATTAATGGTGGAACAGGCGGACGCCGGTGAAAGCCATCGTGATGCCATACTTGTCGCAAGTCTCGATTACATGGTCGTCGCGCACGCTGCCACCGGCTTGTGCCACGAACTGCACGCCGCTTTTGTGTGCCCGTTCGATGTTGTCGCCGAAGGGGAAGAATGCGTCCGACCCTAAGGCCACTCCGGTGTTTTGTGCAATCCAGGCTTGTTTTTCCTCGCGTGTGAGCGGTTCCGGCTTTTCAGAGAAGAATTTCTGCCATTCTCCGTCAGCCAACACGTCCATATAGTCGTCGCTGATATAAATGTCGATGGTATTGTCTCGGTCTGCACGGCGGATTTTCTCCACGAACGGCAGGTTCATCACCTTCGGATGTTGGCGCAACCACCAGATGTCGGCCTTGTTGCCCGCCAGACGCGTACAGTGGATACGGCTTTGTTGCCCGGCTCCGATGCCGATGGCCTGTCCGTCTTTCACGTAGCATACGGAGTTGCTTTGCGTGTACTTCAGGGTGATGAGGGCGATCATCAAATCGCGTTTGGCCTCGTCGGTAAACGTCTTGCTGGCCGTGGGGATGTTTTCGAACAAAGCCGGGTCGTTCAATTTGATTTCATTGCGTCCTTGCTCGAATGTGATGCCGAACACCTGTTTGCGTTCTATCGGTTCGGGAACATAGTCGGGGTCTATCTTGATGACGTTGTAAGTACCTTTGCGTTTCTCACGCAGGATTTGGAGCGCCTCTTCCGTGTAATCCAGAGCAATCACCCCGTCGCTGACTTCGCGTTTGATGAGGGTGGCGGTGGCGGCATCGCAAGTGTCGCTCAGTGCGATGAAGTCACCGTAGCTCGACATACGGTCGGCACCGCGTGCACGGGCGTATGCACAGGCAACGGGGGAGAGAGGAATCTGCACGTCGTCCACAAAGTATATTTTTTTCAATGTGTCGCTCAACGGGAGGCCTATGGCAGCCCCGGCGGGAGACACGTGTTTGAAAGATGTGGCGGCAGGCATGCCGGTGGCTTCTTTCAGTTCCTTGACCAGTTGCCAACCGTTGAGGGCATCCAAGAAGTTGATATACCCCGGACGGCCGTTGAGCACTTCAATCGGCAGTTCGCCTTCGGTCATGTAAATACGCGAGGGTTTCTGATTCGGATTGCATCCGTACTTTAAAGCTAATTCTTTCATATCGAGTGATTAATACAGAAGCAGCCCGACACGCATACTGCATGACGGGCTGCTTTCAAATTTGTGGAGCTGGAGGGAATCGAACCCTCGTCCAAACAGGGAAACCATACGCTTTCTACACGCTTATCCCGGCCTTCGGTTTTCGTGCGCAAACAAGACCCGAGCCACCCATTTACGCCTTATCCTTTAAGATTTCACCGTCCGTGCAAGGCCGCGGACGACTATCTCCGATTTAACTGCACCACTTTTCCGGAATGCTTCGGAGCCACAGCTTCCGAGTGATGTCTCGTTTCAGCACCTGGTGCCGAAATAAAGGTAATCTACTATACTTCGATCACGCAGCGAGAGCGTAGTTGTTTTCGCCAGATAAATTCTTGGTAACTGAGATTATAGAGGAAATCACCGACCCTCTGCGTGCTTACGTACCATTCCATCCTGCTGTCAAATCCATGTCAACCCCGGATGTTTGAAATGCAAAGATAAGGCTTTCTTTTGAATAAAGGTATAAACAGAGTGTTATTTTTGATTCTATTCTTTATTTTTTATACACGGTCATGCCTTTATTTGTGAGAGAAAAAAAAATATCGTTATTTTGCAATAATTTCACTCTTATAGAGTTTTATATTTTAGATAATTCGAATAGTTCAAGGTTGAAAAATGAATCAAGTGTCTGTCAATATGGAGATTTGTGATGGCATGAATGCTGAGGCGCGGACGGTGAAGCGGTGGTGCGACGTCGTGTGTGCCTTGTTGGGGATGCTCGTACTGTCTCCCGTTTTTTTGTTGGTGTATATCTTGCTGAAATGTGAAGGGACAAATTCTGTGATATTCAGACAGGAACGGATAGGGTATAAAGGGAGACCTTTTTCCATTTTGAAATTCAGAACGATGAGAATGGACTCGGAAAGAGACGGTCAGCCTCGTTTGGCGGAAAAAGAAGACGACCGGTTGACGCGTGTGGGGAAGTTTCTGCGTGAGCATCATTTGGATGAATTGCCGCAATTGTGGAATGTCTTGGTCGGCGAAATGTCTTTTGTAGGGCCGCGTCCGGAGCGCCGTTATTTCATTGATTTGATAAGAAAAGAAAATCCGGATTATGATTATTTGTTTCTGATGCGTCCCGGGCTTACGTCTAAGGCTACCTTGTATAATGGTTATACGGATACAATGCAGAAAATGCTGATTCGCTTGCAGATGGATTTGGAATATTTGCAGCAACGTTCGTTATGGTTGGATGTGAAAATCATTTTTACTACGATAAGTTTTATTTTGAAAGGAAAGAAATTCTGATGTATATGGCAAGGAGAATATTGCTGGCATGTTTGGCGTGTTTTTGGTTTCAATTTATTTTTTCCCAGTCCATGTCGGACGATCAGGTCGTACGTTATGTCATGGAACAGCAAGAGAAGGGGAAAGACCAACAGTATATTGTTTCCCAATTGCTTCAAAAGGGTGTGACGGTAGACCAGTTGCGGCGTATCCGGAACAAATATGAAGCAGAACAAAAACAGCCCGGAGCCTTGGATTTGACGGGGACGACGCAAGCTAAAAGCGGTACTTCTCGCTTGAGGACCAACAAAGAAAAGACACTGGATGAACGCCAGAAACGGAATGGTTATATGATTCGTTCGCAACGTGAAATAAAGGACGGGGAGGATAAAACGTTGAAGAACCAACAACTCAACGAAGAGATAGGGTTTATGGATATAGACTCGTTGATTTATTATCGTAATTATTTTAAGGAAGACGACCGTCAGGTGTTCGGGCGCAATATTTTCAATAATGAAATGTTGACTTTCGAACCGAGCATGAATATACCGACTCCGGCAAACTATCGCCTGGGAGCCGGTGATGCTGTAATTATAGACGTCTGGGGGGCTTCACAGACTACTTTCGAGGGGACGGTGTCGCCCGACGGAACGGTGACAATAGAGGGAGTCGGGCCTTTGACATTAGCCGGAATGACTGTGAAGGAAGCCAATGACTATGTAAAAAAGCAGTTAGGACGTTTTTATTCTAATTCGAATATTACCCTGACTGTCGGAGAAACTCGTTCGATACAGGTGCAAGTGATGGGTGAGGTGATGGTGCCCGGAACTTACACATTGAGTGCGCTTTCGTCGGCTTTCAATGCCTTATATGCGGCCGGGGGAATTAGCGAGATCGGAACACTTCGCGATATAAAAGTATTCCGTCAGGGACGTGTGGTTTCAACCATCGACGTCTACGATTACATCCTGAACGGGAATACAAAGGGCGATATCCGTTTGGCGGATAACGATGTGATTGTGGTAGGGCCGTACGAATGCTTGGTGAATATACGAGGTAAGGTGAAGCGTCCTATGTTTTATGAAATGAAAGAAGACGAAAGCGTTTCCCGTATTTTGGATTATGCCGGAGGATTTGCCGGAGACGCTTATACGGATAATGTGCGGCTGATACGTAAAAGCGGACGTGAGTATTCCGTGTACACGGTGGGTGAGTTCGAGATGAATGGCTTCTTGTTGAAAGACGGAGATTCTTTGTATGTCGATTCGATTATTCCCCGTTTTTCCAATATGGCAGAAATACGCGGGGCTGTGTTCCACCCCGGACAGTATCAGATGGACGGGAGTATCAAGACTGTACGTCAGTTGATTAAAGCGGCCGACGGGTTGCGTGAAGATGCTTTCCTTAAACGGGCTGTAATGCACCGTCAAAAGGAAGACCTGACGATGGAAGCTTTGTCTGTGGATGTGGAAGGAATCATGGACGGGACGGTAGCCGATATTCCTTTACGTAAGAATGATATTTTGTTTATCCCGAGTTCGTTGGATATGAAAGGGGAGCGTACGTTGACGATTGACGGCGAGGTGAACTTCCCCGGAGTATACCAGTATGCGGACAATACGACGATAGAAGACCTTGTGCTTCAGGCCGGGGGATTTACGGAAGCGGCTTCCATGGCAAAAGTCGATGTGTTCCGCCGAATTAAGAATCCGGATGCGGTGACCGATGATGAAAAACTGTCTGAGACCCATAGCTTTTCTCTCCGTGACGGTTTGGTAATGGGCGACGGCCAAGACTTTCATCTCCAGCCGTACGATGAGGTGTTTGTGCGTAAAAGTCCGGCTTATTCGGAACAGCGCAATGTAAAGATAAGCGGAGAGGTGAACTTTTCCGGTAGCTATGCGATGGATAACAAAAACTATCGTTTGAGCGACTTGGTGAAAGCGGCCGGAGGTCTGTCTTCTTTGGCTTATGCAAAAGGTGCGCGGTTGCAACGTAAATTGACGGATGAAGAGAAAAAACAACGGGAGGTAGCCATGAAGGCTGCACAGATCCAATTATATGAGGAGAGTATGCGCTCGGAAAAGACATTTGACATGGCACGGGCTGATTCCATCCAGAATCTGAAATTGGATTTGGGAGATACTTATCCCGTGGCCATCAATCTTGAAAAGGCGATGAGAAATCCCGGAAGTGTGGACGACGTTCTTTTGCGTGAAGGAGATGAGTTGCAAATTCCACAGTTCTCCAATACGGTAAAAATCAGTGGTGATGTGATGTATCCGATTTCCATAAACTATGAGAAGGGTAAGTCTTTGAAGTATTACATCAAGCGTGCCGGCGGCTATGCGGATCGTGCACACAAGTCCCGTGTCTATGCGGTGTATATGAATGGTGCGGTAGAGCAGCTTGGTCGTCGTTCTTCGAAGTCTATCCAGCCTGGTTGTGAAATAGTAGTGCCTTCTAAACCTCAGAGGGCTAAAATGAGTACTGCGGAAATGATGACTATCGGGACCTCAACGGCTTCGATTGCTACGATGATTGCTACGTTAGTGAATATATTTAAATGATTGCATAGGCTTATTATAAATACAAGATAAGGTATGGCTACTACTCAAAATGGAAATAATAATATCAATACAGGAAAAATAGATGTTGATATTTGGGACTTTATCCCAAAGTTGAAAAATTCTTTTCGTTTCATTTTATTTTTTGCTTTGGGGTTTGCTGTTTTGGGAGGGATTATAGCATTCGGGCGTGAAAAGACTTATAGAGCTGAACTTGTATTATCTCCGGAATTAGGCGCAAGTGAAGAAGGAAGCCTTTCTTCTATTGCAGATATGGTTGGCTTGTCATTTGATTTCGGAAGTTCTTCGGAAGCTGTAAATATCATGATTTATCCTAATATAGTTGCATCAAAGTCTTTTTTGATGAAGCTTATTGATATTCCAGTTCGAACATTAGAAAAAACTGATACTGTCAGCTTAAGAACTTTCTATAAAAATAAGGAAAGAGGGTGGTTGGATAGACTGCAACAGGGGATAGGGAGAGTGTTGGCTTCTTTGAAAAAGAAAAAAAATATAGAAGGATTAGGAAATAAAGAGTTTGAGACAGAATCTTTTATTCTGATATCAGATAAGGAAGACGCTTTTATTAGTATGTTGAAGAACAGTATAAGTGTGGATGTAGATGATAAAACAGGACTTATTATCGTATCCTCAACGACTCCGGATCCCTATGTTTCTGCCATTCTTACTGATACTGTGGGAAAGAGACTTCAAAGTTATATAACTAGATATCGGACAACAAAAGCAAAATTGGACTATGATTATTTTGATAAAATGTCGGATGAGGCTGAAACTAAATATAAAAACTCTTTAAATGCTTATGCCGATAATGTGGATAGCAATATGTTGGCTGTATTACAGCGTGTGAAAGGGAAAAAAGAAAAATTGGAGTCTGATGTGGCTTTAGCTGCTCAGGTATACACTCAACTGAAGCAGAAGAAAGAATTGGCAAAGGCTAAAATTCAAGAAGTGAAACCGGCTTTTGTGGTTATAGATCCAGTGTCTGTTCCATTAAAAACTACCGGTATAGGACGTTTGCTCACAATTCTTTTAAGTTTCATTATGGGAGGAGTTTTGGCATCAATGTGGATTCTCGTGGGAAGGGAAATATGGGGGCGATTAAAAAGAGGGAATGGATAGATGCCAAGCGTAAAGAAAAACTTCTTATATAGTAGCATTCTGGCTACTGCGAACTATATATTCCCATTTATTCTTTTCCCTTATGTTTCACGTGTGTTAGGGGTTGAGAATAACGGTAAATGTAGCTTTATAGACAGTATTGTAAATTATTTCATATTGTTCTCTATGATGGGGGGCTCTATTATGGGGATTCGTGAGATTGCTGCTCATAGGAACGACAGGCAACAGTTGACCTCTTCATTTTCTAATTTGTTTTTGCTTAATTTTTTAGTCACTTGTATAGCTGTGGTTCTGCTTTTGTGTGCCACTTTTTTTGTACCTTATCTTTCTTCTTATAAAGATTTGCTGTATGTAGGAATATTGAAACTCTTTTTTAATGTATTCTTAGTAGAATGGCTTTATAAAGGGCTTGAAGATTTTCGTTATATTACGATTCGTTCTATTTCGGTCAGGTTTTTGTATCTTTTGTTGGTTTTCATATTTGTTCGTTCTGCAACAGATTATGTCGTTTATTTCTTTTTGACCTCTATGCTTGTGGTGGTCAATGCAGTCATTAATTTTTGGCATTCAAGACAGTTTGTGCATATTTCTTTTCAGAAATTACTCCTTAAAAAGTATGTGAAGCCCTTTTTTATGCTTGGAGTATATTTATTGCTGACTTCTATGTATACTTCATTTAATGTAACTTTTCTTGGTTTTGTTTCTGGTGATATGCAGGTTGGTTATTATTCTACATCTGTAAAGTTGTTTAATATTATATTGGCTCTTTTTTCTGCTTTTACTGGAGTTATGCTGCCTCGAATGAGTTTATTGATTGAATCAGGAAAAATGGATGAGTTTAAAAGCTTGTTGTATAAATCTGTAGACGTGTTATTTTGTATATCTGTACCATTGGTGATTTTTACTGTGGTAATGGCAAGACCTATTGTTTATTTGATTTCGGGAAAAGAATATGAAGGTGCAGTTTTTTTATTACAAATAGTGGCTCCTTTGATATTGATTATAGGGTATGAACAAATTTTGGTCATGCAGGCACTGATGCCTTTGAAAGAAGATAAAGTTATTTTAAAAAATTCTTTTATAGGAGCATTATTAGGAATTTCTTTAAATGTATTATTGGTTCCGAGATGGCAAGGTGTAGGGGCTTCTGTATGTTGGTTGTTGTCTGAAACTTTAATATTGGTGCTTTCCCAGAAATTTATGTCGAAAGAATTTAAAGTACATTTTCCTTTGCGACGTTTTTTAGGAGTCTTGAAAGGATATATATTGCTCGTTCCTTTTTTGTATATGGTATATTGCTTTTGGGAAAATGAGGTATGGTGGCAAGTATTTGTGGGAGGAGTGATAATGGGAGTATATGTGATATTTGTACAATTATTTTTTTTGAAGAATTCGGTTGTTTTGGCGTTTATATCGAAATATAGTTTAAAAATGTGGTTATGAAGGGAGTTGGATTTATACATAGAATGTGGCATAGTCGGTGGATTCTTCATTCGTTGCCATGGTCTATATATTTTAATTTTCATTATTTGCCATTGAGGCAAGCTATAAGGTTACCGATATTATTGTATAAGCCTAGATTGCTGAGATGTGGGGGGAGAGTGCGTATAGAATCAGAAGACATATGTACAGGTATGATAATCTTGGGAAAAGACACAGTGTCGATTTATTCCAATAGCGGTGTAGCGTGGGAATGTGACGGTGAAGTTGTTTTTGAAGGGAAATGCTATATAGGTAATGCTTCAGCCATTTCTATATCTTCTACAGGATGTGTATATTTTGGTAAGAGGTTTTATGCTTCTGCTTCGTTCAAACTGGTGTCTTATTGTGGAGTTCGTTTTGGTCGGGATGTGCATATAGGATGGGATTGCATTGTAATGGATACTGATTTTCATAAGATGGTTTTTTGTAAGGATGGAAAGTCGAATAAAGGTTATGGTAAAGTGAAAATTGGCAGAGGAAATTGGTTAGGAATGAAATGTTGTGTTTTGAAAAACACTCGTACTCCTGATTATTGTACGGTGTCCGCCTCTTCTATACTAAATAGTTCTTATTTAGATTTACCTTCTCATTCTGTTATTGGACAGGATAGGAGTGTAGTATTAAAAAAAGAAGGATGTTATAGGGACTTTCAAAATGATGTAATTGAATATGAGTAAACTGGTATTTATTATGGTTTTCTGTTTTTCTCCCATTTGTACGATCGGTTGTTCTAATGAGGATGCTCGGATGGAGGTTGATTCACATATGGATAATCCATGGCCAGTGCTTAAAGATACTATGAGGGTGTTGGCTTTAGGAAATAGTTATACGGATGATGCAACTTCTTATTTGCCTGTTTTTTTAGCCGATTCGGATATAGATGGGGAAAAGGTTTGTGTATATATGGGAGCACGGGCTGCGGCTTCTTTACAAACATGGAATGATTTGTTTGACATTAATTCGGTTGTTAAATTATCATTAAAAGCCGGAAAACTTCAAATGCCAGTTGTGGAAGCTCCCCTGCATGAGATACTCGCGCAAAATTGGGATGTTGTCGTATTACAGCAACAAAGTGATTTGGCGGTTGACTATTCAAGTTATAATCCTTATTTAAGAAATCTGATAAAAGGCATAAAGTCTGTGTGTATAAATCCGAATTTGTCTTTTGTATGGCAAATGCCTTGGAGCCATTATGAAGGTAATGATAAGAAAGCCGACATCTTATGGCGTAGAATTTCTATTGCTACAAAAAAACAGGTGTTTTATGATGGAATTGATATTGTGATACCAGTAGGGACAGCCATACAGAATGCTCGTCATTCCAATCTTCCTCAGACCGGAGGGGTGACACGGGACGGAATTCATCTTTCATATGGATTGGGACGATATATTGCGTCGGTTACATGGTTTCAGGTTTTGTTTTCACATATGGACACAGATTGGATGGCTACAGATTACCTTTATCATCTTTCTGATAATGAAAAGAAAGCTATTCGTGAAAATTCTTTTTATGAGTGTTATGATGTGGAAAGGGAGTATCAGGATATATGTAAGAAGTGTGCTTATGCTGCAGTAGAGGATATGTATAGTATAAGTAATATTGGGGATTGAACAATAAGGATGTGACACATTTATAAATGTAATCATAATAATGGAATCAATTTCTTTCGTTTATTCATTGCCATATATATGTTTATTATTTGCATATCTTTTATTGATGCTGTGTGAGAATAGGATAGGACGCGGGTATTCGAGGATAATGTGTTGTTTCTTATTTGTTTTCTTCTTTGGTGGAAGAGGCTTTATCGGTTGGGATTGGACAGCATATTATGATATTTATGAAAGCTTTCCTTCTGTGATTGATTCTTCATTTATTAATGAATTATTATTTAGGGAAAGCGAGAATAAAGGTGTCATGGAAAAAGGTTTTCTGGTATACTTGGCATTAATGAAAAGTTTCGGCTTTAATTATTTTATGTTTGTTTTCTTTTCGGTATTCATAGATGTACTTTTGGTAGACCGATTTATCCAACGTTTTTGTCCGAATTATGCTTTGGCCATGTTGTTGTTTGTCTATGTGTATTGTAATGCGGAAATCAATCTCCAGCGTAACATGAAGTCTATTGTTTTGTTTCTTTACTCTCTTCAATATGTGGAACAAAAGAAAATCATTCCGTTCATGGCTTTGAATCTTTTAGGGCTTACATTTCATTTTTCAGCCATATTCTATATTTTATCTTATTGGCTGTTTCGTATACCTATAGGGCGAAGTGTTTATATCATTTTGGTCTTATTATTAAATGCGGTTTATTTTTTTAAGATAAACTTATTGGGGGATTTAATCACCTTGGTGGCCGGATGGGTCGGTGGAAAGGCAGAGGTCGTAGCTGAAATTTACACAAATTCATCTATAACGCGT
>ERZ780128.926-NODE-926-length-10323-cov-2.135080_pt1 | contig 10323 bp, 11 predicted proteins | sample MGYA00511170_ERZ780128 | MGnify/ENA primary metagenome ERZ780128 (study PRJEB29588, sample SAMEA1970465) | human gut metagenome | biome: human gut; feature: human-associated habitat; material: faeces | place: Denmark | collected 2008/2010 ...
GCCTCCGTATTGCAGGATATCGCCCACATGCCTGCCAGGGTAAAATGCGCGGTGCTTGGCTGGCATACTATGCAGGAATTATTGAAAACAGAAGAAAAATAGCTGATAAAAAGATAAAGATACATCTTGCACGCCCTTTTTGGATACGCTACAATGAAAAAAGAAGTGTAAGAAAAGCGGGGGGCTGTGCATGTTCCACATAGAGCTTATCATTGAATTCCTGGAAAACGTGATGAACAATATTGTCCAGGTGGCAATACTGTTCTTTGAATTTGTCGGAGTGATCGTTATTATTCTCTCCGGTCTGAAAGGGTTTTATAATTATGTGCGGCGGGTGCCGGATATGAAGATCACCCTGGCGCAGGGGCTTGCTGTAGGGCTGGAATTCAAGTTGTGCAGTGAGATCCTTAAGACCGTTATTGTCAGAGACTGGAAGGAGATCGTTACCGTAGCCGGTATCATCGGACTTCGTGCGGCACTGACTTTCCTGATCCATTGGGAGATCAAGGAAGAGAAGAATCATTCCTAAAAATCGGCAGCTGATGAAAATCGGCTGCTTTTTTTAGAATGATTTCCGGTTACCCAACAAAAGTCAATAACTTTATCCAGATAAAGAGATTAAATTTGTAATGGTATATAGGTTAAATTTGCACCTTGGAAAAAAGCTGTCAGAGGACTAACATATAACGATAAAGTATGTATTTATAAAAAAGTGTAAAGAAATGCTAAAAAATCCGTTGCATTTGACACTTCGACGTGCTAAAGCTATCGATAGCATGAACGTAAATGTAATCGATTACGCATGCTTAAAAGGAAAGCAGAATGGAATTACAAAAGACACTTACTCCCGGGGAAGCGCTGGAACGCGTCCTGCGATCTTATCAGACCTACTACAATATCAAAACAGAGGCTGTCAGTCTGCTCATTCGCAGCCGAAGCAATCTTCGGATCCCATAATGAGCAGTACTTTCTGATCAAGAAAGCTAAGGTGGCAGATATTGACACCAACGAGACTGTGTATTTTGCCACAGAGGAATCTTTATCAAAGGATCGCCTTCTGGAACTGGACTCCATCGCCTGGGAACGGGGAACTGCCAACGTGCAGCCCTCATCCAATCATCGGAACAGCGATGTTGTCCTGATCATTCTGACCGGTCATGCAGAGGAGGATGCGCTTACACAGGTGAAAAAGTGCAAGCATTATCAGAGTTACCTCTGGGGATTTCATGGCTGGAGTAATTACCGTTTGATTGTCGCCGAGTTATCTTCGGGTCGGATCGTCCACAACCGCCACGGACAGATTCTGAAGAAGCTCGTGAAAAAGGCAATACAGTAAATACAAGGGACAGAAATTCCAAATATCGTGCATGCTTGCATGGTAAGATATTTGAATTTATGGACCCAAAAACTGTGAGGAAGCAGTAAATTAACGGATTCCGAACAGTTTTAGAATTGCGAGAGCGGATTTTAGCGGAGCAATTCGTGTATTTGCGAAAAATGAAATCTGTGTATAAGAAAAGGAGAAACACAAATGACAGCATTATTAATTGTTTTGGCCGCTATCGTATTATTGTTTACCGGCTATGTGTTCTATGGCTCCTGGCTGGCAAAACAGTGGGGCATTGATCCTACCAAGAAGACTCCTGCTATTGAGAAGGAGGATGGTGTAGACTATGTTGCAGCAAAGCCCGCCGTACTTATGGGACATCATTTTTCCTCTATCGCCGGAGCAGGCCCGATCAACGGACCGATCCAGGCTTCCATCTTCGGATGGGTTCCCGTATTCCTGTGGTGTATTATCGGTGGTATTTTCTTCGGCGGTCTGCAGGACTTCGGATCTTTATTCGCATCTATCAGACATGACGGTAAATCTGTAGGTGAGATCATCGAGGATTCCATGGGATCCAGAGCAAAGAAGCTTTTCATCATCTTCGCACTTCTGGTATTGATTCTGGTAATCGCTTCCTTCGTTAACATCGTGGCAGGTACTTTCCTGACTGTGGCAGACGAAGCCGGCAAGACCGCTTTCGGTTTTGTGACCAATCCTACCGGTAACCAGTCTACCGCTATGATCTCTTTGTTATTTATCGTTCTGGCTGTTATTTATGGTTATGTGACCAACAGAATGGGTGTCAAGACTCTGCCCGCTACCATCGGTGGCATCATCGGTATCGTACTGATCACTGTTCTTGGCTTGAACGTTGGTTTTGCAATGAACCGTATCGCATGGATCGTATTCGTAGGTGTGTACATCGCTGTAGCTTCCCTGGTTCCCGTATGGATCCTGTTACAGCCCCGTGACTATCTGTCCAGCTTCCTGCTGTACGCTATGATCGGTCTGGCATTCATCGGTGTGGTTGCAGGTGCTTTCACCGGTACTGTTGCTTTCGATATTCCAGCTTTCACTAGCTGGGAGCCCAAGGCAGGACAGACCCTGTTCCCTATGCTGTTCATCACTGTAGCATGTGGTGCATGTTCCGGTTTCCACAGCCTGATCGCTACCGGTACTTCTTCCAAGCAGTTAGCTAACGAGAAGGATGCCAAGGCAATCGGTTACGGCTCCATGCTGATCGAGTCTGCTCTGGGTATCATCGCTCTGGTAGCAGTCGGTGCAGTATATCAGAAGTACTTAAACGGTGAGTTCGGATCTCCCGCAGCTGCATTCGCTGCAGGTATCGCATCCATGTTCGGTACCGAGACTTCCAAGGCATATGGCACCATTTACGCACTATTAACTCTGTCTGTATCCGTATTCGCGCTGACCAGTCTGGATACCGGTACCCGTCTGAGCCGTTTCATGTTCTCCGAGCTGTTCCTGAAGGAAGGCGAGGCTACCTACAAGGATGCCAAGGGCGCACGTAAAGTGCTGGCTCATCCTCTGTTCGGTACTGTTTCTATGGTACTGATCGGTTGTATCCTGGGTGGTCTGTCTCTGAGCCAGATCTGGGGTCTGTTCGGTGCAGCCAACCAGTTGCTGGCAGGTATCGCACTGATGGCAGTAGCTGCATGGCTGGGTGAAGTTGGTAAGAACAACAAGATGTTCTACTTCCCTATGGTATTCATGCTTGCTGCAACCCTGACCAGCCTGGTGATCACTGTAATCAACAAGTGTAAGGCTATCGGCGCCGGCACCGCTGCATGGGGTGACTGGTTCCAGCTGTTCTTCGCAACTGCAATGGCAGTGCTGGCAATCTTCCTGGTAGTGGAAGGCGCACAGACCTTCGCTAAGCAGATGAAAGAGAAGAAGGCTAAGAAGGCTGCTTAATATAAGCGCAAGATACAAAAGATAAATAAAGTTAAGCAAAGAGAAATCCCGGAGACTGTGAAAGGCCTTCGGGATTTTTATTGTGTATGCGGGGACCGCAGAAGCGGTGTCCGGAATAATAATGGATGCGGCAATCGCAATATCAGCCCCGCGTAAGGAACCGGGGCAATTCTTCAATGGGAATCGGCTTGGAGAACTTATAGCCCTGTAAATAATCTGCATGACTGATGATACACAGTTCTTCCTGGGCATCGGTCTCTACACCTTCGTACAGTACCTTGTAACCCAGACGCTCAAAGGCGGTAGAGAAGTAATCCAGCATGAAGCGGGAATTGGCATCCTGATCCGCCATCAGTAAAAGGCTTCTGTCGAATTTGACCACATCCAGTTTCAGGCTTAAGATCCGGTCGAAATTGGAATAACCGGTTCCAAAATCATCCAGATAAGTACATACCCCCAACTGTTTGAACTCACTGACGCATTCCTGTACCAGTTCGTATTCCGTATCGTTCTGGGACTCCGTAAACTCAACGGCAATGGTGTGGAAGTCGATTCCGGCGGCTCGTACGATGGATTTGAATTCTTCCATGAAGTCCTTTTCGCCCAGCTCTTCCACAGAAAGATTTACGGATACACGGGAGATCTGATAGCCCTCATCTTGCATGTGCTTGATCTGCCTACAGGTCTTATTCAGAATGATCATGCTGAGGCGGTGGATGTAGCCGTATTTTTCTGCCAGAGGAATAAAACGATCCGGGAATACCAGTCCTGTCTGTGGCAGACGCAAACGCATCAGGGATTCTGCGGTATCGTAAGTACCCGTGTGGACATTCCGTACCGGCTGACAATAGACCAGAACGCGTTCGTCATCTAAGGAGCCGTGTTCCGCAATATCCTTCAACTGGGACTTGATATAATGCATTTCTTTATAAGTCTGGTAATCTTCTTCCCCGAAGACACGATAGGAATTCTGCGCTACTTTTTCGGAAAAGTAATTGAATACTTCGTAGAACTGTTCCAGATTCTCACAAAAGTCCAGATGGTCGAAGAGTACCAGCTTGTAGGGAAGCTTATATTCTTCATAATATTTCTGGAACACCTTTTTAATCAGGGATACTGCCCTTTCTGTGGCATCCGGGATATTGTGGCTGTCCACTGCCAGTACGAAGAAGCTGGTGGAAGGATTGAACAACATACCCTTTCGAAAATAATCCGTCCAGAAGCTGTAGAACAGCTTTCCTATTTCCTCTGTCATGACGTATTCGAAATCCATGTCAAAGCGCAGGCACAGGTAGTAGGTATCCTGAGCGGTCTGCCGCTGCTGGCGCAGATATTCATCCAAGGATGCGGAACCCAGGGCACCGGTCTTCGGGTCGTAGGCGTTGGCATGGAGCATGTACAATACCACCAGAAGCGGCAGAAAATAGGTTGTGGCCAGGAAAGAAGTCGTATTCATGGCAGCTTCCATGACTACGATCAATCCACAGACCGTCTCAGTAAATATCAGCATATGGAACAGTGCGGTAGGAAGTCTGCGGCGGTAGCGAACCAACAGAAAGAGGATCACCGCCAGATACAGAAGATATCCGACCATAAAAGGAGTGGACAGGATATTTTCATACCAGATTCCGTAATGATCCTGATGAAATCCCCAGCCGGTCAGAGGAGATGCCAGATCGGCAACTCCGGTCACCACAAGGATGGCGAAGGACAGAAAGGTATATTTCCTGCCGATATTTTTCGGGAAGACGATCAGTATTTTCAGGTAAGCAATATAGAGACAGAACAGGGACAGAAGACTGATATGGTAGACGGCCCGGAGGATCCAGAGTAGGGTGTTCTGTCTGGAAAAAAGGTCGGCATAATAAAAGGCGATATTGGAAACTGCGGCAATGAAAAGCAGGGCAAAACAGGACTTGAAGATCCGAAAGGTCCGGCTCTGTTTAATGAAAGTCTGTCGGATCAGTAACAATGCCAGAAGACACATAACCACCAACAGAAAATCTGCCACGGGAGAGTAACTGTGGATGACGATATGATTTGTGGATAGTAACAGGCTCAACCCCATAAAAATTCTCCTCTCTGGTAATGTAGAAAATGAACAAACAATATAAAATGATTTTACAATATACCATAAGAGGAGAAATTTGTCAGTGGGGCAGCTGTGGGAAATTAGTCCTATTTTGAGCAAATGGGAAAAATTGTAATAGATTTAATGTTCGAAGAATGCAACGGCAACAGCACCCGGGCCCACATGGGTTCCGATGGTGGCACCCAGAGTGCTGACGGGAAGCTCCTTGGCATAATCCTTCCAGAGATGCTCACTGTCGTGAATGTATTTCTGTAAAAGTTCGTCACTCAGACCGGTATAGCCCAGACAGAAGGGCTTGGAGAAGTCCACGCCGTCCGCTTTTTCAATTTCACGGATGAGGAAGTTACTGCCGTTTTTGGAACCACGGGCTTTTCCCAGCATAATGATCTCACCGTCTACGACTGCTACCACGGGCTTGATGGCCAGAGCACCTCCGATGAATGCCACAGTGGGGGAGATACGGCCCCCTTTTTTCAAGTATTCCAGAGTGTCTAAGAGTCCCATGGTGTGGATCTTATGCTTTTGCTCTTGCAGAACGCTTACGATCTCTTCCGCGGTCATTCCCTGCTTTTTCAGCTGCAGGCCGTATTCTACCAGAATCTGTTCCCCAATGGTGGCATTCAGACTGTCTACGACGAAGACTTTGCCTTCATAATCCTCGGCAGCGATCCGGGCACTCTGGCAGGTGCCGGACAGCTTGCTGGAAATAGTAACCACAATGACAGTTTCTCCGGCCGATACAGCTTTTTCGTAGGCTTCTTCGAAGACTGCGGGAGATACCAGACTGGTGGTGGGCAGAGTATCACATTCGATCAGTTTCTCATAGAATTCCTTATGACTGATGGTGACACCGTCTGCATATTCCTCCTCACCGAAGCGGATATGCAGGGGGAGAATCGTGACGTCCTCTCTTGAACTGTTCATATCGGATGCGGAGTCCGTGATAAAACGTATTTTTTCCATAATTGTTTCCTGTACTTTCTATATATAGTTATGATGAATATTCTTTCGGGCGGAAATGCGCCGGGGCATCCATCGGGATGGACATACGACATCGTTCATGTCACCTTGCTGTTAATTCTGTTGGAAAGCCAGTCAGGGTGAGTTGCGGATGGATCATTTCTCTGTGGGATGCTTGACAGAAAACTCTGTAAGATACTGCTCCAGATTATGGGAGATCCGTTCCAGAGAGTCATAGAGATTCAACCGTTGTTCTTCCGTCATGCCATCACCGCCGTGAGCCAGTGCGGAATAGATCCGGGAACTGATCTTTTTGACTACAGTATTGCCTTCTTCTGTCAGATAATACAGTGTGCGGTAGGAACGTTTATGTTCCGGCAGCTCGCAGGACACCAGCCCCTTGGAACTCAACTGGCTTAAGGTACGGGAGATGGCGGCCTTGTCTTCCTTACACAGCTCCGTCAGCTGCGTGGCGGTCAGCCCCTCCGGGTGCTTTCCCAGATAATACAGACACATGGTATAACCGGCTTTTAAGTCCATCTGTCCCATTTCCAGTTCTTTCAATTTTTGCAGATAACGGTGCAATTCTGTGATAGATACCACAAATCTTTCAAAACGATCCTGCATGAAGGTTCCTCCTGTAAAATGTTGACACTGCAACAACTTTATGAAGTGTAACACATGGATGTTGATAAGTCAACAAAAAGAAGGGCAAAAAAATACCTTATCCATTAAGATAAGGTACTGATAAGAATAAACTATGCAATTTCCAGCCGCTGCTTTATTTTTCGGACATCATTTTCCAATACATTAAGCCGGACGCGAACCAGTTCATCATCTTCTTTTACTTTTAAGGCCCGGTCGAATTTTCTGGATAAATCTAAATGAGCTTCTGCAATTGTACAGATATTACGACTGACTTCATTCTCAAGAGTCAACTCTATATTGGTAAGGCGATTCGCCATAGAGAGCTGACCGGATTCCAGATTGGTAAGGCGCTGTTCCATGGCAATCTGACCGGATTCCAGATTGGAAACACGTTGTTCCAAAGAATCGAATCTTTGCTCCAGTGAATCAAGTCGCTGCTCCACCCTGTCGAGTCGCTGTTCGACCTTATCAAGTCGTTGCTCCACCCTGCCCAGTCGTTGGTCTATACTTTCTAATTTAATTACTATCGTCTCTAATAATTCCCGGTTGGTCATGAATTCTCCTCCTGTACATGTATACTAGCACAGTTCAAAAGTGCTGACAATTGGGCAATATAGAGAAAAAAGCGATTGTGCATTATTACAACAAAAAATATGATAAATGGATGATAAGCCCCAAAAACATGATATACCCAAGGAAAAAGAGTACGGCAAAATAAACAATGCCGATTGGAACGGTAGAAGAGCCAAAGAGAGCGGCTACGGTATGGATTGTACTGCGTATTCGTTTATGCTATGCTAAATAGCAGAAGTATTCCGGAAACGGGAATGCACAATGTGCAAAAAGCATAATGCACTAAAATCACATGGTGTGATAGATCGCATTGAACATAGAAAGAGTGAGGACTACAGCATGCTCAGACCCAGCATCGGTATTGATTGGGACGATGTTACCGCCCCGTTTAACAGTATCGCCATCCGTATGGCAAATGAAAAATATCATCCGAAGGAACCCTATCGCATGGAGGAAATCACTTCCTGGGCCAACGAAGGGCGGACTTCGGTGATCAAAGAATTCTATAACGATCCGGAACTGTACCGGAGGCAGATCCCGACCGAGGAGACGAAACGAGGGATCCGCAGACTGATGCAGATCGCGGATGTTTTTTTCATTACTGCGGTGTCACCACATTTTATGGGAGTGCGGGCAGAACAGATCATGACCCAGTTCCCGGAGCTTCCACCGGAAAATATTATTCTGGGAAGTGCCAAGGATCGTGTCCATTTTGATATTGTGCTGGATGATGCCATCCACAATATTCTGGAGAGCAAGGCGGAGTATCCGGTGCTGATGCGGAAGCCCTGGAATGCCAAAATGACGGGGCTGTTGTCCGTAAATACCATGGCGGAATTTGTCTCTCTGGTGAAGCAGATCATGAAAGCATCCACTTCTAAGACAGAGAAGATCACTGCTCCGGCGGTGCTGGCCCTGGTGGGTCCGGCTCCGGCAAACGGGAGATTACGGAAGCTTTGTGCGGTAGCCGCGGGACAGGCACAAGCGAAAGGACAGAGAGTGGGGAGATTTTTGTCCGCCCGGTGAACTACTGCACGGAACCGGGGCGCTACGGCCACAAGTACGTCCCGGAGGAAGCCTTCGACCGGATGAACTTTTTTGAAAAAACGGCTTATGCCGGGGTACGGTACGGCACCAGAAAGGAAGACATTCAGACCTTGCTGGATCAGGGAAAGTTTGCGGTGATCCCCGTGGATATGTGCGGTGCCATTGCCATGAAGCGTTCCTTTCCCACCCATATTATCTATGTGGCGAGAGATAAAGAAAAGCTGATCGCCGATATCATTGATTCCGACTATGACACCGAGGAAAAGACACTTCGGATCCTGTCTATCGATGCGGAGAAGCGTAATCGCAAGATCTGTGATTATGTGATCCATAATGATACCATAGAAGGGGAACGTGTCAGCGGAGCGGAAGAAATCCGGCGGCTGATCCTGCTGGAAGGCGAAAAATACTGAAATGTACCGGGGAGCGATACCCGGAAAACGGAATAGAGTTGTACAAAACCGGATAGAGAAGGAGCGGGGCGGACGGATACGTATGGAAGAAAAACAGCTGAAATACTATAAAATGCATCATGATTTACAGGAACAGATCCGACTGGGAGAACTGCGCAGCGGTGACCGTGTTCCCTCGGAGAACCAGCTGGCCGCCGCTTATCAGGTGAGCCGCCAGACCGTCCGCAAGGCACTGGCCATTCTGGAACAGGAGGGATACATCTATGCGGTACACGGGAAAGGCACCTTTGTGTCGGAGCGGGTCCGCCCGGAGCATAAGTCTCACAACATTGCCGTGGTGACCACCTATTTGTCGGATTATATTTTTCCCCGGGTTATTCAGGGCATCGATGAAGTTCTTACGGCACAGGGGTATAGCATTTTATTAAAAAATACAAGAAACTCCCGGAGCCAGGAGGCGCGGTGTCTGGAGGAACTGTTGCAGAAGGATATCGACGGGGTCATCATCGAACCCAGTAAGAGCCAGATCAGCTGCAGACATCTGCATCTGTATGAGCGGCTGGAAGAATACGGAATTCCCTATGTGTTTATTCAAGGCTGCTTCGACCAGATGGAAGACAAGCCCCAGGTGCTGATGGACGATTGCAGGGGAGGTCATCTGATCACAAAATATCTCCTGGATACCGGGCATCGTGATATTGCCGGAGTGTTCAAGGCAGATGACATCCAGGGACAGAACCGTCACCGGGGCTATGTACAGGCCCTGCAGGAAGCAGGTGTCCTCTACGATCCGGACAAGGTGATCTGGTTCCATACCGAGGATCGTAAAGTCCACCCACAGGAGGGAATCCGGCGTCTGATCTCCAAGGGAACCAGACTCGACAGTGTGGTCTGTTACAATGACCAGATCGCCATGCAGGTCATCCCGACGCTGACGGCCCGGGGGATTCGTGTCCCGGAGGACATTTCCGTCACCGGTTATGACAATTCCTACATGGCCATCGGCGGAGGTTTTCAACTGACCACTATCGTTCATCCCCAGGAAAAACTGGGAGAAATGGCGGCACAGCTGTTACTGTCACTGCTTCATGGGGAATCTCTGGGACCGGAAGAGAGAAAGATTCTCATCCAGCCGGAGCTTGTCGTAGGAAATACAACTTGTTAGCAGGAGCATACAAGTTGTAATATGGTAATATCGAAATTGTATGATGCCAGGGTCAAAAGGTCTAAGCCCATATGAGCTTGCTCATAGGTGGGTGAAAGACCTTAGGACCCGCCCCGATATGAGCATAAAAGTGGGATGATAATCCCACGATATGCGAATA
>ERZ780128.939-NODE-939-length-10251-cov-2.567281_pt1 | contig 10251 bp, 10 predicted proteins | sample MGYA00511170_ERZ780128 | MGnify/ENA primary metagenome ERZ780128 (study PRJEB29588, sample SAMEA1970465) | human gut metagenome | biome: human gut; feature: human-associated habitat; material: faeces | place: Denmark | collected 2008/2010 ...
TGGACATTAACCGGGCAAGTGTTGCAGATTTTATGACGCTTCCGGGAATCGGGCAGTCAAAAGCAGAGGCATTGTTTCAGTACCGGGAAGCACACGGCAGATTTTCTTCTGTTGAGGAGATCATGAATGTGGATGGAATCAAAGAAGGAGTTTTTAACAAAATAAAGGATAGTATAAAGGTGTAAAAATGGCAAAAAAGGTTCTTGTTGTTGATGATGAAAAATTGATCGTAAAAGGTATCCGTTTCAGTTTAGAGCAGGATGGAATGGAAGTGGACTGCGCCTATGATGGTGAGGAGGCACTTGCCATGATTCAGAGTAAAGAATATGATATCATTCTTCTGGATGTGATGCTTCCCAAGAAGGATGGATTTGAGGTATGCCAGCATATCAGGGAGTTTTCGAATATGCCGATCGTCATGCTCACCGCAAAGGGAGATGACATGGATAAGATCATGGGACTGGAGTACGGAGCGGATGATTATATTACCAAGCCGTTTGGAACTGAAGAACTGATGGCTCGTATCCGCGCAGTGCTTCGCAGTCATCGATACAGCGAGAAAAATGAAAGTAATCATGGTGGTGATTTCCGGTTGCAGGATTTGATGATTGATTACAACAAAAGGCAGGTTTTTATTGATAGGGATGAAATCGACCTGACACAGACGGAATACAATATTTTGACATTCCTCTCCATTCATGCGGGAAAGGTGCTGACTTATGCTGCCATAATCCAAGCAGTATGGGGATATTCTGATTATGGGAGCGTCAAAAAGCTACAGGTAAATATGAAAAACATCAGGAAGAAAATGGGCGTGACACCCGGAGAAAAGCGCTATATTGTTAATGAGCTTGGTGTAGGCTATCGTATGCTGGCAGAAGATGAAGAATAAAATCTGCCGGAAAGTGTACAGATAACAATAGCTAATATATTAGCTGAAACTTGCAAAAAGAATGCTTTTAAGATAAAATATTAGCTATGGATATGTTTGATTTTTTGGAAGCTACCCCAGATGAGATTAACAAAGGAATTGCAGCTCGCGTTCGTACTGTACGTAAACGGCGCAAAATTTCACAGATTAAATTAAGTGAGAAATCAGGAGTAAGCTTAGGATCTGTGAAGCGCTTTGAGAGTACAGGTGAAATTTCCTTATTATCTCTGACTAAAATTGCTATCGCATTGAATGTTGAACAAGAGCTGAAGCAGCTTTTCAGCAACGTGCCTTATTTGTCACTTGAGGAGATAGAAAATGAAAGAAATCAACAAGGTTAAGGTATCTTATAATGGCAAGGTGGTAGGCTCTATAATTAGGTATCAGCGTTATCTGACCGCTTTTGCTTATGATCCGGAATGGTTGAGCAATGGATTTTCTATAAGTCCTTTTTCGCTGCCTTTAAGAGAAGAGCCTTTTATTGCTAAGCAAGAGCCTTTTGATGGTTTGTTTGGCGTTTTTGCAGACAGCTTGCCTGATGGATGGGGCAGACTGCTGCTGGATCGTTTATTACTGAAAAACAAAATTAATCCCCATAGTGTAGGTAATCTTGAGCGTTTGGCGATTGTCGGCGCATCCGGTATGGGCGCTTTGTCTTATGAGCCTGTATATAATATTGCTGAGAAAAATGGATTTGCTGATTTAGATAAGCTGGGTGAAGAGTGCAGTTTGATACTGTCTTCTGAGTATAATGATAATATTGATGAACTGTTTTCTTTAGGTGGCTCTTCTGGTGGTGCAAGACCTAAAATACTTACAGAGGTTGATGGCGAAGATTGGATTATCAAGTTTCCTGCTTCTATGGATAAACCGGATATAGGCTTGCAGGAGTACAAGTATTCTCTTTGTGCCAGAAAATGTGGGATAAATATGTCAGAAACGCGTTTGTTTCCTTCAGAGCGTTGTGAGGGTTACTTCGGTACCAAAAGATTTGATCGTGTGAAAACTTCTGAAGGTGAAAAAAGAATTCATATGGTTTCGGTAAGTGCTCTTTTGGAAACGTCACATAGAATTCCTAATTTGGATTATATTATCTTGGGAAAATTGACTATGACGTTAACAAAGGACTATCAGGAGTTTGAAAAACTCTTCAGATTAATGTGCTTTAATGTTTTTGCGCATAACCGTGATGATCATTCTAAAAACTTTTCGTTTATATATTCGGATGATGAGAAAAAATGGGCTTTATCGCCTGCCTATGATTTGACGTATAGTTATTCTATAGGTGGAGAGCATGCAACAACGGTTGCTGGTAATGGTAAAAACCCAGGGATGAAGGATATATTGGAAGTTGCTAATAAGCTTGGTATGAATCTCTCGCTGGCTAAAGATATAGCGCAGCAGGTTCAGACTTGTGTCGAAGAGAATTTAGGAGAATTTATTTCTAAAAGACGTTAAGGTTTATTGAATAATTGTAAGATGAAGATTTGTTTTTATCTGAAAGAACTGTTGGTATTTCCTCAGAAAAGGCTTTGACGCTTTGATGGCAGAGACGAATAAGTGCTGCAGCTAAGTAAAGCAGCATGTCATAGTTACAAAATAAAGGATGAGCTTCAAACCGTGGTTACTCCTGTTTTTAACAGGAACCATGGCTTGCAGGCTCATCCTTTTATTAAGTGAATCCATAACACGGCAGGCGTCTAAAAAGACGTCGACCCCGCGAGGCCTTCACTCAATATACCTTGAAAATCCCGCCATCCCAGAGACAGCTTCCCTGAAAGATGGCGGGATAGGAAATTCTTCGGAAGAAGAAATTCCTTTCAAATATAGTTTAGCAGGCAAGTTTTTTGCTGTCAACGAGTTTAAGAGTAAACAAAAAGTATATGATTTCTTAAAACTGTGCGTGGCATTCAAAAAGTTGTTGGCTGAAAAGTTCCTAGCTGAAGATGTTTTGAGGTTTATGGCTTTTCATTTTTGATTCATGTGTTATGATTTATACAAGCATGATATAATTAATATAATAAGGAAAATAAGGAGAATGCTAATGAAACTGGTAGTCCTTGCAGATAACAACACCTAGCCATTGTACTAATCTGGCGGCAAAATTTGCTTTGCATGCGCAGCTGCCTGTACATGAGGTTGGCGTTGGCCTGACCTTGGAGTGGTAAAGAATAACTTATATGTCAGCTGAATTTTGCAAAACGCTTTTAGGATAAATTTTTGTGGGGTGTAATTATGAAAATAAAAAGTATTATAGCTAAAGCGCTGCTGATAATGTCATTGTTTGCTTTCTTGCCGCTTGTTTTTCCTCAAGATAATTATGCGTATGCTTCGAGAGAAGAGCTTTTGGATCTGGAAGAAGAAAAGTCCGATATCGAGGATGAAATAGCGGAAAGACAGGCTAACGGTGAAAGCTATGACGATTTGGAAGAGCGGCGTAATGATGTGCAGGACGAAATAGAAAATATCAAGGATGAGGGCTGAGGCTTTCGGCAAAATCCGCACATAAACTTTAAGCTCGCAAGTGCGCAAGTTTTTATCAATGGCAAAAAAAGCGTAGCTGTTATACATGCATAAAGTATGCTGATAGCTGCGCTTTTCTTGTTGCTTGTAACGCAGAAAAAAACGTATTTACTTTTTTATTTTAGAGTGTATTCACTTATTTGACATAGACAAAATCTGTCGTTGGTGTGTGATATACTAAGGATAAATCAGTGCTTAAGTAAAAAAGCAACACTGAATTATCAGCGTATTTTTGGGAATACTGTTTAGCGGAATTGCTGCGAAAGGAGGGTGCTGGCCGTGGCTTTTAATGAGTTAATAAAAAACTTTGATAATATACGGCAGCTGATGCGTGATTTTTATGTCTTTGGCTTTAAGAGCAGAGCTGATTTTGCGGATAAAAGCGCTCGCAGCTATGACAATGAGCGCAGACGCATTGAAAGCTGGCTGGGTGAGTATATGTATTTCCGCCAGAATGCCGGCGGTAAGAACTGCTTTATTTCCGTAGACAGCAGAAAAATCCGGCATAATCCTTTTTATAAAGCATTAAAAGCCAAGAGCTTTACGGCTAATGATATCATGCTGCATTTTTTCCTGCTGGATATTTTGCAGCCTGGTGAAAAATTTACTCTGCGTCAGCTTATGGAAAGGCTGGATGCAGCGTATTTATCTTGTTTTGACGAACCAGTGGCGCTGGATATTTCCACTGTGCGCAAGAAATTGGCAGAATATGCAGAGCTTGGTTTAATAGAAAATGAAAAGTGCGGGCGGGAATTATATTATGAGCGCAGCAGGGATGAGGTCGATTTAGATGCTTGGCACGATGCCGTGAGCTTTTTTGCCGAAACGAATCAGATAGGTGTTGTGGGCAGCTTTATAGAGGATAAGTTTGCTGCTGGCAGCAGTGTATTTTCCTATAAGCATCATTATCTGCTGCATGCCTTGGAGAGTGATGTGCTGCTTGATTTACTGGCGGCGATGGAGCACAAGCAGTGTGTGCGTATTGAAAGCTGTTCTTCCAAAGGCAATAATATATCTTTCCGCGTGCTGCCGCTGAAGATTTATGTAAGCACGCAAAGCGGCCGGCGTTATGTGATGTGCTGGTTCTTTAAGGCGCATAGGATTATTTTCTGCCGTCTGGATAATCTGGAGCGTGTTCTGGAAGCGAAGGACGTGCGTGATTATGACAAGTTTTGCGCCATGGCTGAGCAGATGGAGCAGCATTTGTGGGGCGTATCTATGAACAGAGGGCCTGCTGATGCTTTGGAGCATGTGGAGCTTGTAGTGCGCATCAGCAGTGACGAGCCGTATATTCTGCAATGTCTGAAGCGGGAAAAGCGCTGCGGACGAGTGGAAAAAACAGATGCTGAGCATTATCGTTTTATTGCCGATGTGCATGATGCAGGCGAAATGCTGCCCTGGCTGCGTACCTTTATCGGCCGTATTGAAAGCTTTTCCTGCAGCAATAAGGATGTGGCAGAAAAGTTTTGGCAGGATTTGGCTGAGGTGTACGCAATGTATGGCGTGAAGAAAGCAGGTGAAGCGTAAATGAGCACAGTGTTCAGTGAGGTTTACGGAACCTATTATAATGTTGTGGCGAAGGTGCTGACGCAGTCGCTTGAAGGAAAGCTGTCTGCAGCAAGCATGCAGCAGCTCGTCCGTGAGGGTGCCTATGGCGACAGTGTGCTGCAGCTTTTGCCTGCGCTGGCTGACGGTACATGGAAACTGCTGACGCCGGAGCTTGGGACGCCGCTGAAAAATAAGCCGACGATGCCCCTGACCGCTCTGCAGAAAAGATGGCTGAAAACCTTGCTGCTTGATGAAAAAATCAGCTTATTCTTTTCTGATGAGGAGATTGCGAGGCAGCAGGCTGCTTTGCGGGCTGTAGAGCCTTTGTACAGGCCGGAGCAGTTTGTCTTTTTCGACCGCTTTGTTGATGGCGATGCTTATACCAATTCCAAATACAGAGCAAACTTTAGGGAAATTCTTCATGCCGTGCGGGAAAAGCGTTATATGAATGCTTCGTACCGGAGCAATAAGGGGACGATTATCGTCTGGACGGATTTGGTGCCGGTGTCTTTGGAATATTCGGCCAAGGATGATAAGTTTCGCCTGCAGGCAATAGCCGAGCGTAAGCAGGTGACGCTGAATTTAGGCAGGATAATATCCGTAGAAGCGGGAGATATAGTTGAGCATGTAAAAATCTTGAAGAAGGGAGAGCTTGCCAAGCAGACTCTTGTTCTGGAAATTGAGGATGAACGCGGTACGATGGTGCGCGCACTGATGCATTTTTCCGACCTGGCGAAGGAAACGGAAAAGCTGGACGAGTCGCATTACCTGCTGACAGTGCAATACGACAAGGGCGATGAAACCGAAATGCTCTTTCGTGTGTTGAGCTTCGGGCCGACGGTTAAGGTGCGTGAGCCGGAAGCATTTAAGGAGCTTATCAGGAAAAAGCTGAGGGAGCAAATGCAATGCAGCGCAGAATTTTAAGTGCGCATGTTTTTTTCCATGATTATAGCTTGCTGCTGTGTTAAGATTAACGTAGCAGCAAACTATTTTTATAAAACAGAACAGATAATGGAGGAATAAGCATATGGAAAGATTTGTAAGCTATGAAAAAATGTCGAAAAAACAGCAAAAGATAGTCAACGCCTCCAAACGAGGCAACTGGGGAAATGTGAAGCCGATTACCAAGGTCAAGGCTTCGGCAAAAATTTATAATCGTAAGAAGAAGCAGAACTCCGGGGACTATGGCTATAGTTTCGGGAGTTCTGCTTTTTTATAAGGTGGGGAAATGCTATGAGCAAGAGCTTAAACGAATGGGGAAGATTTTTGGCGCTGGTGCTGCGACATAAACCGCAAGCAGTCGGCATTGAGCTGGATGTGCATGGTTGGGCGCAGGTGGAGGCGCTGCTGGTTGCCTTTAACCGGATAGAAGCGTTTAATATGCTTATGCTGGAGCAGATTGTTGCCGAAGATGGCAAGCAGCGTTTCGCGTTCAGCGAGGATAAGAAAAGAATCAGAGCGAATCAAGGGCATTCCGTGAAGGTTGATGTGGAGCTTCGGGAGGCTGTGCCGCCGGAGCTTTTATATCACGGGACTGGCGTTAAATATGTTGCGGGCATCAACAGACAGGGACTTATCGCCAAGCAAAGGCTGTATGTGCATTTATCTGCGAATGTCGAAACAGCGCATAATGTAGGCAAAAGACATGGAGAGCCGTTTATCTACACAGTGTTGGCGGGCGAGATGGCAAGAGCGGGCTACAAGTTTTACCTGTCGGCCAACGGCGTGTGGTTAACAGAATGCGTACCAAGAAAATTTTTACGGAAATGGAAGGAGCTTTAGATAATGAAATTTGATGATTTTGATAAACGGATGCGAGTATATGAACAGAGCATTGATCAATATATAGTTCCGGGAATGTATATAGTAGCAAGACTTGACGGACGCAGTTTTACTAAATTAACGCGTGAAATATGCAAATTTGAGGCACCATTTGATACGCGTTTTCGTGATTTGATGGTTGATACAACTAAGCATATTATGAATTGCGGTTTCAAGGTTTTGTACGGTTATACAGAAAGTGATGAAATATCCTTGCTGTTCAGTCCCGATAATAGTGTTTTTGCTAACAAAGTACGCAAAATAAACACTATATTAGCAGGTGAGGCTAGCGGTTATTTTTCCTTGGCGCTTGGTAAGGCAGTGTGCTTTGATTGCAGGGTTGTGCCTTTGCCTAACATTGAACTCGTGAAGGATTATTTTTTGTGGCGGCAGGAGGACGCAAATCGCAATGCGCTGAACTCCTGGTGTTATTGGACGTTGCGTAAGGAAGGCATGTCGAAGAATGAGGCTACGCAGTATTTGCGGGCGAAAAGTATTGCCTTCAAAAATGAGCTTCTTTTTGCGAGGAATATAAACTACAACGACGTGCCGCAATGGCAGAAAAGAGGCGTTGGAATATACAGTAAGGAGTATGTTCGTCAAGGTTACAATCCGATTTCAGAAAAAGTAGTATCTGTAAAAAGAAAGAGCTTTGAGGCAGATTATGAATTGCCGATAGCTGAAAAATATTCTGCATTTATAGGCAGTTTTTTAGCTGCAAAGTATTAGTTAAGTAAGGTGATTGATATGAGAATTTTATTATTGATGCGTGGTGTGCCGGGCTCCGGTAAGAGCACGTTTATAAAGGAACAGGGGCTGGAGCCTTATACATTGAGCGCGGATGTGTTGCGTCTGCTGTACGCTTCGCCGATGCTGGACAAAGCAGGCAGATGGTGCATCAGCCAGCATTTTGACAAGCAGATGTGGCCGTTTTTGCTGCAGACGCTGGAGGAGCGCATGAAGCGTGGCTGCTTTACGGTTGTGGATGCTACCAACATCCGTGGCAGAGATATGACTGCGTATAAAAAGCTCGCCAATGAGTATAAATATCGCATTTATGTGGTTGATTTTACTGATATTACCATTGAGGAAGCAAAGAAAAGGAATATGCTGCGTGAGGAATACAAACAGGTTCCGGAAAATGTTATTGAAAGAATGTATGCTCAGCTGGCGGATAATAAGGTTCCGTCCAGCATTACCGTAATTAAACCGGGGGAGCTTTCGCAAATTTGGTACAAGCCACGCGATTTATCTGCTTATAAAAAGGTAATTCATATCGGTGATATTCATGGCTGCTATAAGTCGCTGAAGGAATATTTAGAGGAAATAAATCCGCAGAACTACTATATTTTTCTTGGCGATTACATTGACAGAGGCAGCGAGAATGCCGAGGTTCTGCAATTACTGCTGCAGCTTGCCGCATTAGATAATGTTACACTGCTTGAGGGCAACCATGAGGCTAACTTGCGGGATTACGGCTTGCCGGATGGCATTGCTTCGAAGGAGTTCCGCATGCAGACGGCACCGGAGCTGGCGCAAGCAGGATTGAGCAGGAAGGCTGTATATAATTTTTACAGGAAATTATCGCAGTGCTTCTGCTATACATATCAGGGGAAAAAGGTTTTGGTCAGTCATGGCGGATTGGCGCGGATGCCGGAGAATTTATCCTTGGTGGCAACAGCGGAGCTGATTTACGGCACCGGCGTGTATGAGGATGCTTTGGATGTTGATATGTCTTTTGCCAAGCACGCAGCTGCAAACGAGTATCAGGTTCACGGACACCGCAATTATGAGGGTGTGCCGGCGGAGGTTAACGAGCATTGCTTTAATCTGGACGGAGCGGTGGAAATGGGCGGTCAGCTGCGAGCGCTGGAGCTTAGCGAGGATGGCTTTGCCGTAGTTACTGTCGGTAACGCTTTGGAGTATCTTGATAAAAAGAAGGGCGCGAATGGCAGCAAAGCAAATGCTAAGATTGAGAATGTGCAGCAGCTTTTGGCCAACTTTGCCGGGAATCCGTTGATTAAAGAGAAGAGCTTCGGTGTAATTTCTTCCTTTAACTTTGCCCGTGACGCTTTTTACAACAAGGCATGGGATGATGTTACCTGCAAAGCAAGAGGCTTGTACATCAACAAGCGGACAGAAAAAATTGTCGCACGCAGCTATGACAAATTCTTCAATCTTGATGAACGCCCGGAAACGAAGCTGAATGCATTGCGGCATAATTTGCAGTTTCCGGTGCAGGCCTATGTGAAGGTTAATGGTTTTTTAGGCATTGTCGGTTATGACAACGCAAAGAAAAAGCTGCTTGTAACCTCTAAGGGCGATATGTACGGCTTATATGCGAAGATTTTCAAAAACACCTTGGCGGCGGAGCTTAAGGAGCGCATGCAGCTTTTGGAGGATTTTGTTAAGACTAATAATTGCTCGGTTATCTTTGAGTGCATTGAGCCGGAAATGGACCCGCATATTATCGAATACAGGAAGCCGCAGGTTGTACTGCTGGAGATTATTGAAAACGAGCTGAGTTTTGTGCATCGTCCGTATGCGGAGCTGATTGCTTTGGGCGAGCAGCTGCAGGTTGAGATTAAAGAGCAGGCTTGCACGCTTACGTCTTGGGATGAACTGCAGGCGTGGCTGAAAACGATTATGCAGGAGGATTATCTGTATAACGGTCAGCATATTGAAGGCTTTGTTATCGAGGACAGCAGGCATTTTATGACGAAGCTGAAGCTGGCGTACTATTCCGAATGGAAAAGATTGCGCCGGGTGGCTGAGGCTACGTTGCGTCATGGTGCTGTAAAGGCCAAGTGGCAGCTGAATGATGAGCTTAGCAGGGAGTTTTATCAGTGGCTGCAGGAGGAGATTTATCCTCTGCGCAAGGGTGATGGGACGTATGCCTTTGCGACAGATATAATTTCTTTGAGAAAGAGGTTTGAGGAGCGCAATTCCTGCATATAAACAGAAGCATTTAAGCTGTCGCATAAAGAAAAAATAAGCAAAGGCATAATAAGCTGCGATAATGAAGCTTATTATGCCTTTTTGCGGTGCTTTAAATTTAAGAAAAAATAAATCCGACATGAGTTGCACTTGCATTGTTATAGTGTTAGACTAAATTAAACATATCATGCATATTTAAAAGCGATTCAATTTATACAGGAGCAGAAAAATGATTGATAAAATGCTTATTCGTGGAGCGAAGGTCCACAATCTGAAAAATATTGATATAGATATTCCCTTGGGGAAAATTGTCGGCATTGCGGGTGTATCCGGATCCGGCAAATCATCCCTGGCGCTTGGCGTGCTGTACGCCGAAGGTTCACGCCGCTATCTGGAGGCACTTTCTACCTATACACGCCGTAGAATGACGCAGGCCTCCCGTGCTTCCGTAGATGAAGTGCTGTATGTTCCTGCTGCCTTGGCGCTGCACC
>ERZ780128.949-NODE-949-length-10197-cov-3.359397_pt1 | contig 10197 bp, 9 predicted proteins | sample MGYA00511170_ERZ780128 | MGnify/ENA primary metagenome ERZ780128 (study PRJEB29588, sample SAMEA1970465) | human gut metagenome | biome: human gut; feature: human-associated habitat; material: faeces | place: Denmark | collected 2008/2010 ...
AAGCCCCTCCCCAACCCTCCCCAAGGGGCGGGAGTCCATTCCTGCTGTGTTTTAGGTGGTTTTGTGGAACGCCCTCCCTTGGGGAGGGTTGGGGTGGGGCTTTTGGAGAGCCTTGGGTGGGGTTTTCAGTTGTATCCTACTTAGGCAGATTGAATGCCACGGTCATCTCCTTGAGCTGCTCTTCGCTCATGCCATCGGGCTCGTAGCCCATGCACTTGGCATTGATGTATATCTTGGCACTCTTGGAGAGTACGTCAATCTGGTCGAAGGCATCCATGGCGTCGAGGCCCTTGGCGAAGACGCCGTGCTTCTCCCACAATACCACGTCGTAGTCTTCGAGCTCGGCGAGAGTTCCCTCTGCCAGTCCGAGGCTGCCGGGCAACTGATAAGGCACTACGCCTAAACCTAACGGACAGAAAGCCTTGGTCTCGGGAATCATGCTCCAAAGGATGTTGGTGAGCACATCCTTGCCCATAAACTTCTTGTTGTGACTCATAGCCACCAACTCGATGGGGTGGGTGTGAACCGTGGCGGTGTAGGGTGAACCCTTCTCTATCATACGGTTGTGCACGGCCAGGTGGCTGGGCAACTCTGATGTAGGCTGGACGAGATTGTCGGCGATGATGACATAGGTCTCGCAGTCGTCGAGGATGCGGATGACGCTGCCGTTGTCCATAGGCCAGCGGGCGAGGTCGCGCATGCGCTTGCCGGTACCCTTGCAGTAGAAGTAGCAACCACGCAGATGGGGGAGCGTGATGCCTATGTGCTTGATTTCGCCGAGGGCAGGCATGTGCCTCATCTCGTCATCCACATACTTGCTGATATTGACAGTGATGTTGCCACCATTGCGCTCAGCCCATCCATTCTGCCACAAATAACCAGCCACTTCGGCTATCTGGTCAATCTCCTTCTTCAGGAGAGGGCGTCCGTCTAAAATACTTTTCATGATTCTTATGATTAATGTATAACTCTATTTTCTATCTATATTCCGGAAGTCGCTCGGCTTGAGTCCCGTCTTCCGCTTGAACTTGGAAGAGAAGTAGTCGGGCGAATCAAAATTGAGCATATAGGCTATCTCCTTGACGAAGAGGTCGGTGGTGGAGAGCAGCTCCTTGGCTCGCTGCAGCTTGAGGTCCTGCTGGTAGAGCGCGGGCGAGATGCCGGTATACTCCTTGAAGAGCTTGCGGAAGCTGGAGTAGCTCACGTCCAGCTGTTCGGCTATCTGCTGCACGGTGAGGTCGCTCTCTACCTCCTTGCGCATGATGAAACGTGCACGGTTGATCATATCGACGTGCTCACTGTTCTTGCTCAGAAGGATATTGCGCTCGAGCGAATACATCAAACCTATAAGGTGGTTGACTATACCTGCCAGCAACTGCTGCGAATAGGCTGCCTCCTGGACGGCGGCATGGTAAGCCTCGTCGTAGAGACGGGTGATGGTATCGGAGAAACCTACATGGTAGATGGGGTGTTGGGGAGTAAGGAAGCCGGCACGGACGCGGTCGTCGACATTGCGGCCGCTGAAACCAATCCAATAACAGTTCCATCCCTGTGGACCAGGATGGTAGGTGTGCCACTCATGGGGGAAAAGCAGGAAGAGGTCGCCCTCGCGCAGACGGGTCGGTCGCTGGTTGGTAGTCTCAAAGACTCCCTCGCCGCGGGTGACATAGAGCAATTGATACTCATGAAGTTCACGACCCTTGTTGACATCAAAAAAATAGCCGTCAGCATGGCCGCTGGTGGGATACTCTTCACCATTGCTTATCTCTTCATAACCCACCGTACTGATGGTGAGCCCCCAGAGCTGGTCGCGCTCGTTGGTTACCAAATACTTGCTCTTCTGCATGATGTTGATTAGATTGTTTGTACAAAGTTACTTATTTTCCACCAATCGACCTTCGTTTTTTGGCAATATTTTTATTACGGCTGCTGTTTTCATGCTCGGGGAACGCAAAAAGGGAGAGACCGCCATGGCAACATGCCGTCTGGCGGTCTCTCCCTCGATGATGATTGTCGGCGGAAGAGTGGTTTCAGAACTGCTCGAGTATCGCGATGCGCTTGCGGGTATCGGGGTGGGTGCTGAAGAGCGAGTCGAAGAAGCCCATCATGCCGCTCGTGAGAGCCTGGGGATGGATAATGAAGAGCTGGGCTACATCCTGGCGCTGCACACCCTGCAAGCCGGGGGCGCCAGATATCTTGCGCAGTGCCGAAGCCAGTGCGAGCGGATTGCCGCAGAGCTCGGCGCCACCGGCATCGGCCATATACTCGCGCTTGCGGGAGATGGCAAAGCGCGTGATGAGGGTGAAAAAGTAGGCCACGGCACAGCAGACCACGCCCACGAGCATCACAATGATGATGCTCACGCCCGAGCCTTTCTCGTCGCGGCTGCGGCTGTGAGAGCCGTAGAACATGGCGTTGAACATCATGTGCATCACTACGCTCATCACCGTCGAGACGATGCCCACGAAGACGATGCTCGTGATGAGCACACGGGTGTCGCGGTTGCGGATATGGGTGAGCTCGTGGCCCAGCACTCCCGCCAGCTCGTCGTCGTTGAGCACGCGCAGCAGTCCGGTGGTGACGGTCACGGTGTAGCTCTTCTTGTCGATGCCCGAGGCAAAGGCGTTGAGCTGAGGGTCGTTGACGATGTTGATCTGGGGCATATCCATGTTGCAGGTCATGCAGAGGTTCTCCACGATATTGTATACCCTCGGGTTCTCCCTCCGCGTGAGCGGGCGGGCTCCCGTAGCGGCACGCACCATCGAGGAGTTGGCGAAGTAGGCGATGAGGAACCACACACCCACGATGCCCACCACCCAGGGAGCGATGGCCACGAAGGAGCGGTTGACGGCGTCGTAGTCTACCTCGGCAGCCACATTGCCATAGGCGTCAGCGGGTGGCGCGCCCATCGACTGGATGATGGCGAGGAACACCCACACCGTGGCAAGGATAATCAGCGGGAAAGACAGCAGAAGTAGCACGCTGCGCAGGTTGTTGCGCCGTATCTGCGTCATCATACCAACATACTGCATAAGGCTCAGAACTTGATTTCGGGGGCCTTGTCCATAGCCTCACGGTCGGTCTGGGGGATTTCAAACATCACCTCCTTGTGGAAACCGAACATTTGGGCGATGATGTTGGAAGGGAACACCTGTACGGCATTGTTGAGCTCACGCGTAGCCGAATTGAAGAAGCGGCGGGTGGCAGCCAGCTTGTTCTCGATGTCGGCTATCTCGGTCTGGAGCTGCATGAAGTTCTGGTTGGCCTTGAGGTCGGGATAGGCCTCGAGCTGCACCTTCAGTCCGGCGAGCGCACCGGTAAGCTGGTTGTCGGCGGCTATCTTGTCGTTGATATTGGTGGCTCCCATAGCGGCTGTGCGTGCCTCGGTGACGCGCTGCAGCAGCTCTTTCTCATGGGTGGCATATCCCTTGACGGTAGCCACCAGTTGTGGGATGAGGTCATAACGCTGACGGAGCTGCACATCGATGTTGGCGAAAGCATTTTCACGATTGTTGCGCATGCGCACCAGGTTGTTGTACTGGCCTACGAGCCACAACGCGAGTAGTACGACGACTACCAAAACAATAATCCATGTCATATTCTTAATCTTTATAATTATATAGGTCAAAATTACCAAAAAAGCGACAACCGCCCAACTATTCGGGCTTAAAGAATGTAAACAGGTGCAGATTTTCATCGCCGCCACCCTCACCGCCGCCACTCGGGGCAGGGTAGAGGGCAAATTAACTGGAACTTTCCTTTGCATTGTCTTGACTTTGTAGTAACTTTGTCTACTGACAATAATTATACAAGGTATGAAGAAGACACTATTCTCTCTGTTTCTCCTGTTGTATGTGGCTCCGATGTGGGCACAGACAGACACCCTGGTGGCCAGCGAACTGACCGACACCAAGCCGCACGACGGCAACGAGGTATGGGCGCGCGTGCCCGATGCAGTGCAAATGGCGTGGGGCTCCACCGATGTCCGCTACGCCAAGATGAACGTGCCCCGTGGGCGCATGGCAAAGACCCTGAGGCTCGACGCATGGGCTGGCGAGCGCGTCATGGCTCAGGCTGTGGTATGGACGCGCCACGACATCGTATCGCCACGCGTAGAGGCTACAGCCCTGACCTGTGGCAGAGAGGTGATAGACGCCAAGGCCGTCAACGCCGGATTTGTGGGATATGTGATGACCGACGAGCTCAACCATAACGGCAAATCCAACTGCGGGCACCGTCCCAACAAGGCCGACTTCGACTCGTCGATGGTCGCCGACATGGTCTATGGTCCCCACATCGACCGTATCCCCCGCTGCACCACCCGCCCGGTTTGGGTCAACGTGTGGGTGCCTGCCATCACGCGCGCGGGTATATATAAAGGTAAGATAGTCCTCACCGGCGACAAGGGAGAGAAGGCCGAAGTGGCACTCGAGGTCAAGGTGGGCAGCCGCCAACTGCCTGCGCCCAAAGACTGGGCTTTCGACCTCGACCTGTGGCAGAACCCCTACGCCGTGGCGCGTGTCATGAACGTGAAACTGTGGAGCCGCGAGCACTTCGACGCCATGCTCCCCGTGATGAAGATGCTTGCCGACGCCGGACAGAAGTCCATCACTGCCAGCATCATGCACCACCCCTGGAACGGACAGACCGAAGACCCCTTCGGCAGCATGATACAGCGCACGCTGACCGTCGACGGACAGTGGAAATACGACTACACCGTGTTTGACCGCTGGGTAGAGTTCATGACCCGCGAGGTGGGCATCACCGGCACCATCGACTGCTACACCATGATACCCTGGGCGCTGCAGTTCGACTACTACGACCAGGCTTCCAATACGGTGAAATTTGTCAACGCCCGTCCGCAAGACGCCGCCTACCGCGACTACTGGCTGCCCTTCCTTCGCGACTTCGCCCGACACCTGCGCCAGCGTGGCTGGTTTGAGCGTGCAGCCATCTCTATGGACGAACGCCAGCTCGAAGATATGCAGTCGGCTATCGCTGTGATACGCGAAGCCGATGCCGACTTCCACATCACCCTCGCCGGCAACTACCACAAGGAGATAGAGCACGAGCTCGCCGACCTGAGCGTTCCCTACGGTAGCCCGCTCGACCGCAGCATCATCGCCGAGCGCCGCAGCCGCGGTCAGTCTACCACCTGCTATATATGCTGTACCGAGAGCTTCCCCAACACCTTCACCTTCTCCGACCCCGCCGAGGGCGCCTTCATCCCCATCCACGCCATGGTGCAGGGATACGACGGTCTGCTGCGCTGGGCTTACAACAGCTGGACTGCCGACCCCATGCGCGACACCCGCTTCCGCTCCTGGCCCGCCGGCGACACCTATATCGTCTATCCCGGTGGCCGCAGCAGCATGAGGTTCGACCGCCTGGTCGAAGGCATACAGTGCTGCGAGAAGGTGCGTCTGCTCAGAGCAGAACTACAGGCCAAGGGCAACCGTCGCGCCCTGAAGCGCATCGACGAAGCCCTGAAGGTATTCGGCTGGGGCGGACTTGAGCACACCCAGATGCCCACCGGCGAGCGTATAAGCCGCCTGCAGCGTGTGCTCAACCAGTAGCGTCTGATCATTATTCACTAAACAAATAACACATTTATCATGAAAAAACTTTTTGTAGTATGGGTCATGCTGTTGCCTCTATGGGGGCAGCTGCATGCGCAGGAGAAAATTTTGCAAGGGAAAGGATTCTGGACACTCTTCGACAGTTTGGGAGACGGGACGCCCTGGCAGCAACAGTTTGCTGACCAAACGGGATGCATTTTCTACCCCAAACTCAACCGCAGGTACATTTCCTATGGTGGTTCAGATTCAGCTCCTGCTACCATGAACGGCACTCTGGGCAGGGCAAAGCTTTTGGTAGCACTCAAGGATAGTCTGCCCATCGACATCATTATGATTTCCAACACCAACGATATGAACTTCACAGACCCTGACACGGGTGTGGAAGGAAGTATTGACGATGAACCCTGGATGCAGGGCAGCAAGCGAACTGCAGCCAAGAGTGTGCTGGATTCGAAAGAAGCTGCCAAGGCCTATTGTGAGAAAAATCTGCGGAAAATTCTGAAGGCTACTCCGAAAGCCCAACGGGCTGCGGGCAACATGCTGGTATTCCCCTATGCCAATCCCAACAGGCATGGCAACCGTATAGAAATCATCGCGCCCTCAAAGCATGGAGGTGAAATTTGTTTTCATGTAGGTAGAAGCCCGAGGGTGAATCTTACATTGCCTGCCGGCATGAGCGTGGCACAAACCAGAGAGTGGTTAGCTTCCAAGTTCTATGGAGCAGGGTGGTCGGCCGTAGACAACGGCGACAACAGTTTCACCATCTCCTATTATTATGACAAGAACAACAAGGTCTGGGTCGACACCAAGGAGAGCGGGTTGCAAGTAGCTGTCACCGATGGGCCTCGTGTGGAAGAGTATGTGGTGTTTTATACAGGAAAGGATGCTTCGGGCTGGACAAAAAGTTGCAACTGGACGGATAAAGTAAGCCTGTGGTCGTGCTATAAAGGACTGATGGAATATCTGAAGAGCAACCTCCCCAACACGGAGATTTATTGGTTCATGCCCTCTTATTTCAATTTTGATTTCAATGCACCGGAAGTGCTGCGCGCCGACGGCTCCTTTGACGAGGAGGCATTCGAGAAAACCGAGCGCAACCGCAAGTGGATGCAGCTTTCCGCAGTGCAGCGTGCCATTGCCCAGCGTTATAACTGCCGAGTGCTGGAAGTGGGAAAATACTGTGGTATCAATTTGAAAAATGTGCGTGACTATTATCTCTCGAAAGACCCGCATCTCAAGAAAGAAGGCTATGCGCAATGGTCCAAGGCGCTCTATGAAATTTTCAAGGCCGGCAAATGGGAGTGACAAAAATGGGAGCCGAGAAGCTGTTTTTTTTACCTTAATATTTGGTACATAGTGAAAAAAGTAGTAATTTTGCACCGCTTTTCGGCCTAACCGCTGGTTGATGGAAGAGTTGTCATGCCATGTTGGGTTGGAACGACAAACAATATTTAATTTAAAAACAACAATGGATTTAATTAAAGTTGCTGAAGAAGCATTTGCAACCGGCAAGAAGTTCCCTGAGTTCCGTGCAGGAGACACCGTAACTGTCGCTTACAAAATCGTCGAGGGTTCTAAGGAGCGTATCCAGCTCTATCGTGGTGTGGTTATCAAGATCTCTGGTCATGGTGACAAGAAGCGTTTCACCGTACGTAAGATGTCTGGAACCGTAGGCGTTGAGCGTATCTTCCCCATCGAGTCACCCAATATCGATTCTATCGAGGTGAACAAGCGTGGTAAGGTACGTCGTGCGAAACTTTACTATTTGCGCAAACTTACCGGTAAGGCTGCTCGCATCCGTGAAAAGAGAGTGGTTAACACCAACGCTTAATAACGGCATCCCCAAGGGTAAAACCCAAGAAATAAAGAGAGACATTCCTCATGCGGGGAGTGTCTCTCTTTTTTTTGCGCAATTTTGCGCACATGTTTTGAGCCGAATAACATTTATTAACAACGACATCCGGCGCCCTACCTATTTATATATTTACCTTTGCACCAAATTCTGAAAGTAACATGACTAATATCACCAAGACCTTATGCCTCGGAGCTGCCATGATGCTCGCTCTGTCTGCCTCTGCGCAAAACGAGAAAGTTAAAGACCTGATTTCTCCACTCTCAGACCACAGCATCCAGCTCCATGGATACTTCGACAATGACATCCACAACAGTGTTGAGCATTGGAACAAGGGCGTCGTGCCCTACGACCGCCTCATGGAGTTCTACGATAACAACGTCAACCGACCCAATTTCGCTGTTGGTGAGATGTGGGCCAAGGCTGTTCGCAGTGGAGCCATGCTTTATGCATATAACAAGGACCCCGAACTCAAGAAGATACTGGTCAACACCGTCAACAAGGTGTTCAAGTATGTGCAGAGCAACGGTGCTATAGCCTGCTCGCCCGTAGAAAAGCAGCCCGACTCCAAGGGTGGCGACCTCTGGGAGCGCAAATATATCATGCTCGGACTCTCGCAGTACTATGCACATGTGGAGAAAGACCCACGCGTGCTCAAACTGATGATTGCCGAGGCCAACAGCGTGATAGACCAGATAGGCGACGCTCCTAAGGTAGACATCAATACCCAGGGATGGAGCCGCACTGGCATCGAGAGCTACTCGGTGATGGAGCCCATGATGCGCATCTACAAGCTCACCGGCGACAAGCGCTACCTCGACTTCTGTACCTATCTCATCAAGAAGGGCGGATGCCGTGGCGCCAACATCTTCCAGGAAAGTCTCGACAACGTACGTCCTCGACTCATGGGCAATGGCTACCCCAAGGCTTATGAGATGCTCTCGGTCTATGAAGGCTTGGTAGAGTACTACCGCTGCACCGGCGAGGAGAAGTGGAAGCAGGCTACGCTCAACCTCTTTGAAAACCTGAAGAAATACGAGATTACCATTATCGGTAACGGTGGTGCAGACTATCCCTACTATCCCAAGTGGAGAGGTGAGGCATGGGACGATACTGCCCTCGAGCAGACCAACCCCAAGATAGAGCGCATGATGGAGACCTGCGCCGGAGTGACCTGGATGAAGCTCTGCAGCCAAATCCTGCGCATCACTGGCGACGCTTCTGCTGTCGACTTCATCGAGAAGTATGTCTACAACGGACTCATCGGTGCCATGAAGCCCGGTGGCAACGGATTCAGCTACGTCAACCTGCTCAACGGTCAGAAGGTGACCGACAGAGGATGGGGTACCACCATCGACGGCATGGCTGTGACCTGCTGCAACCTGAGCGGACCTATGGGATTGGCATATATACCCTATGTAGCCGTGATGCAGAACGACCGCGGACCCGTTGTAAACCTCTACAACGCAGCCACAGCCACAGCCAAGACCCTCAAGGGCAACGCCGTGACATTCACCATTGACACCAAGTTCCCACTCGCTAACACTGCGACCATCACCATCGACGAGGCTCAGAAGGAGAAGTATGACTTCATGCTCCGCATCCCCGGATGGAGCACCAATACCATCGTCAAGGTCAACGGCAAAGCCATCGACAATGTAGTGGCTGGCAAGTATCTCACCTTGACACGTAAGTGGAAGAAGGGCGACAAGATAGAGTTGACCTTTGACATGCGATGCCGCCTCATCGACGCGCCCCACGGCAGCAACCCCGACGCATGGAACTACCAGGCTGTCATCTACGGCCCCATGGTGCTGGCGCGCGACGAAAATATTGACGCTGATTACAACAAACCTGTACAGGTAGTGGCAGATGCCAACGGCGAGGTGAAGATCACCCCCGTGAAGCCCACACGCGAAGGCACCCGCATGGAGTTCCTCGTACCCACCACCGACGGCAACATCCATATGGTTGATTACTCATCGGTAGATGGTTGGAAGGACAAGAAAATCTGTACATGGTTGCCCAAGAAACAATAATCTACTAATATCAGGAATCTCACAATTGAACATGATTTAAAAGGGGGGAAGCTCGCAACGAGCCTCCCCCCTTTTTTAATGCATGTCGATTGCGTGTTTGATGTCCCTTGAGGAAAGTTATGTGAGGCATCCCTCATGTGGCAGTAACGCCGAACCGAAGGTTAGTGCCGCGGCGCAATGCGCAACGAAAGGTAATGGAGTTGCGCTTTCCCAGCCCAGGGTTGCGTTTGGCTGTAGGCGTTATACTCAGTCTGATAATATCCACCAATCCATTCCTATTCATTTTCCTATTGCGGGTAACGCCTTCGGCTAATCGCAACTCCTACAGAGTTGCTACACCTTATTATATAGATACCCAGGGTAGCGTGCTTCGCCCGCAACCCTGGGCTGTGTAATCGCAACTCCTACCGAGTTGCTGCTGCTTGTGGACTCTATGTCCATGTATGGTAAGTCCATTGTGGATAGTGCACACCCTGGGTCATGTATGGTAAGTCCATTGTGGCAGGCTCGTATCCGTGGGCCATGTATGGTAAGTCCATTGTGGTTGGCTCGCACCTGTAGGCCATGTATGGCAAGTCCATTGTGGTTGGCTCGCACTCCAGGGTCATGTATGGTAAGTCCATTGCGGATGGTGCGCCTTCGTTCATTATGTATGATCAACCCATAGTTGATGGTACGCACCCCTGGCAACTCTGTAGGAGTTGCGTTTCCCCAGCCCAGGGTTGAG
>ERZ780128.953-NODE-953-length-10160-cov-3.189015_pt1 | contig 10160 bp, 14 predicted proteins | sample MGYA00511170_ERZ780128 | MGnify/ENA primary metagenome ERZ780128 (study PRJEB29588, sample SAMEA1970465) | human gut metagenome | biome: human gut; feature: human-associated habitat; material: faeces | place: Denmark | collected 2008/2010 ...
ATATGATGGTTGTGACAGGCAGACACCGGGGTTCCCGGATGACGGACAATGGATCGTGGAATTTGAAAATATTGATCCATTGCCGGGTACGAGCCCTGTCAGCCCCATTGACTAGGCAGGGAATAAAGTGTAAAATAAAGCTATATGCCGTAAAATAGAAATTTGGAGGAAATAATACATGCAACTGCCTATTTTTGAGAAATACATTGATGAACTGATCGAGAAAAGCACTCTGGATGTTCCCGCATGGAACATTGAGAAGGCCAGAGAGGGGAAAGCTGCCGGCTGGAATTACATTGATGGCTGCATGATCCTGGCACTTTTAGAGATCTACAGCGCTACCGGGGAGAAGAAGTATTACGAATTCGCAGATGCATTTATTGACCACAGAGTACAGGAAGACGGTACGATTACGAAGTATTCCGTGGAAGAATATAATATTGACAATGTCAATGCGGGCAAGACTCTGTTCGCATTGTATGCCCTGAATGGTAAGGAAAAATACCGCAAGGCCATCGACCTGATCTACAGTCAGGTGGAGACGCAGCCCCGCACCGAGGAGGGCAACTTCTGGCACAAGAAGATCTACCCCAATCAGGTATGGCTGGACGGCATGTATATGGGACAGCCCTTTTACATGGAGTATGAGACCAAATTCGATGACAAGAAGCACTACGATGACATTTTCCATCAGTTTGCCAATGTTGTAAAATACATGAGAGACCCTGAGACCGGATTATATTATCACGGTTATGACGCTTCGAAGAAAGCTTTCTGGTGTAACAAGGAGACCGGACTGTCACAGAATTTCTGGCTGAGAGCACTGGGCTGGTATTCTATGGCACTTTTGGATACCCTGAGCAAATGTGAACCCGGAGAAGAGTACAAGGCAGAGTATGACAATCTGAAGAATGTATTTGTGGATCTGATCGATTCCATGTTAAAATTCCAGGATGAGAGCGGTATGTGGTACCAGCTTCCCGCACTGGGCGGCAGGGAGCCGAACTACTTAGAGACCAGCGGAAGTGCGATCATGGCATACTCTCTGCTGAAGGGTGCGAGACTTGGATTTTTACCGGAGTCTTACAGAGCTTATGGATTAAAGGCATTTCAGGGAATCTGTGACCGTTATCTGAAGGAGAAGGACGGACATTTAAGCCTCGGCGGTATCTGCCTCGTGGCAGGACTGGGACCTGAGGATAACCGTCGGCGTGACGGCAGCTTCGAGTATTATATGTCCGAGCCCATCGTGGAAGACGATGCCAAGGGTGTGGGACCGCTGCTTTTGGCTTACACAGAAATGAGAAGACTGGATGACTAAATGAAGTCAGGCGGAATGATGAAGAACGATAACAGAAATGACAGAAGAACATCCGGACCTGCGAAAGGGACGGGAAAGACCAAAGCAACGGGAAAAGCCAATGTGGCGGGAAAAACTAAAGTGACGGCAGGCAAGGAAAACCGGGTGCCCGTAGGACAGGGCCGGGAAAAGACGGCTGTTAAAAAGAAGAGTGGTCTCTGCCCGGTGGCTGATAAATGCGGCGGGTGCAGCTGGATCAACAAGCCCTATGTGGAACAGTTGAAGAATAAGGAAAAGCAATTAAAGGAGCTTCTGGCTCCTTTTTGCAAGGTCGAGGGTGTCATCCCCATGGAGCACCCGGAGCATTACCGGAACAAGGTACATGCGGTATTCGGCGAGAACCGGTATCACGATGCCATCTCCGGCATTTATGAACAGAAGAGCCACCGGATCGTTCCCGTGGACAGCTGCCTGATCGAGAATGCCAAGGCGGATGAGATCATTGTCTCTATCCGGGGACTGTTGAAATCATTCCATATCCGCCCTTACAATGAGGATACCGGATACGGACTGCTGCGCCATGTCCTGATCCGCACCGGACATGTCACCGGACAGATCATGGTGGTACTGGTGCTGGCTTCCCCAATCCTGCCCTCCAAGAATAATTTCGTGAAGGCATTGCTTAAGCGTTACCCGGAGATTACTACCGTGGTCATCAATGTCAACAATCGAAATACTAGCATGGTACTTGGCGACAAGGAGCATGTGATCTACGGCAAGGGATACATTGAGGATGAACTGTGCGGAAAGAGGTTCCGTATTTCTCCCAGATCCTTCTATCAGGTGAATCCGGTACAGACCGAGATCCTCTATGGGAAAGCTCTGGAGTATGCCGGACTTACCGGCAAAGAGACTGTGGTGGATGCCTATTGTGGCACCGGAACCATCGGCATGATTGCCAGTGACAAGGCCGGCAAGGTCATCGGTGTGGAGTTAAATGCCGATGCTGTCCGGGATGCCCGCAACAATGCCAAGGCGAACCAGATCCGCAACATCCAGTTCTACCAGAACGATGCCGGGAAATTCCTGGTGGAGATGGCAAGTCAGGGGGCAAAAGTCGATGTGGTCCTGATGGATCCCCCCAGAAGCGGCAGCACCGAAGAATTCATGAATTCCGTAGCCCAGATCGGCCCGGAGCGGATCGTCTACGTCTCCTGTAATCCCGAGACGCTGGTCAGGGACCTGAAGTACTTTAAGAAGAAGGGTTACCGCGTGTCGAAGGGCGTGGGCGTGGACATGTTCCCGTTCACCGTGCATGTTGAGTCGGTAGTTCTGATGCAGTATTGTGGAAAATAAGAAAAATAGGCATGTTAGACCACAAGATGTTGTGGTTTGAGGGCAAAAATTGGAGCAAAAAATGACCAGTTTTTGCCCTATTTTTTTCCACGTTTTTATAGATGCATAGAGGCAAAAAAGAGATTTTTAAGTATTTTGGGACAAAATTCAGAGAAAGGAAAAGAAACAGGGATGGAGAAAAAGCAGCACCCAAGTTACGGAATGATTCGGTTTGCAAGGTCCTCAATCGGTGGTTCAGGAACGGCATTGTTTGGAAGTTCCATCATGCATAATAATGTCATACGCCTGTCCATTTCAAAAGGCATGATGGAAAGGGAGGGCAACGAGGACTGGTTTTTGGCAGGGACAGACATCAATGACATGATCGTTGAGGTGGAGATGTCCTATACACAGTTTGCCGAAGCAATCACATCACTTAACATTGGAGAGGGGATAACGGTTACCATTACAAAAGTGAATGGGACATTCGTTGAACCATGCCCATACAGTGACAGGCAGAAAGTAATGCGCCGGGAAGTGGATGAAGCAACCCGTGACTTGGTGCGGCAACTGGAAAAGAGGTCAGAGGAGATTGAAAAACTTCTGGATGAGAAACGTGTCCTGAGCAGGGAGGACCGGAGAAATATCGTCTCGACATTGAAAAATGTACGGCAGGAGTTAAAAAGTAATATCCCCTATCTGCAGAAACTGTTTGCTGAACAGATGGATAAAACCGTGACAGAGGCGAAAGGGGAGTTTGAAACTTACCTGCAGAACAAGATGAACAGCATTGCACTTGCAGCAATTTCAGAACAGATGAAGCAGGAGGAAATCAGTTTAAACAGAAACATGATACCGGAACTGGAAGTACAGGAGGGCGGGGAAGAGGCAGGGGAGATGGAAGCGGGAATGCAGATGAACATGTAAGGCAGTACTTATTTTAGAAATGAAATGGGTGCTGTCTTTTTTTATGGAAAAAGAAAGGAGACAGATTTGATGTCGGGATTTTTTTGCAACAGTCCAAGACTGCAGTTATTAGAACGGCAGATGCGCCAGCCGCCGGGATACCGTCCCAGAGGGCATGGGTGGATGTTTGACATGGAAGAGTGGAAAAGCAGGGGAAATTATTCGGAGATTGTGGACTGTGTCATCAGCCGGATGCAGATGGAACACTTAAAGAAAAGGATACAGGAGGTATTTGGAAACGCAGAAAAGGAACTGATTTTTTATGACAGCAGGCACAGAAACGATTTTTCTTCCCTGCTGCTTGGCAGACGGAAAAAGAACCTGTGCGGACTTCCGAATTATGCCGCCGCAGTATTTCTTCTGTCTGCAGATGAAAACCTGTGGGAGAAAGTTTCTAAGCAGGTGCTGGATACGGGGATTTATTTTGACCGCATCCGGCTTGGCAGCGTCACACTGGAACAATATATCTTGTTCCATGCGGCTAGGGATGTGTATCTGGGGACAAAGCATATCCGGCTGTCGGAGCTGACCGACAGGGAATTGATACCGGATGAAATCTTTAGGCTCATCGTCAATGCATTCGTGATGGAAAGGTATGGGGTGGACATCGTAGAACGGGAGGTGTGGAATGAAGATTAGAGCAAAAAATGGGGGACAGACTGTAGATATAACTCTGCCGGCAACGGACATGGACATGCAGTATTGCATGAAATGTATCGGGATAGAAGATATTGTACCGGTATGCTGTATCAGTGAGGTGTGGGATGAACCGTCCTATTTTGGGTTCCTGAAAGGCCAGACAATCAGCATGGACGAACTTAATTTCTTTGCCAGAAGGCTGGATGGAATGACGGAATACGAAAAAAGAGTGGTGGGTGTATACAGCAGTGAGACAGGCATCCGGGAAGTGAAACAACTGATCAACCTGACTTACAGCCTGCAGGGACTGTCCCTGCTCACAGACTTGACGGACGGAAACCGTGTTGGGCTGAGACTTTATCTGGACCGGCACCTTGCAATCTCAGAAGAAGAAAAAAGCAGAATAGATTTTAACGCATATGCACAGAAGATTTTTTCAGAAGGAAAATGTAAGTTCCTGCCACATGGGATACTGGTAGATCAGGGATTCCAGATGGAGGAGGTCTATAACGGAAAAACCTTTCCAGAATACATCGACAGACCGGATGAAACCGTGGCGGTTTTATCTCTTGAAAATGAGGCAGGGGATAAGGAATACCTTTATCTTCCAACGGACATCAGTGCCATGGATAAGGTAAAGAAAAGACTCAACATCGCAGCATTTGCTGAAGGCATTGTGAACGGGATAGAAAATATCCGGCTGCCGGAAAGCATTCTTCCTTCCCCGGAAGATACGTGTATGTTTCTGCAGGGGGATATCCAGAAACTGACTCTTTTTAATGAGATGTGCCAGACCGTCAGCTGTTTTGATGAAGCAAAAATGGACCGGCTTGCAATGGCGGCAGGATTCGTGGGGACAAGTGAATTTACTGATATCACTTACATCGCAAAGCATCTGGACGAATTTGAAATACATCCGCAGATACATACGGATAAAGAGTATGGGGAATTTCTGGTTAAAGAAGCGGGGATGTTTGAAGTTGATGAACTTCTCCTGCCGCATATTGATTATGCCGGGGTTGCCCGTGATAAAAGACAGGCAACGATGGCAGACAGCGGATTTATTCCCGAAGGGTTTGTTGGCACGCAGCGGGAAATCCATGAGTATCAGGAATATCAGGGAGAGTTTGCCGATCCGCTTGAAAAAAGTGGGATACCATGTGAAACGTTCTGTCTTTACAGTTCGCTGGCAGGGATGATGTATCCGGGTGGAGAGGAGCAGGAAACACTGTACCGGAGTGAACTGGCAGATTACGAGGAACAAATCCAGAAAGCCATCCTCAAAGCAAAACATGTAGAGGCAGAACCGAGGGGACTCATGCATTATTTTGACGGGAACAGACAGGTGGCTGCAAAAGTGATCAGTGCATTTCCGAGAGTGCAGAACATCCGGGGAGAACTGTTCGGAGTTCTGGAATGCAGTATCTGCCAGCCGCTGACGCAGAGTGAAATCTATGAACTGAAAAATTTCTGGGACGGACAGATGAGTGACGGCTGGGGAGAAGGCTTTGAACAAAGACCAATCTATACGAGGGAGGGAGAACTGTATGTCAGTTTTTGTGCAGATAAAAGATACTGGGGCATCATGACGGAGGAGGAACTGGACAGAGTCTGGAATCATGGCATGACTCAGACTCTGTAAAAAAATAATATTCTGCTGGATATGTGCTGGTGTATGTAGTATTGTGTGTCCCAAAGAAACCAAGGAGGCAAACAGATGAAATTGGATGATACAGTCATGGTGCAGTTTTTTGGGGAGCTTATCGAATCATACCGCCAACAGATCATGGATCAGGAAGAGGCAAGGGAACTTTCAAAGAAGGAAAAAAAGTTCCTGGCAGACTTAAGAAAAGAACTGGAGCTGTCAAACCCACAAGCGTACAGGATGGTGACAGAACTTTTTGTATGCATGTTAGATATCAGCCAGATAAAACAGGAACAGCTTTATATACAGGGAATAAAGGATGGGATACGGATCAGAAAACTGGTAAAAGAAATCGAGGAAGGTGAGGAATGTTAAGAAGGGAACAGATAGAACGACTGAAGGAAAGATATCCTGCGGGTACCGTGGTCAGGCTGGGGCAGATGGAAGGAGAACACCAGATGCCGTCCGGCATGGAGGGAAAAGTAACCGGCGTGGATGATATCGGACAAATCCATGTGGAATGGGAAAATGGAAGCACGCTGGCTCTGAATGTGGAAGAGGATGATTTTACTGTTGTTCCGCAGAAGGAAACCATAGCTGAAAAGAAATGCAGGGAGTTTTTAGGGAAAGTAAATGAGATATTAAAAGAAACAGATTTCTATCGGCTGAATGTGTCATGCAATGGAGGGGACACCGCCTATGCTGCCGAAAAGCTGCTTGCCATGCATCAGGCATTTGAAACCGTGTACGGGGAAGGATATGTGGATGAAGCGTATGGGATGGTGATGATGCCAGCAGTGGTCTGCGGAAGAGATTCCGGCATACGCACACTGGCACTTGTCACGCTTGATCTGGAGTCTTCCGTGGAACACTTCGGAACGATTTTCATGACGCCGGGCGGCTTGCTGGAGCAGGGAAGCAGCTCTTTGAGTGAAAAACAGAAACAGGCACTGGCAGAGTATTATATCCCATATGACTACTGGTACACACCGCTTGTGGAACGTGACAATCATGTGGACTTTACCGATATGCCGGATTCGGTTGCAAATATCCGGAAGATGGTGGATGAATATCTGGTCACCGGGCAGTCGCAGGCGATGGATGGGCCAAAGTAAAGGAGGGCAGAAGTGAATTGAATAGTATTATCAGCTGGGTGGGCGGTAAGAAGGCACTCCGGGATCTGATATATCAGCGCATGCCGGTCAGCTATGACCGCTACATAGAAGTATTCGGCGGAGGCGGCTGGGTGTTATTCGGCAAGCCGCCTGATAAATGTATGGAGGTTTACAATGATTTTAATTCAAATCTTGCAAACCTCTTTTATTGTGTCAAGGAAAGACCAATGGCACTGCTTCGGGAATTGTCCTTCCTGCCGCTCAACTCCAGAGATGAATTTACAACGCTGCGGAAATTTCTGACCATGGAAGAATTTAAGAGTGAACATCTTGCAGAAGAATTAGAGATTGCAACGCACTTCTTAAAAGAACCGGAGGCGGCAGAAATCCGTGACATCCTCATGGAGCGTGCCGCAGTAGGGGATGTGAAGAGGGCGGCGGCATTCTATAAGATTATCCGTTACAGCTATGGAAGCGGATGCACCTCTTATGGCTGCCAGCCTTTTGACATACGCAAAACCTTTACCATCATCTGGGAGGCAAACCGCAGGCTGAAGGATACCGTGATCGAGAATAAGGATTTTGAGGCACTCATCCGTCAATATGACAGACCGAATGCCTTTTTTTATTGCGATCCGCCGTATTTTGAAACCGAAGGACACTATGAGGTGGTGTTCCGCAAGGAAGATCATGTGAGGCTCAGGGATACCTTAAAAGGCATACAGGGAAAATTCATGGTTTCCTATAACGACTGTGCCTATATCCGTGAGCTGTATCAGGACTTCCAGATTGAAGCGGTGACAAGAATCAACAACCTTGCACAGAGGTATGACAACGGAAGTGAGTTCCCGGAAGTGCTGATTGCCAACTATGACATGGAGGAAAGGAAAAAAAGCATGCCGATGCAGATGAATCTGTTTGAACTGTACGGGGAACAGAAAACGGTCCGGTGGAAGGGAAAGGAGACAGAGGAAGAGCCACAGGACACATAAAAAAGGAAAGAAGGAGGAAAACATGCTTCAGTTAGTAGAAATGGAAGGAAAGATGACGGAAAACGGATGTATTGAGATTCCCGCAGTGGTGTTAGAGCAGGCTGGTATCTGTACAGGTGACACCGTGAAACTTGTGTATATGGCAGAGGACGGGGAACTTAAGAACACGGCAAAGGAGTTCCTGCTTGCAAGGGCAGGACAGGATGTGGCAGAGGAACTGGCAAAGGAGGAAAACATTGCGTTCCAGATACCGGAAGAATTATTAAGGGATGCCGGAATCCCGATGGACGCAGACCTTGATATTGTGTGTCAGGAAGGACGCATTATCATTCTGCCGTCAGAACTTGTGCAGGGGACGAAAGTGCCGGAGGAACTGCTTGCCATCTGCAGGGAGCTTGGCATCACGGAGGATAAGGTAAACATCATCTTGCGGACCACAGAGGAGGGAACGGATGAAAAAACCGGTGTATAAGCTGTTAGACGAAAAAGGACGCATCCTGATCCCGAAAGAATTCCGCCAGATGGCAGAGCTTGAGAGCGGGGATATCGTAAAGCTGTCCGTGAGCAGTGGAAAGATCATGGTATCCAAAGTAGATATCGTGGAGATGGGGAGTCAGGACCCGCAGGCAGTGGAAGCGTATGTAAATGCGGCGGTAAAACATATGAGTCCGGCAAAACAGGTGGCACTTGCGGCAAGGATTCTGAAATTCGCACAGCAGGAGGGAGGTACGGATTGTTAAGAAATAAGTACAGGGCATTTGAAATCAGGGACGATCAGGTCAGCCAGACGCTGGTGGACGGGAATCTCTGCTCCATTGCAGAATTTATCCGGCACTGCAGTGAGGGAAGCATCATCACCCTGCACACCATGGAGGGCGAACCGTTTTTGATCGGACTCTCCAAGATGTTTGTATTCTGCGGAGACAAGGCATTCTTAGACAGGCAGTTGATCCCTTACCTGCGCAGCATGGGTGGGGAAAGCGTATGAAAAGAATTTATGTTCAGAACGGGATCGTATTTTTTTATGGGAATCCGGCTGGCTATCTGGGAGATGGGAAAGCAGTCATCGACTGCATGTTCCAGAAAGAGGAGCTGGTTTCGTTTGTGAAAGAACTGGGGTTTTTGGAACACGTATTCCGTGAGGGTGTGTATGACCGGCTGTCGGAGGGAGGTGGTGTCAAAGAGACAGCGGAGACCAGCATCGGGGAAGGGAGGAGGCTTAGAATCTATCAACTGGGACAGGACAGTCCGATCATGATGCGGTTTATCAGTCTGGCAGAGAGAAAAAAGAGAGGGTATGACAGACCGCGCAGGGAGGAATATGTCAGAGTCTATGAGGGGGAGATAGAAAACTATAGTCTGGAGGAAGTCTGGGAAAAATACGGACGAAGAGTACCGGAAGGGTTTCAGGGACATGCATTGTCCATTTCGGATGTGGTCGAGTTTGCGGATGGGGAAGCCAGCCGCTTTTTCTATGTCGAGCCATCCGGGTATGAGGAAATCAGATTTTAACAAGGAGGAGCATTATGCCAAAGGCAAAAACTGCCCAGAGCCGGGCAGAAACCACAGAACAGCAGGCACCATCCGGAGCAGGGAACAAAGAAAACTCCCCACTCCAGTTTGATGTGCGCATCCAGTCAATCAAACCCAGTGATTCCATCAAAGGCACTGCATCCGTGAACATTAACGGAGCCTTTGCCATCAGGGGTGTGAAAATTATTGAAGGGACAAACGGATTGTTTGTATCCATGCCCAGCTACAAGGTAGGAAACGATTATAAGGATATCTGTTTCCCTATCACACCGGAATGCAGAAAGCAGTTAAATGATGCGGTGCTTGGTGCTTATGAGCAGGCACTTACACAGAGCCAGAACAGTGTGGCAAAGCATCATGAAATGCAGCAGGCACCGGAAGGTCAGGCAATGGACATGACCGGTATGTAAAGAAACCAAAATAACCAGAAAAACAAAAATGAAATCATATGGAGGAAAAATCAACCGGAATGGGTCTTTATATCGCACATAACATGTGCGAAAAGCTGGGTCATAAGATCAAAGTGGAGTCGGAGGAAGGAGAATATACCCGGATCAATATTACATTTTTGTAATGTACAGTCAGTTTGAAAAAACGACAGAAACCGGATTCCCCGATACAATAAGGAAAACGTG
>ERZ780128.954-NODE-954-length-10143-cov-6.253370_pt1 | contig 10143 bp, 8 predicted proteins | sample MGYA00511170_ERZ780128 | MGnify/ENA primary metagenome ERZ780128 (study PRJEB29588, sample SAMEA1970465) | human gut metagenome | biome: human gut; feature: human-associated habitat; material: faeces | place: Denmark | collected 2008/2010 ...
AACCTTTTTCAGTAATAATTTCTATAATCGAGTCAACCAAAATCAGGAAAATACATTTGTTAGCGGAGAAACGTTTTAATCCGGACAAGTTGGTCAAAATACAGTTTGTCCGTGGGAAGGCTTGTTTTCACGGACGGTTTTTGTTTTGTAGGGAGTTTTGTCGGACAGCCTGAGGGGGATCAGGCCATCACACTGCGTGGGCCCCTCCATCTAGTGACTGAGTCCTCCAGGGCACTCCACTGATGGGATTGCGCTACTTGGCCCAGCGGAAATTCCGGGTATTTCTTTATTGTGTCTGCTTTGTCCCACATAAAACGTTTTCGCGGAACAAAAGCATCAACTTTGCCCATTTGGTTCCATATAAAACGTTTCATCGGAACCAAATTGTATGGCTGCGCCGAGCAAGATTGATAAGTTCGGGGAAGGTTGCCATGGTGTCGAATACAGGAGCTACAAACCCGTCAACACGTAACCACTGAGACGCATACTTAATGCCCATCGGGACGACGCCACAGCCATCTTTAGAATTTATTGACATTCAAAGCATTATGACTTAAGGTGTGGATTCGCGGCTGAAAAATTCCCGAAAATCCACACCAAAATAAAATTACGCTTGATTATCAGCGAGTTACAAAGCCCCCTGTGGCACCGTCCCGACAAAAGACAGAACTCAGGAAATGCTTGCAGATAGCAATAGTCCAGCAAACACGTAACTCCCGAGACGCTTACGACTCCCGGGCGCTACTTGGCCCAGCGGAAATTCCGGAGGCCGGCGGCTAGTTCGAAATGAAGTTTGACAATGCCCATGTCCATCCGGGTGTAGCCGATTAGGGAGACGCCACGGGTGATACGGACTTGGGGCAATGGTTCACCGCCAAGGAATTCGATGAAAAACTTCCTGACTTCGTCATTGCGTCACCCTAAATCACCCTTAAAAATTCGCAATATGATGATCAATGAGGTGTTTAATAGATTAATTTTTGTCTTGTTTAGCTGTATAATCTGAAATTTATGTCTATTTTTGTAACCAATATGAGACAGTTCGGTCAAATAGAGATACATGTTGTGGGGCAGAAAGGCAACAACCCGCTTACTCCTGATAATTACGATATCAAGGAGATAATCTCGTTGTTATCCAATATCGAACCTCTTCTTTATCCTGGAATGAAAGGAAATAGGCCGGATATTGCATATCGACTTGAGTCCGGCTCTGTCCGAAACATCTTTAAAGTGACCAAACAGGCGGAAGCCGCCTTTGTCGGGGTGATGACAATGGTAGCAGCGACAAAGTCAATCGACACGCTTGAACTGTCATCTGCCAGGGCAATAGAACAGATTCAGAATATGGCTGTAAAGTACAACTACAATTTTGAATTCAAGGCAGAAAGTATCGAAGGTAATATTCTGAGTATAACCCCGACGACAAATTTTTATCGTTCGGAGGCATTGTGGGCTGATGCGGAGGTCTATTTCTATGGCACACTCGTGGATGCCGGAGGAAAGGACAAATCGAACATCCATCTTGAAACGAAGGATTACGGCACTATTGTGATTGCCGCAGATAGGGAGACCTTGAAAAACGAAGAACGAAATCTTCTGTATAAAGAATACGGAATACAAGCTCTGGCCAAGCAAAATGTAATGACCGGGGAGATAGATAGGACATCTGTGAAACTGCTCAAGATCATTGACTACAAGCCTAATTTCGACAAGGACTATCTTGATGGACTAATTGAAAAGGTTGGAAGCCGATTTGACAACATGGATGTGGATGAATATGTTTCTAAAATAAGGGGAGCCTATGCTTAAAGAACAACCATTCAGTGTTTTGCTTGACACCAGCTTCCTCATTAGGCTTCTTTCCAAGAATGACCCTCTGCATCAGAATGCCGAGGATTATTACAGGTATTTTCTGGAGAATGGAATACCTATGTATGTTTCCACCATTACCGTTGCGGAGTATTGTGTGAATGGAGACATATACGAACTTCCGCTGCGCAGTGTGCGGATTATTCCTTTCAATATTCAGCATGCTCCAGTTGCCGGTGGCTTTGCGAATATACTATACTCGGCAAGAAGATCAAAAGACATTTTTGTGGACAATCGGCTGATCATTCCGAATGACGTGAAATTATTTGCGCAGGCTGAGTGCAATCCGGATGTGAAGTACTTTGTGACCTCCGACGCCGAGTCATCAAAACTTATCAAGAAAATTTCAGAGCAGAAGAGTGTTTCCTTTGAACACATGGATATTCATGTACCATACACGGAGCAATTCGGGATTCTGCCGATGACGGTGTAGAAACGGCTCTAACGTTCCGTAAATATTATCCGTATTTTGAATACTATTTCTTCTTGCGCCTTGTTTTCCGTGCCTTCAAAGTCAAGTTCGGCTATGCCCAGATGCTCTTTTATCCACTCTCGTCCTTTCTCGCATAGACCATCGACTCGGACTCGTCCGCCGCGATGCCTACGGTATGCAGTTCCTTAAACTTGCCTCCGTGATTGTCCACCACGACTATGCTAATGCTGCCGGACCGATTCTTTTTTCTTCGTACAAACATGACGCAAATATAGTAAATTCGCACCTTGCGTCACCTTAAATGACCCTTAAAAATTCGCAATGTACTGATAATCAATGAGGCTTTATTTTAACCTTTAAAAAGTGACGAAGTCAGGATATAACTCTCGGACAAACCGAGATAAGCAGAAGCTTCAGCGGTAGTCAGCACTTCCTTGACTGCCCAAATACGCTCTTTCAACTGTGCAATGTAATTCTCGATGGTCTGGATTTTATCCACTTCGTTGATCTTTTGTTCTAACGATTGGAGCCGTTCAAAAGGTTTCTCCGTTGCCATCATCGAAATCATGTTCTCCATTTTGGAGAGCATCTTATTTTCATTTGTCGTTCTTCGATGTCTCATTGATTGATGCTGTTAAATTTGACAATGGGAGGTATGCCCTCCGTGAGTAATCGATTACGGAGGGCAAAGGTAGATGAGTATATTCGCTTGATTATGTTGAGATTGTTGAGTATCAACACAATTCTCAATACAACTCTCAACAATTTGTTATTCCTTTGTTATACTTCTCTGTTTTTGATTAGAGTGATATACTTGTCTATGATTGCCAAAAACTGCTTATCTATGGCGTTGGGAGTGGTGTCTTTTATCCGATTGAGGGTTGATGACATATCGTGTTGGGTCAGTAATTTCTTCCTTGAAGAACTGATGACAAGATGTTTTTGGGCAATTACCGATTGCCAGTTATAGGTTATCACATCGTGTGAAGCCAGTTTATCCAACAATAAAACCAATTTGCTGTTGTTTCTTGAAGTCACAGTCTGCAATGTGTCTGCCGCATAACAAATGGCAACATTATCTGCATCCAAAACTTCCTTAAACAAACAGACCTCATTGGCAAGCTGCACAATGAGGTCCAGAGTATGTCTGTCAAGTAAAGGTTTGATGTTGGTATTCTGATTGGTCTGAATAGGATTCCCCGGACTGCTGTTGTCGGACTCGGTAGTGGATTCCGACAGATCAATGGCGTAAAATTCGTTCAGAAGTTTTATGATCCCATTTTCGTCCAATAGGTCATGGTCGAAATGTTTGCGAATCAAAATTTCATGCTTCCCCAGAAGCTCTATTACCGTGTGGTAATTCTTTAGATGTTCATTCTTGCTCCAGGCATCATTCGCATCGTGAAACCGATGTGAATGGGTAAAGTCAAGCACGTATCGCCTGTAACTTTTTTGCTGTGTGGTGACTTCGTCTTTGTAAGACTTATGGGCTTGCTCAACCAACCGGAATAGCCCTTCTTTACCGGTCTGCGCAGGAGTCCATTGGAAACCTCGCATCGCTCTTTTCAAAAAGAGAGAGGTGCAAAGATAATTTCTTTGACATAAAACATTATTTTAAGTATTGTTGTTTGCCACCTTTGCGTTGATGGCGTTTTTGTTTTGAGTGCTAAGATAGTTATCTGCAATGGTTTTTAGTTGAATATCGTATGTGTCAATCAATCCTTTTTTGACTATAAAACGAAAATTACTATCCATACTTTCTCTGTTAGGTACTTTATCACGTTGCAAGCGGAAACAGTTTACGCACTTTACCCATACATCATAGGGATTGTGTTGCTTAAAGGCCAAATGTACAAAGTACATAAGTGAAGTCTGTGTTTTCATCCATACTATAGGATGTTCAAATACCGTTTCATCGAAAATACCTTTGAATGCGGCAAATGTGGTGTCGGAGGAGATATATCCACCGTCAAGTAGGGCGGAGAACATGGAATGTATCTCATCTTCGCTATTCGGACTGTAAAATACAACTTTGCTCGTATGAATAAGCCGTTCATCAGAAGTTTCTTCATTGAACGTATTTTCAATGTGGTTGAACTTATCACAGATAGCCTTTAATCTAACATCATACCTATCCAACCATCCGGCTCGCTTAATCCAACTGTAACCTGATACAAAACAAGCTTTGTGCGGAGTGTGTCCGTTTATGCTGAAACAACATTCTCCTTTTACCCACAAATCCTTCTTGTTGAATTTGTAAAATGCCTGATATACGAAAAAGGACAACTGCCGTTGCGTTTTAATCCATTCTACCGGCTTGCTGAATGTCTTTTTATTGAAAATGCCGACAAATGTTTTCAAGCCAGTGTCAGGTGCGATGTATCCGTATTTCACTAAATCTCGATACAGCACTGCTATATCTTTTTCACTCTGTGGTGTGTAGAATGTCTCTGTCTGATGCGTTGGCTCAAATTCAGTAAAGTCAACTTCCGGGTAGAGGGCTTTGGTCGTTTCGTAAAGTCCCGTATTGTATCTCGGAACACGCCAAGTGCTGAATCGCTTTCCATTTTCCCTTTTCCATTGCTTTTCAAAAAGGATGTAGGTGCTGGGAAGTTTGCAGATGGTAGATACAGCATAGGCTATCACTTTCAGTTGCAGCGGCTTCGTTTGCGGCATCGGCTGATAGTGTTCATCCAAAAGACCTGCGCGTATGGCTCTTTGTAATAATGTAGTCACCTGTTCATTGGCTAAAGGCTCAATCAAATCTTTATATTCGCCTTTCACCTCTTCTTCTTGCCTTTCGCAAAGTGACAGCAACGCTTGCATATTGTTCGCATAACAGTCAATTATCTTGACGTATGCAGAATCAATTTCCTGTCTGTGACTTTGTACATAGTTTACGACCGGGACGGTAAATTCGTTATTTGTTATAAGGTTTGCCAAAAGAGGAGAGGGGGCTTGTTCCATATATAGACAAATCTCTTTCGCCCATTTCCCGATATTCATCCACGAAGAGTCAAGTGCTTCAAATTCGATTTCATCATCCAAATCCAATTGACCTTTCATTTCACCGACGATTCGGGTAATCTTCGTTATCTTTATAACGGTTTCTTGCCTTGTCATAAACACGGGATTTAATCAATGTCTGGAATCAATGATACGGCATTCTGCTTATTTTTGTCAAGCACCTTTGCATAAATTTGTGTGGTCGCCAGTTCTTTATGCCCTAATAGTTTTGATACAGTGTAGATGTCCGCTCCCAAGTCAAGCATAAGCACAGCGAAGGTATGGCGGCCGCAGTGGAAGGTCAGATTCTTATTGATATTGGCAGCCATGCTCCAACGCTGTAATTCCAATGAAGTCCAAGCTCCGTATGTAAATCCTGTAAATACGGGATCTTCCGGGTTGCCTCTTTCACCGAGGTATTTTTCTGCCTGTGAGGAAATGTCAAGATACTCTTGTCCGCCAGTCTTCTTTTGTTTGAAGACGATTCTCGTGTAATCTCCAAATTTTTGAACTTCGCTCCATGTGAGTTTCTGAATATCGCTTTTACGAAGTCCGGTCAGGCATGAAAAGAGGAAAGCTCTTTTTAGAATAGGATAGCGGCAAGGAGTAGCAGCCAACTGTTTTACCTCTTCCAAGGTCAGATAGTCACGCTTTACTTCTGCGGCTTTGAATCCCTCGATTCCACGCAAAGGATTTACAGGTATGATTCTTTCATCGTAAGCCTGGTTGATACAGGCGCGGAGCTTATTGAAATAAGAGACTTTTGAGTTTTGGGACAATCCTTGAAACACATCCCTCTCCCTACGTGGACCGGTACGCTTGTGAGTGTCTTTTTCCACATTGTTCAAGAAATCCTTGAAGCCGTTTATAAACTCTGGAGTAATATCTTTGAATGTGGTTTTCTCATCACAATAGATTTCGAGATAACGCAAGCAGCTTCTCCAGTTACCCCAGTTTCCGTCAGATTCAGGATTCTTGTGTCTTTCTTCAACCATCTTCCGATAGTATTCCAAAAAAGGAGTATCTTCTTTGAATTGGCGAGTGAAAGAATACTCTCCGTTCTGCATTTCAATGAGGCGTTTGGATTTTATAGCCTGAGCGGTTGCCAATGTCTGTCTGTTCTGCTCACGCTCCAGTGGAGTAGTGGCATCGATCAGATAAAGTTTCAAATACTCTTTCTGACGTTTACCATTTCTGTAGATGTCGAGATACAAGCTCACGTTACCGTTTGCCAACTTCTTTTCCCGTAATTTTACGGGTTCTTTCTGGATTGTTGTTTTCTTAGTCATAGCCTGTTCCTATTTTAATGAGAGATGTGATTCATTGTCTTCGGGGGACAGATTTTTGTCCCTCGCATCCCTTTCGGGGGACAATCTGGGGACAAAATTACGAAAAAAATATGAAAACAGGCAGAAAGTATGGAGAAAAAGAGAAAATGCAAATTCTTATAAAATCATTGATTTTTCGCACTTTACAGATTTATATTTTCTCTTTTTATGCTTTTCTTTTCTTTGTATCACTTGCCGATGCAAAAATTCCGAAATATATTCCCCAAAACCTCCTCCGTGCTTATCTCCCCGACGATTTCCCCCAGATGATAGAGAGCCTCGCGAAGGTCCTGCGCGATCAAATCCGGCGGCAGCGTAGCCACTTGCAGCCCGTCGCGGACACGCCCAAGAGCCGTCGCAGCACGGACAAGCGCCTCATAATGCCGGATATTCGTCACCATGGTCTCGTCAGTGTCACCCGTAATCCGTCTGCCGATTTCCGCCAGAGCTTCTGTCAACACAGTTAGCCCAGAACCAGTTTTCGCCGATATCGGAATCAGCTTGGAGGAGATACCTTTCTCGCGCAAGGCGGCTTCAATTCTCGCCATCTTTCCGGTCTTGTCAGCAGAACCAGCCCCAGAACCTGTCTCGGTAAAACCGGTCCCGGCATAACCTGCGACATGACCTTCACCGGCCATCACTGACTCACTTTCATCGACATCACACTTGTTGACCAGCAGCAAAAACTCACGCCCGGCCCCACAAGCATTGACCTTATCCCAAATATACTCCGCATCGGCCAGAACAGAATTCTCTCCGCGGGACAAATCGGTCATACCCAATACGATAGACGCCTCATCCATCTTCTTGAACGTCCTCTCGATACCGATCTTTTCGACTATCTCATCAGTCTCGCGGATACCTGCAGTATCGATAAAACGGAACATTACGCCGCCAAGGTTCAACGTTTCTTCTATGGTGTCACGCGTCGTGCCGGCAATATCGGAAACGATGGCACGATCCTCGCCAAGAAGCGCATTCATCAGAGTACTCTTGCCCGTATTGGTCGCACCAACGATAGCGACCGGGACACCATTCTTGATAGCATTGCCACGACTGAAAGAATCAGTCAGACGGCCGATATGGGACAATGCCTCATTGACCAGAGCTCCCAGTTCGGAACGGCTGGCAAACTCCACATCCTCCTCACTGAAATCCAATTCGAGTTCCAGTAGGGAAGTCATCTTTAAAAGCTTGTCTCTTAGAACTTTAAGCTCAGACGAAAAGCCACCTTTCAGCTGATTCATCGCCACCTTGTGGGAAGCCGCGCTCTGAGACGCGATGACATCCGCAACAGCTTCAGCCTGAGCAAGATCCATCTTGCCATTGACAAAAGCACGACGCGTAAACTCACCAGGAGCGGCAATACGCGCTCCCGCATTGACAAGAAGCTCCAGAATCGCATTGACGATAAATCTGGACGCATGACAGGAAATCTCCACCGAATTCTCGCCGGTATATGAATGCGGCGCGCGGAACACACTGACAATCACATTGTCGAGCACGCTGCCGTCAGTCGCGAAGACCGTCCCGTAGCGAAGCCTGTAACCTTCGGTTTCAGAAAGAGACTCACCCTTAAGGTCAATGATTTTGTCCGCTATTGCCAATGCCTCTTTCCCGCTTACCCGTATAATAGAAATCGCACCCGTACCAGGAATCGTGGCCGGCGCACAGATTGTGCCTTCCGTAAACTGATAATTCACCATAACAACTAACCCAAAATCTGTTCAGCGTGATTTTTGGTGTTCACCTTATCGATAACCTCGACGAGAATGCCCTTCTCATTGAAAATGAAAGTCTTACGCAGAATGCCTTCATAAACCTTCCCGTAAAGCTTCTTCTCTCCCCATGCACCGAAAGCTTTGATTATCAATGTTTCCGGATCAGAAAGCAGAGGGAACGGCAATGTGTATTTGTCACTGAAATTTTTCTGCGCCTTCACGCTGTCCTTACTTATGCCAATGACATTGTAACCCAATGCCAGAAACCTTTCATAATTATCCCTCAGGCTGCATGCCTCTGCTGTACAACCTGGAGTATTGGCCTTGGGATAAAAATATACGACGGTCTTTTTCCCGATAAGATCACGTGATGAGACAATGTTACCATTCTGGTCTTGCGCCGAAAAATCTGGCATAGGATTACCTGTTTCAAGCATAACGAAAATAATTTATACCAAACAAAGATACATAAAAACTATCATTATTTTCGTATCTTCGCGTTCTTTGAACCAGACAGCTATGCAAAGGGACGCAATCGATTTCGGCTCGGACAACATTCCGAAGCTCTTCGGCAAAATGCTTACGCCGACACTTTTGGGAATGCTCTGCATCTCCTTGATGACAGTAATTGACGGTGTCTTCATCGGACACGGCGTCGGAAGTGACGCATTGGCAGCCGTCAATATATTCTCGCCATTCTGGCTCCTGATGACCGCCATCGGACTGATGCTCGGCATTGGATGCTCAGTCGTCTCGTCCATCCATTTGTCCCAGGACAATGCCAAGGCGGCCAGAATCAATATGACACAGACCATCATATTCGGATTGGCATTGACATTGACCATAACCATCCTGGTACAGTGCTTCAGCACGCAGACCGCTTACCTGCTCGGATCTTCTGACAGGCTCCTGCCGCATGTGCTTGATTATCAGCGGTGGCTGTCATTGGCTTTCTGCGCCATGTTCCTTCAGTCGGTGGGACTCCTCATCATACGCCTGGACGGTTCGCCGACCTACGCGATGTTCACATCCTCGATACCGGCGATATTGAACATCGTCCTGGACTACATATTCCTATTCATCCTCGACAAAGGCCTTGAAGGCGTCTCATTCGCCACGTTCATAGCTCTATGGTTCGGTGCCGGCATGGTCATCTTCTATATACTCTTCCTGTCCAGGTCAATGAAATTGTACCGGCTTAAATGGTCTTTCAAGAGCCTCTGCCTGTTCGCGAGAAATATCGGTTACCAGTTCCGCCTCGGCTTCTCAGCATTTCTGGGAGAATGCAGCATCTCTATCCTTATGTTCATCGGCAACTATGTGTTTATGAGATACTTGGGCGAAGATGGCGTGGCAGCGTTCTCTATCGCATGCTACATTATGCCCTTCATCTTCATGACCGGCAATGCCATTTCACAGTCCGCCCAGCCGATTATCAGTTACAACTATGGAGCAAAGAATAATGACAGGGTTAAGAAAGCATTTTTTACGCAGTTTAAAGTATGTGTAATATTTACATGTATAAGCTGGCTTGTAATGATGTTGTTCCCACAGATATTCGCAGGGATGTTTACATCAGATGCCAGTCTGGTAAGCTATACGTCGTGGGCGTTGCGTATATATATGGCAGGAATATTTGCACTTGGATTCCAGGTCAGCTGCCAGCAGGGATTTATGGCACTTGGACAGGCAAAGGTAAGTCTTGTTATGGCATGCTTAAGAAAGCTGATTCTGCTGATTCCGCTTATATTTACGTTACCATTGCTGCTTTCAGATAAGGTGTTTG
>ERZ780128.959-NODE-959-length-10123-cov-2.404251_pt1 | contig 10123 bp, 6 predicted proteins | sample MGYA00511170_ERZ780128 | MGnify/ENA primary metagenome ERZ780128 (study PRJEB29588, sample SAMEA1970465) | human gut metagenome | biome: human gut; feature: human-associated habitat; material: faeces | place: Denmark | collected 2008/2010 ...
AGCCGCTCTACCCTCCCGGATATCGCGGGCGTCGAGCTCGCGGCGCAGGGCGTCGCGATTGGGTACGACGATCGCCCCGGTGAAGGGACTTTGGTTGTTATAGATAATGATCTGGTCGATGAAGGGCGATTTATCAACGATCGCCTCCTCCATTCCTTCGGGGCTGTACTTCTCTCCGTCGCTGGCGATCAGCAGGCTCTTGAAGCGCCCCAATACGTAGAGGAAATCATCCTCCGACACATAGCCCATATCGCCCGTGTGGAGCCAGCCGTTGCGGACGGTCGCCGCCGTCGCATCGGGATTTTTCCAGTAGCCGGCCATGACGTTCTCGCCCCGGATGACGATTTCACCCTTTTGGCCGCGCGGCAGCTCTCGCCCCTCTTCGTCGAGGATTTTCAGGTCGAGCGGTTCGAGAATCTTGCCCGACGATCCGAACTTGTGCCAGTGGTACTTGGGCGAATTGGTCGAAATGACGGGTGTAGCTTCCGAGAGTCCGTATCCCTGGAACATCGGGATCCCGATGGCATAGAAAAAGCGTTGCAGCTCCGAATCGAGCAGTGCGCCGCCCCCGACGAAAAACTCCAGGCTGCCGCCGAATGCCTCCCGCACCTTGCGGAACAGTACGAGGTCGAAAAGTCCCACGACGGGTGCCAGCAGGATCCGCCAGCCCTTGCCTTTGTGGTAGCCGTCCTGATTGTAGATATAGGCCGTGCGGAGCGCGAAGTCGAACAACCGTTCGGTGAAACGTCCTTTGGCCCGAATCGAAGTTTCGATGTTTTTGCGGAAATTTTTGGCCAGTGCCGGCACCGACAGCAGGAAGTTGGGTTTCACTTCGCGGATATTCTGCGGAATATTCTTGAGCGTCTCCATCGGGGTCGCCCCTATTTGTACGGTCGCCACGCTGGCGCCGCAGGCGATCATGATGTAGAATCCCACCACGTGCGCGAAACAGTGGTCCAGCGGCAGGATGATGAGCGTGCGGTAGCTGGACGGGATGTCGATGCGCGAGAGCGACTGTTCGACGTTGGCCGTGTAGTTGCGGTGGGTCAGGACGACGCCTTTCGGATCGGCCGTCGTGCCCGACGTGTAGGTGATCGTGGCGTAGTCGTCGTTCCGGATTGCCTGCCCTATTTTGAGAAATTCCTCCTTATGCCCGGCCAAATAGTCGCGGCCCAGACGTTTGAGCATGCCGTAGGCCGTTTCGCCGCTTTCGAGCGGAATGTGTCCCAGGACGATGATCTGTTCGAGTTCCGGCAGCTCCGCCCGGATGCGGCGGATCTTCGGAAGCTGTTGTTTCGAAACGAACAGCGCCTTGACCTCGGCGTGGCGGAGCCGGAACAACAGATCGTTCGACTCTTCGAGTTTGACCGACAGCGGAACGCTGATCGCTCCGGCATAGAAGATACCCAGCTCGGAGATGATCCATCCGTTGCTTCCTTCGGCCAGGATAGCGACCTTGTCTTTGGGGCGGATGCCCAGCGAAGCTAATCCGGCCCCCACTTCCAGGGCCTGTTCCCTGGTTTCCGCGTAAGTCGTGGGCTGAAAGGCGTGATGACGCTTCTCGAGCAGGAAGGTTTTCTTTCCGTATTTTTCAACGGAGGATTCGAACAGGTCGATGATCGTCTTTTTCATAGCTAATCCATTTTCAATACGGCGAGAAAGGCCGACTGGGGTACTTCGACATTGCCGATCTGACGCATGCGTTTCTTGCCCTTTTTCTGCTTTTCCAGCAGCTTGCGCTTTCGGGAGATGTCGCCGCCGTAGCATTTGGCCGTCACGTCCTTGCGCACGGCCTTGACCGTTTCGCGGGCGATGATCTTGGCGCCGATGGCTGCCTGGATGGCGATGTCGAACTGTTGGCGCGGGATCAGCTCCTTGAGCTTCTCGCACATTCTGCGTCCGAAATCGTAGGCGTGGTCGGCATAGATCAGCGACGAAAGGGCATCGACCGGTTCGCCGTTGAGCAGGATGTCCAGTTTGGCCAGCTTGCTCGGACGGAACCCGATGCGGTGATAGTCGAACGAGGCGTAGCCCTTGGAAATGCTCTTGAGCTTGTCGTAGAAGTCGAACACGATTTCCGACAGGGGCATCTCGAAATTGACCTCCACGCGATCCTGCGTGATGAAGGTCTGGTTTTTCATGATACCCCGCTTGTCGATGCAGAGCTTGAGCACGTTGCCTAGGAAATCCGACTTGGTGATGATTTGAGCCAGGATATAAGGTTCCTCGATCGAGGCGATTTTGGTTATTTCGGGCAGGCCCGAGGGGTTGTGCACCTCGAGCACGTCGCCCTGTGTCGTGGTGATTTTATAGGATACGTTCGGGACGGTCGTGATGACGTCCATGTCGAATTCGCGGTAGAGGCGTTCCTGGATGATCTCCATGTGCAGCAGGCCGAGAAATCCGCAGCGGAAGCCGAAGCCCAGCGCCAGCGAACTTTCGGGCTCGAACGTGAGCGAGGCATCGTTGAGCTGCAACTTTTCGAGCGAAGCCCGCAGGTCTTCGTACTGGTCGGCTTCGACGGGATAGACGCCCGCGAAGACCATCGGTTTCACATCCTCGAAACCGGCGATGGCCTCCGTCGAAGGGTTTTCGACCGATGTGATCGTATCGCCCACCTTGACGTCCGACGAAGTTTTGATACCCGAACAGATATAGCCCACGTCCCCGGCACGGATTTCGTCGCGGGGCTGCATCTTGAGTTTCAGCACGCCCACCTCGTCGGCGTCGTACTCGCTGCCCGTGTTGAAGAATTTGACATGCTCGCCCTTGCGGATCGTGCCGTTGAAGACGCGGAAATAGGCGATGATGCCCCGGAAGGGGTTGAACACCGAGTCGAAGATCAATGCCTGCAACGGAGCGTTCGCATCGCCCTGAGGCTCCGGAATCCGCTCGACGATGGCTTCGAGCACCTCTTCCACGCCCAGTCCCGTTTTGCCGGAGGCGCAGAGGATCTCGTCCGGGTCACAACCCAGCAGATCGACTACCTGATCCTTCACTTCGTCGATCATCGCCGAGTCCATGTCGATCTTGTTCAGTACGGGAATGATCTTCAGGTCGTGCTCGACAGCCAGGTAAAGGTTCGATATGGTCTGCGCCTGGATACCCTGCGTGGCATCGACCACCAGCAAGGCCCCTTCGCACGAGGCGATAGCACGCGATACCTCATAGGAAAAGTCCACGTGGCCCGGAGTGTCGATCAGGTTGAGCACGTATTTTTCACCGTTGCGGGCCAGGTATTCCATCTGGATCGCATGGCTCTTGATGGTGATGCCCTTTTCGCGCTCCAAGTCCATGTTGTCCAGGACCTGGGCCTGCATTTCCCGCTGGTTGAGCGTATTGGTCTTTTCCAACAGACGGTCGGCCAGTGTCGATTTTCCGTGGTCGATATGAGCTATGATGCAAAAATTGCGTATGTTTTTCATCGTCGAGTGAAATCCTTATATAATAATGTGCAAAGATAATATCTTTCCGGAGAAAAACAATGGATTTCAGGCGTTGCCGGGGGCCGATTTCTTGCCCTGGCCGTATTCTGCTGCCGAAAAAAATGATTACTTTTGCGACCATAAAATCGAATCGACAATGATACGCCAATATGCCGGACTGGTCAAGTTCGCCCACACGATTTTCGCCATGCCTTTTGCCCTCATCGGCTTCGTCTATGCCCTGCGTACCGAGGGGATTCCTTCGGATTGTGCGGGCAGATACGGCTGGGTGGTGCTGCTCTTGCAGGTGTTGCTCTGCATGGTCTTCGCCCGCAACGCCGCGATGGGCTTCAACCGCTGGGCCGACCGCCGCATCGATCGGGCCAATCCCCGCACGGCCGACCGAGAAATTCCGGCCGGAAAGATCAGTGCCCGGGCAGCGCTCCGTTTCGTGATCGTCAATGCGCTGCTGTTCGTTGTCACCGCCTCGACTATCAATTTACTTACCGGATTATTATCGCCTGTGGCACTATTCGTTATATTGATATATAGTTATTGCAAACGGTTCACCGCGCTGGCGCATCTGGTGCTCGGTCTGGGGCTGGGTATTGCTCCGGTGGGGGCGTACATCGCCGTCACGGGGCATTTCGCATGGCCGCCCTGTATCCTGGCGCTGCTGGTGATGACCTGGTGCGGCGGCTTCGACATCATCTATGCGTTGCAGGACGCCGATTTCGACCGCAAGAACGGCCTTTACTCCATCCCGGCCCGTTTTTCGGCACGGGTGTCGCTCCTGTTCAGTATTCTGTTGCATGTGGTGAGCGTCGCGGCACTTTTCTGGTTCGGGTCGTATTGTCCCCAGAACGGTTGGCTCTGGCTCGGCGAAGGGATTTTCACGCTGATCCTCGTCGCCGAACACCTGTTGGTGACCCCGACACGGCAGCGGAATATCGGCATCGCTTTCGGCACGCTCAACGGCATTGCGAGCACGGTGCTGGCCGTCTTCGTAATTACCGCTCTTTTGCGGGGATAAAATCGGGATATTTTTATACCTTTGCTTACTCTTTGTCAATAATAAAATATTACACATACTATGAATATCTCCTATAACTGGCTGAAACGCTACCTTAAAACCGATCTGTCGGCCGAAGAAATGGCGACGATCCTCACCGATATCGGCCTGGAGGTCGAGAGCTTCGAAAAGATCGAATCGATCCGCGGCGGACTTGCCGGCGTCGTGGTCGGCGAGGTGCTGACCTGCACGGATCATCCCGATTCGGACCATCTGCATCTGACGACGGTGGATGTAGGCGGCGAGGCTCCGTTGCAGATCGTCTGCGGTGCTCCCAACTGTCGGCAGGGTCTCAAGGTCCTTTGCGCTACGGTGGGTGCGGTGCTCTACCCCAACGGCGGCGAGGAGGAGTTCAAGATCAAGCGCAGCAAGATCCGGGGCGTGGAGTCGCTCGGGATGCTCTGCGCCGAGGACGAACTGGGTATCGGAGCTTCGCATGAGGGCATCATGGAGCTGCCGGCCGACGCGAAAGTCGGCCAGCCGGCCTGGGAGTACCTGAAGCTGGAAGACGACTATGTCATCGGCATCGGTCTGACTCCCAACCGTATCGATGCGGCGTCGCATATCGGCGTAGCGCGCGATCTGGCGGCTTATCTCAAAAGCCAGGGCAAGCCCGTCGAGCTGCAATGGCCCGACGTGAGCGCTTTCGCCGTCGATAACCACGATCTGAAGATCGACGTGCAAGTGGAAAACAGCGAAGCCGCACCGCGCTATGCGGGTGTTACGGTCAAGAATTGTAAGATAGGCCCTTCGCCCGAATGGATGCAGAACTGCCTGCGGACAGCGGGCATTACCCCCAAAAACAACCTGGTGGACATCACCAATTTCGTGCTTTTCGAGCTGGGACAGCCCCTGCACGCTTTCGATGCAGCGAAGTTCGACGGCGGCCGGATCGTGGTCAGAACCTGCGAGGAAGGTACTCCGTTCATAACGCTCGACGGCGTAGAGCGCAAGCTCACGGCCAACGACCTGATGATCTGCTCGGCTGCGAAACCCATGTGTATTGCGGGCGTTTACGGCGGGTTGGATTCTGGCGTGAGCGATACGACGACCGACGTATTCATCGAGAGCGCCTATTTCAACCCGGTCTGGGTGCGCAAGACGGCCAAGCGCTTCGGCCTGAACACCGATTCTTCGTTCCGCTTCGAGCGCGGCGTGGATCCCGACATACAGGTCTATGCCCTCAAGCGTGCCGCCCTGCTGATGAAGGAGCTGGCCGGAGGAGAGATCGCCTCCGAAATTACGGATATCTGCTCCGCTCCTATCGAAAAGTTTAAAGTGGAACTCGATATAAAGCATGTCAATAGTCTGATCGGTAAAGAGATTCCTGCCGATACGATCCGCACGATTCTCGGTGCGCTCGACATTAAAATCGAGGCCGAGGAGGGTGACCTATGGCGTGTGGCCGTGCCGCCCTATCGGGTCGATGTGACGCGCGAGGCCGATTTGGTCGAGGAGATTCTCCGCATCTACGGCTACAATAACATCCCTGTTCCCTCGCACGTCAATTCGGCGCTCTCCTACGCGCCGAAACCCGACCGGAACAAGCTGATGAACCTCGCCGCCGATTTCCTGACGGCTAACGGCTTTACGGAGATCATGTCCAATTCACTGACGAAAGCGGCTTATTACGAAGGACTTACATCATACAAGCCGGAGCATTGCGTGAAGATACTCAATCCGCTCAGCAACGACCTGAACGTCATGCGACAGACGCTGCTGTTCAATATGCTCGAAGCCGTGCAACTGAACACCAACCACCGCAACGGCGACCTGAAGCTGTACGAGTTCGGCAACTGCTACTTTTACGATGCGACGGCCGCTACACCGGAAGAGCCGCTGAAGGCTTATTCCGAGCAGTTCCGCCTGGCGATCGCCGTAGCCGGCATCGCCGCACCCCTTTCGTGGAACCGGAAACCGGAGCAGGCATCGTTCTTTACGCTGCGAGCGATTGCCGAGAAGCTGTTGCGTCGTTTCGGGCTCGACCTTTATACGCTCAAGTCCGAATCGCTCCGCAGCGATCTTTACGGGGATGCACTCTCCTTCTCGCTCAACGACAAGGCCAGGGAGTTGGTGCAAATGGGTGTCGTTTCGTCGAAGCTGCGCAAGGCTTTCGATCTGAAACAGGACGTTTATTATCTGGAGATGGATTTCGGGGCCCTGATCAAGGCTACGCGTAAGAATAAGGTCACGGCCAAAGAGCTTTCCAAGTTCCCGGAGGTAAAACGCGATTTGGCGCTGCTGATCGACAAGGAGGTGACTTTCTCCGCACTGCGTGATATTGCTTTCGCGGCCGAACGCAAGTTGCTCAAACGGGTTTCGCTCTTCGATGTTTATGAGGGCGATAAGCTGCCCGAAGGTAAAAAATCGTATGCCCTGAGTTTCGTACTGGAGGACAAGACCCAGACGCTGACCGACAAGATGATCGAGCAGGCGATGGCCAATCTGACGGCTCAGTTCGAACGCAAGGCGGGTGCGCAGGTGCGGGCTTGATTTTTGAAACGCCTGTCTGCGGGCGGCAAGTCAGTCCCCCCGCAGAATGGGTTCTGAGCGAAAGACGATATTATGAAGCGCTGTAAAATTACGATCCTGCAACGGACACTGAACGAGGAATTGGCACGAGAGTATGCCGCTCCCGGCTTTACGAGGTGTCCTATGATGCGTGAAGGTCAGGTTTTTTATGCCGACTATGCCAAGCCCGAAGGTTTTTGCGACGAAGCGTGGAAGGCGGTTTATCAGTATGTGTTCGCCTTGTCGCACGGCGCCGGAAAGTTCTATTTCGGCGATTGGATCACGAAGGAAGGCGTGGCGATCTGTTCCTGCAACGACGGACTCCGCCCGGTAATCATGAAGATCGAACGTACGGACCAGGACTCCTCGATCGATTACGAACCGGTGGAGTAATTTCCGAAGTTCGGGCGGAACGGGGACGAATATTTCAAAACGGCGCTGCGGATTGAATACCCGCAGCGCCGTTTCGCATCCTGTGTCCGGCTCTGCCTACTCTTCTTCGGTCTTCTCTTCGATTAGGCTCAGTGCTGCCTCCAACATTTCGTCCCGTCCATCCCGGATACCTTCGAGGGTCGGCCGTATTTCGTGGTCGATCTTCACGCCCTGCCGATTCACCACCCATCCGTCGGGATAATACCACCCTAACCCGGAAAATGCGCCGAGTATTCCCCGAGGTAACGTAAATTTGCTGATATTGCCGTTGGCTCCGGCGCTTTGAGAACCGATCGTTATAGTATATGGATTATTTTGGATTTTTTGTACGGATGTTTCCCCGTAACTTTGCGTCCCTTCATTAACCATTATAATGATAGGGGCGTTGTATTTTTCCGTTTTATATGTCGGATAAGAATAGTCTCTCGCGTAAAATACGCCCGGCAATGCAAGATCGGGGTAAGTAAATCGGACCGTATATTTAACACTGTCCGGAACAATGTACTGGCTTACAAATTCATTAAAATCTTGTGAAGGATAATAGCGTAAATCGATAATCAATCCTCTGTTTTTTTTCAGGCCGTTTGAGATCTCCGGTATCTCCTCCTCTTTCGAGAGTTTGTTCGGACAGATATACCCGATCGAATCTTCGAGCATCGAGAATGTCTTGTGGTATTTCCAAAGGTAATTCCAACCGAAATGTCCTGGCATCTTTGTTACGTCGGCCAACGTGTCCCTCGTCACTCCGTCACGGCGGTAGCGGATCGATAGCGGCCGATTCTCTTTAGTGCGCAGAATTTGATCGGCCGTAGCTGCCAGCACGTCGTTCTCGTTGGAGCAGGAAATGAATTCCCTGGTTTGTGCCATGTAATATTCGACCGGTTTATCTTCGACAGCGACGATTTCGTCCCCCACCTGAAAGGGAGCTTTCCGCTCGCTCTTCACCGGGACGGTATCGGGCGTTACGACGATGAGCCGCCCTTCGACGAAGCCTGTGTTGAGAGGGACTCGATAACGGCCGAACAATTCGAAGATTCCTCCGCCGTATTGTGCGTGGTTGTCGTCGAGTTCCGCGATCATCCGTCGCGTTTCCCGCAGGTAACTGCCCGTCGGGTGTGCCATACGCCGGATATATTCGGGAAGAACATCGTTCCAGTCCTTGTCGGTCAAGTATTTACTTGGAAAGAAATATTCGACCATGTTCCAGAAACGGAATACCGTGAGCAGACGATAACCGTAGTCGGGATTCGACAAGTCGTAATAGGGTTTTTCTCCGTCGAAACAGGGATTGGGAGACCATTGGTCATAGGTTTCGTAATACGTTTGCGACACGTAACGGTTCCCTGCGGTTCGGTCGGCAGAACGCAGCCGGACCAGACGCTCCGAAAGCTCGCGGCCGAGCGTTGCCGTATCCCGAATCCATCCGATGTCGGTGCGGTGTTCGAAAACCGAATCCGACGCCAGTATCTTCTCGTATTTCTCGGGCGTTGTTTTGTACCGGCCGAAGCCGTCGATCCACTGGGCCAATATCTCGTTGCGAGCGGCAGGAGCGGTATCGGCTATCAGAGGCAGCAACTCGAAAAGTTCGAAATCCAAGTCGTACCGGTCGTCCGAAAATGCCGGATGGTGATATTTCACGAATCCCCACACACGGCCCAATACTTCGAGGTTTCGCAGCGTAGCGCTGTCGATCTCCGTACGGTCGAAACCCGAGTGCCGCGAATAGTCGGCGTACTGTTTCGGCCGGGTGCAGCCCGAAGGGAAAAAATTTGAAACAAGCAGCAGGAATACGACGATTTTTTTCATAACATAAATCTTTTGGCTCCATTCGTAGCAACCGAAAAATTATCGAAAACGATCTCTTGCCGTTCGGCAGCCTATGAGCTGCCAAGCGAATAAAAGTGTCGTTTCGCCGGTGCGAGGTACTTTAACAAAGTTAAGGTTTTTTCCGAAAGGCGCGATCTTTTTTAAGAATTTCGCAATCAAAAAACAATGATTCGGCACGAGTCCGCACGATTGCTCTCATCTTTCACTATCTTTGAAATAACTGAAGTCATTCGCGTTGTCGGGAGTCGATCCAGATCGTCACCGGCCCGTCGTTCACCAGCTCGACCTGCATATCGGCTCCGAACTCCCCGGTGGCGCCTTCGCGCCCGAGCGCACGGCCTACACCGGCGGCGAACCGCTCGTACAAAGGTCGGGAAATCGCTTCGGGGGCCGCCTTGATATAGGACGGGCGGTTGCCCTTACGGGTCGAGGCATGCAGCGTGAACTGGCTCACCACCAATATTTCGCCGCCGACCTGCCGCACGTCGAGATTCATCACCCCGTTTTCGTCGTCGAAAATCCGCAGCCGGGTGAGTTTACCCGCAAGCCACTCGATATCCTCCTCGCCGTCCTCGGCTTCGATACCGACGAAAACCAACAGACCCGGTCCGATGGCCGATTTGAGGGTTCCGCCGATGGAAACCGACGCACGGCGCACCCGTTGAATCAAAATTCGCATGGCAACAATGAAAATTGTCGGGCGAAGAACGCCCAGAGATTATCTTCTTTCGGCACGGGCGCCGTCACGACGATCCGCTCGCGCCGCACGGGATGGATGAAATCGACACGGTACGAATGGAGCGAAATGCCTCCGTCGGGATTCGAACGGCGGGCCCCGTATTTCAGGTCGCCCTTA
>ERZ780128.963-NODE-963-length-10086-cov-2.591068_pt1 | contig 10086 bp, 8 predicted proteins | sample MGYA00511170_ERZ780128 | MGnify/ENA primary metagenome ERZ780128 (study PRJEB29588, sample SAMEA1970465) | human gut metagenome | biome: human gut; feature: human-associated habitat; material: faeces | place: Denmark | collected 2008/2010 ...
CTGGGCAGCTTGGTATATCTGCTGTTCTGTGTCTCCCGCTACGGCTGGGGCTGGAATAAATTCATTGAAGAGGTTGATACTGGTAAGGGCATCGGCTTCCCGAAATGGATGCGCTTCTATGCAACCTACATTCTGCCGCTGATTGTCCTGTATATCTTCTTCAACGGCTATTACGCCATGTTCTTCAAATAAGATAAATTGGGGTGTCCTGTAGCGTCAAACCCAATTTTACACATTTCTATAACGCGAAACGAGCACTACCTGCATACCCTGCAAGTAGTGCTCGTTTGATTATGTCAATTATTAAATATCGCCAGCAGTGTTTTCTCCACCTAGTCCACGTCGATAAGCTTAGCAAAGCATCACTGCCTGCTTACCTGGCTGAGCAAAAACTTCTGTTAATTGCTGTAACTCTGCTTCTCTACCGACAAACATCCTGTAACCTCCGTTTATACTGAATTCCGTTTCACTGAATTTAATTTCAGTATAATTTTATATTTCCTATCAGAATTTATCAATATTTTTTTGCTAACCCCTGCACTACAAGCAAAGAGGCTGCCACTTTCGTGACAGCCTCTATAATTTTGCTCTTTTAAATTTTTACAGCTTGCTTTGCAGCTCCTCCAGCTTAGCCTGCTGCACTGCCAGCACCTTGTCACCGATAGCGAACTGCTTCTCGTTTTCGGAGAAAGCAGGGCCGCCGTAGGATTTACGTGCTTCTACGCAATGCTCGGGCTTCAGAGCTACCAGCAAATCGCTCTCGAAAAGGTCGGAGAACTGCTTGTATTCCTCCAGAGAAATCTCCGGCAGGAATTTGCCCTGATGAATTGCATAGGCAACGCATTTGCCGACAACCTCATGTGCCTGACGGAAGGGCAGTCCCTTGCGTACCAGATAGTCTGCCAAGTCGGTGGCATTGGAGAAATCCTTGCTCACTGCCTGTGCCATCTTGTCCACATTAACCGTCATCGTCAGAATCATATCACGATAAACAGCCAGCGTAAATTTTACGGTGTCGATAGCGTCGAAGAAGCCTTCCTTATCCTCCTGCAGGTCCTTGTTATAGGTCAGCGGCAGGCCTTTAGCCGTTGTCAGCATAGCCATCAGATGACCATACACACGGCCGGTTTTACCGCGTACCAGCTCGGAAATATCAGGGTTCTTCTTCTGCGGCATCATGGAAGAGCCGGTGGCAAAAGCATCGTCCAGCTCCACAAAGCCGAATTCCGTGCTGCTCCAGAGGCAGATTTCCTCGCTCAGACGGCTCATATGCATCATGAGGGTAGAAGCAAAGGAAAGGAATTCAATGATATAGTCACGGTCGCTTACTGCGTCCATGCTGTTCGGATAAACTGTGCCGAAGTTCAGCTCCTCCGCAACCATAAAGCGGTCGATGGGGAACGTGGTACCTGCAATCGCACCGGCACCCAGCGGCATCATGTCCGCGCCTTCCCAAACGCCCAGCAGGCGGCGGAAGTCACGCTGCAGCATATTGAAATATGCCAGCATATGATGAGCAAAGGTAATAGGCTGCGCACGTTGCAGATGGGTATAACCCGGCATCAGAGTTTTTTCGTGCTTTTTGGCAACTGTTAAGAGAGCTTCCTCAAATTTAAGCAAAAGCTCGGCAATTTCGGCAACCTCACGCTTCATATACATATGCATATCGAGTGCAACCTGGTCGTTACGGCTGCGTGCGGTATGCAGACGGGCGCCGGCGCTGCCGATACGTTCGGTCAGACGCGCTTCCACATTCATGTGAATGTCCTCCAGCGCAACGTCAAAATGGAAGTTGCCTGCTTCAATATCAGCCAGGATTTCTTTCAGACCGGCAATAATCTTCTCCCCGTCCTCTGCCGGAATGATACCGCATTTAGCCAGCATACCGGCATGAGCAATGCTGCCGCGGATATCCTCGTGATATAAGCGTTTATCAAAATCAATGGACGCATTAAATGCGTCCACCAATTCGTTCGTATTCTTACTGAAACGACCGCCCCAAAGCTTAGCCATTATTTCAGGTTGCCTTTCTTCATCAGCGCTCTTACTTTCAGCGGCAGGCCGAAGAGGTTGATGAAGCCGGTAGCATCTGCCTGGTTGTAAACTTCGTCTTCGCCGAAGGTTACATATTCCTGGCTGTACAGGGAGTACGGGGATTTAACGCCTGCACTGTAGATGTTACCTTTATAAAGTTTCATGCGAACAGTACCGGTAACGGTTTTTTGAGTTTCGTTAACGAAAGCATCCAGAGCCTCACGCAGCGGGCTGAACCACATGCCATCGTAAACCAGCTCGGAATAACGGATGGAAACCTGTTGCTTGAAGGATTGGGTTGCACGGTCCAGGCAAAGGTTTTCCAGATCGTTGTGGCCGTAGTAGATGATAGCGCCGGCAGGGTTTTCATAAACGCCACGGGATTTCATACCAACCAGACGGTCTTCAACCATATCGGTGATACCAACAGCGTTGCGGATACCGATTTCGTTCAGTTTTTCAACGAGCTTAGCCGGGCTGAGTTTTTCACCGTTAACGCTTACAGGCACGCCTTCAACGTATTCCAGTTCAACATATTCCGGTTTATCGGGAGCTTTTTCAGGAATGTTGGTAACGATGAACAATTCATCTTTCGGTGCATTCCACGGATCTTCCAGATCGCTGCCTTCATGGGACAGATGCCACATGTTGCGGTCCATGGAATAGTCATGGTCATGAGATACAGGAATAGGAATGTTGTGTGCTGCAGCATAGTCGATTTCCTGGTCACGGCTGCGCAGTTCCCACTCACGCCACGGAGCAATGATCGCCAGCTGCGGAGCCAGAGCCTTTACGGACAGTTCGAAACGAACCTGGTCGTTGCCTTTGCCGGTAGCACCATGAGCAATAGCGTCAGCACCTTCTTTTTCAGCGATTTCAACTAATTTTTTAGCAATCAGCGGACGAGCAAAGGAAGTACCCAGCAGGTATTTCTTTTCGTATACAGCACCGGCCTTAACGGTGGGCCATACATAGTCGCTGATGAATTCTTCTTTCAGGTCCATGATGTAGCATTTGCTTGCACCGGTTTTCAGTGCTTTGTCATGAACGGGTTCCAGTTCGTCGCCTTGGCCAAGGTCAGCGCAGGCAGCGATAACTTCGCAGTTGTTATAATGCTCTTTCAGCCAGGGGATGATTACGGATGTATCAAGGCCACCGGAGTAAGCCAGAACTACTTTCTTAATATCTTCTTTTTTCATTATAATAGCCTCCCATTTCTGTATAATGCTATGCATTAGTGAATAAACTTACAAACTTCTTGTATTATATACCCTTTTTATGCATAAATCAAGTATTTAAGCGCATGTATACAATACTTTTTGTGTACTAGATGTAACAAAAAACCTAAAATATAGCTTGTTTCAGAAAATTTTGTCTGTATACAAGAACGGCTAAGCATATAAACTATACGCTCAGCCGTTATATTTATACATTCAAGACCTGATTTAGAGTACTTCGTCGCTCATCAGCAGCGCCATAATAGCCTTTTGTACGTGCAGTCTGTTCTCTGCCTGGTCAAATACAACAGATTGCGGTCCTTCCAGCACTTCCTCGGTAATTTCTTCACCGCGGTGTGCGGGCAGGCAGTGCAGAACGATTGCTTCCGGACGTGCTTCGTTCAGCAGCGCCTGGTTAATCTGATAATTATGCAGTGCTTTGAAACGAACCTCACGCTCTGCTTCCTCGCCCATGCTGGTCCATACATCGGTATAGAGCACGTCGGCGCCCTTAGCAGCCTTGAAGAGATCCTCCTCTACGGTAATGCTACAGCCGGTCTGGGCAGCGTCCTCTTGTGCCAGACGCAGGATTTCCGGATCAGGCTGATAGCCCTTCGGGCTGGCGCAGATCATGTTCATGCCAACCTTGGCGCAGGCAAACATCAAAGAATGTGCCATGTTGTTGCCATCGCCTACATAAACCAGCTTACGGCCTTTCAGAACCTTCATCTTCTCCTGAATAGTGAAGATATCGGTCAGAGCCTGACAGGGATGCAGCAAATCGGTCAGGCCATTGATAACGGGAACGCTTGCATATTTAGCCAGCTCAATAACGGAATCGTGGGAAAAGGTACGGATCATAATACCATCAACGAAGCGGGAAAGTACACGCGCGGTATCACGTATAGGCTCACCGCGGCCGATTTGGGAAGCGGAATCGCTCAGATAAATCGGATGGCCGCCCAGCTGCCAGAAGCCTACCTCAAAAGAGGTTCTGGTACGTGTAGAAGCCTTGGAGAACAGCATAGCCAAAGTTTTGCCCTTCAGATACTGGTGAGGCTCACCGGCCTTTTGCTTACGTTTCAATTTTTTTGCCACATCAAGAATTGTTGCGACCTCGCCTACGCTAAGGTCATGAATAGAAATCAGGTCTTTGTCTTTTAAACTCATTTTTTATCCCCTCTCGTTTTTTAACAGGCCGCCAGCGCCTTATCCAACGCAGCAACCACGATATCAATTTCTTCCCTGCTGATAATCAGCGGCGGTACAATGCGGATAACATTGCCTGCAGTGCAGTTCACAATAACATTGTTCGACAAACAGCTTTCCACAATCGGCTTGCCCTCACCAGCAACCTCCATGCCCAGCATCAGGCCGCAGCCGCGGACATCGGTAACCTTGTCAGGATATTTTTCCTGCAGCTTACGCAGCTCATTCTTAAAGTATTCACCCTTCTCCGCAACCTTGTCTACCAGACCTTCGGACTTGATAGTCGTCAGCGTTGCGTACACAGCGGCACAGGCCAGCGGGTTACCGCCGAAGGTGCCGCCATGGTCACCAGGCTTAAACACATGCGCCAGGCGCTCCGGCACAGCAAAGCCTGCAACCGGGAAACCGCCGCCGATGCCCTTGGCGAAGGTCAGAATATCAGGCTTCACGCCACTGTGCATATAAGCAAACCATTTGCCGGTACGCGCAACACCGGTCTGCACCTCATCAAAAATCAGCAGTGCATCATGCTTGTCGCACAGCGCACGCACCTGCTGCAGATATTCGTCAGGCGGTACATGCACGCCGCCCTCACCCTGGATAGGCTCCAGCAGTACAGCGCAGACATCATCATCCATCTGAGCCTCCAGCGCCTTAATATCACCGTAGGGCACAAGCACATGTCCGGGGCTCAGCGGGCCGTAGCCGACATGATAATAATCATGACCCGTAGCCGCCAGCGTATCAAAGGTACGTCCGTGGAAGGATTCGTCCGCAGAAATAATTTTATATTTCGTAGGTGCTTTGCTCACGCCATACTTACGCGCCAGCTTCATAGCGCCCTCATTGCCCTCTGCACCGCAGTTGGCAAAGAAAATGCGGTCCATACCGGTAGCCTCGGCCACCATACGCAACGCCTTAGCCTGAATCTCGGTATAATACAGATTGGAGCAATGCATCAGCTTGCCTGCCTGCTCGCTGATAGCCTTCACCAGCACCGGATGATTATAACCAAGGCTGTTGACAGCAATACCGGCAAAGGCATCTACATACTCATTGCCCTCGTTGTCCCACACACGGCAGCCCTGGCCAAGCTCCATAACCATCGGATATCTGCCGAATACAGGCAGATAATATTTTTCTGTTTCTTCTATAATTATTTTTTTATCCATTGCCAAGAATATCTCCCCCTCATGTAACCCCTGCTATCAGATTTCTTTAACTACCTCGGTACCAACGCCCTTGTCGCTGAAAAGCTCCATCAGAATAGAATGCTCGGCACGCCCGTCAATGATATGTGTTTTCTTGGCACCGCCGCTAAGAGCCTTAATGCAGGAGCGAACCTTAGGAATCATACCGCCGTCAATACTGCCCTTAAGAATAAGCTCATGAGCCTTTTCAAAGCTCAGAGTGGAAATGAAGCTGCTTTCATCCGGATATGCAGAATAAATACCGCGTACATCGGTCAGCACCAGCAACTTTTCTGCCTTCAGCGCACCGGCAATTTCACCGGCAGCAACATCTGCATTAATGTTATAGGTTTCACCCTCGTCACCAACGCCGGTCGGAGCGATTACAGGAATATAACCGCCGTCCAGCAGGCAGTTGATCAAATCAGTGTTGACCTCCTTAACGCTGCCTACAAAGCCGATATCTACCAGGTTAACCTCACCGTTTTCATAAACATCAGCCAGATATTTTTTAGCCTTCAGCAGATTAGCATCCTTACCGTTGAGGCCGACAGCCTTGCCACCCAAAGCGTTCAGACGGCCGACAAGGTCAGTGTTCAGTTTGCCTACAAGCGCCATTTCGGCAATAGCTGCAGATTCTGCGTCGGTTACACGCAAACCGCCGACAAATTCGCTCTTTTTACCGGCCTGCTCCAGCTGACGGCTGATTTCCGGACCGCCGCCGTGAACAACTACCGGACGCATGCCGGCGTATTGCAGGAACAGGATATCCTGCAGTACCTTGTTTTTCAAATCATCGTTAAGCATAGCGTTGCCGCCATATTTTACAACAATGGTTTTATCTTTAAAATTGCTCAGATACGGCAATGCTTCCATTAAGGTATGTACTTGTTGTTCGTTCATTAACATAGGTGATGTCCTCCCTCATTTTTTATATTTGTTTTACGTTTATATTTATTACTTCTGCTTCTCTCCAAAGACGCGAGAGAAGGTATTAGATGTAAACCATCATAATAATATTATGCTCTCACTATCAAGGACGAGCTAGAAAGTACCAGAGACGAGGAAAGCCGACGAAGGCGTACTAACAGTACGTCTAGGAGGCTTGACAAAGTATATGGTGCTTTATCACTCGGCCAATCAAGTATGGTACTCGCCGTTAATCTTCACATACTCATAACTGAAATCGCAAGTCCACACAGTTGCGCTTTCCTCACCGGCACCCAGGTCAATGCTCATGGAAATATCATGCTCGGACATAGTCGGCGCCAGCTTTTCGGCAGGCACGTTGCAGTTCATGCCGTTTTCTACCAGACGGATACCGCCGATAGAAAGATTTACCTTATCTGCCTCCATGGCAGCGCCGCTGTAGCCTGCAGCGCAGACAATGCGTCCCCAGTTAGGGTCCTCACCGAAGAAGGCTGTTTTTACCAGCGGCGATTTGGCAATCGCCATCGCTGCGGTTTTGGCATCCTCCCAGGTTGCGGCACCGGTAACATTTACCTCTAGGAATTTGGTAGCACCCTCGCCGTCATGCGCAATCATCTTGGCAAGGTCGGTAGCACAGGCAACCAGCGCTTCAAAAAAGGCCGGATAATCCGGATGCTCCTCCGAAAGAATGATTTCGTTTTCGGCAAGACCGTTGGCAAGCACAATCATGCTGTCGTTGGTACTGGTATCGCCGTCGACAACAACCATGTTGAAGGATTTGTCGGCAGCCTTTTTTACCGCGCGCTTCAGCACATCGGGAGCAACGGCAACATCGGTAGTGATAAAGGTCAGCATAGTTGCCATGTTCGGATGAATCATGCCCGCACCCTTGGCAATACCGGCAAAGGTTACCTTCTTGCCGCCGATTTCCGTTTCATAGGCAGCATGCTTGATAAAGGTATCCGTAGTCTGAATCGCCATAGCGCAGCTTTCGCCCTCGCATTCGTCCAGGCTGTCGACAGCATCGGCAATGCCGGTCAGCAGCTTGTCCATCGGCAGGAATTGGCCGATAACACCGGTGGAGCAGACAAAGACTGCTTCCGGCGCAATACCTAAAAGCTCTGCCGTATGCGCCTGCATTTTCTTGGCATCCGCCAGGCCCTGCTCGCCCGTGCAGGCGTTGGCACAGCCGCTGTTTACAGCAATAGCCTGCGCATAGCCGTGCTTGTTGACCTCGCGGCTCACGAGCACAGGAGCAGCGCACATTTTATTTTGTGTAAATACCGCACCGCAGGCAGCAGGCACGGTACTGAAAATAACTGCTACATCATGATTGCCGCTGGCTTTGATACCGGCCTTGACGCCGGCAGCAATAAAGCCCTGCGGTGCAGTCACCCAGCCTTCAAATTTCTTCATGAGATTCCCCTCTTTCCTTGGTGCTTACATCTTTTCTTCTGCAGCAGCATCACCGCTAAGCACCTTTTTATAGTATAATAGTTATAACAAGCTTAAGGAACAAGCGGCAGCTGACGCAGGCCGGCAGCTTCATCAATGCCAAACATTACATTCATGTTCTGCACTGCCTGTCCCGCAGCACCCTTAACAAGATTATCAATACAATTCATCACAATAATGCGGCCTGTACGCTTATCGGTCTGCCAGCCAAGGTCCACATAGTTGGAGCCGCGGATATTCTTCAATTCCGGGCAAACTCCCTTACCACGCAGGCGGATGAAAAATTCATCGCCGTACATTGCCTGATAGGCCTCTTCTATCTGTGCATCCGTTACCCCCTGCTTCAGCTGTGCGTAGCAGGTTGCATAAATACCGCGGTCCACAGGCAACAGATGCGGTGTGAACTGAATCACTACATCCTCACCGGCAAACTCACTGTAAATCTGCTCGATTTCCGGCGTATGGCGGTGCGAAGCAACGCCGTAGGCCTTAAAGCTTTCGTTGACGCTGCAGTAAAGACTGCCTGCCTTCAGGCTGCGGCCCGCACCAGTCGTACCGCTTTTGGCATCAATCACAATGCCCTTAGTTTCAATCAGCTTATATTTTAAAAGCGGCACCAGCGCCAGAATGCTGCAGGTTGTGTAACAGCCGGGATTTGCCACCAGCTGCGCCCCGCGCACCTTATCACGGAAAAGCTCGGTCAGACCGTAGACAGCCTGTGCCTCCGGGTCCTCATGCTTCACCTTGTACCACTGTTCAAACACATGGTAATCCTTAAATCTATAATCGCCGCCGAGGTCAATAATCTTGGTCTTGCTGCCTCGCAGCTGCTTGCCTATCTTCATAGCATGGCCATGAGGCAAGGCAATAAAAATCACATCACTTGCTGCTGCAATAGCATCCAGCTCCTGCATAGACTGCAGATTCTTTTCAATACGTCCCGACAAATGCGGATACATAGAAGCAATCGCCTCTCCCGTACTGCTTTCAGAAGTAATTACGGCAATCTCCGATTCCGGATGTCCGTCCAAAAGTCGAAGAAGCTCAACTCCTGCGTAGCCTGTTGCACCGATAACACTTGCTTTCATATCCATCCTCCTTTGTACTCGATAATTATACAACTAAATTGTATAATTTTGCAAGCACTTTGTGAATTTTTTTGTAAAAATTAAGGGACAATAATCCATTTTACAATCTTATTTTACTACCTAAAAGGTAAATACACCAGTATTTTTTGCCAAATTCACACTTTATTGTTACAATAGACGTGAAAGCTATACACGTCACTGTTTAAAATATATCAAAATTACTAACGAGGTGTATCTTATGTTTAAAATTATTATCATGGCTTTGCTTATTTTTATAGGCATGGTGGGTTATGACAGCATTACGGATAAGGCTCAGCCTACCACCCCCGTACAGCAGGAACAGCAGAAGGTCAGCAAGCACGAAAAATCCGCAGCTATGGCGCTTTTCACCAGCCTGCTGCCTCCCAAGGAGGAATGGCCCTCGCCCGTACATAAATTCTATCTGGCCTTTAATATGGATGAGGTTATCGATCCTATCCGTCAAAACCCGAACTGGACAAGTCTTGATGCCATGTCGCGCGATATACCGCAGGCCCTGATTGCTATTGAGGACCACGCTTTTTATAATCACGGTGCTATTGCCGTAGAAGGCATTCTGCGCGCCGCACTGGCCAACATCAACGCCGGCGAAGTAGTGCAGGGCGGCAGCACGCTGACACAGCAGTTTGTCAAAAATGTTTTTCTGTCGCACGAGCAAAGCATGGAGCGTAAAATTGAAGAGGCTGTGCTCTCGCTCATGCTGGAGGATAATTACAGCAAGGACGAAATTCTGGAGCTTTATCTGAACACCACCTACTTCGGCGCAGGCAGCACCGGCATCAGGCAGGCCAGAATTTTCCTGCCCAGATCATGACCGCGGCGGCCTATCTCGGCGGTTATCAGCGCGGCGGCCAGCGTTGCGAGCGAGCCGAAAACTATGTCGAATATGTTGCCTGTGAGCAGGTTTGCGATGATGCAGCCGCC
>ERZ780128.972-NODE-972-length-10050-cov-5.427814_pt1 | contig 10050 bp, 9 predicted proteins | sample MGYA00511170_ERZ780128 | MGnify/ENA primary metagenome ERZ780128 (study PRJEB29588, sample SAMEA1970465) | human gut metagenome | biome: human gut; feature: human-associated habitat; material: faeces | place: Denmark | collected 2008/2010 ...
CCAACAGCCGAAATATAGTTTAGCATATCTACGCTGGATTTTCAAGACCCATCTGAAAATCATAGCAATTCTGAGATTCCAGTCTTCTGATCATTAAAATCCAAGTTTTTTATAAATCGGGAAGCAATCAAAGGTTGCGAAGTAATCTTTTGGTTCTTCTGCCCGGCGGATAAGCTGTACACTGCCATCCTCTTTCAGCAGAAGCTCTGCTGATTTCAGCTTGCCGTTATAATTGTAACCCATTGCAAATCCATGTGCTCCGGTATCGTGGATCACCAGATAATCTCCCATATCGATCCTTGGCAGATTTCTGTCGATCGCGAACTTATCATTATTCTCACACAGAGAACCTGTGACATCATATACGTGATCACAAGGCTCATTCTCCTTGCCCAGTACCGTAATATGATGATATGCACCATACATAGCCGGACGCATCAGGTTGACCGCACAGGCATCTACTCCGATATATTCCTTATACGTATGCTTTTCATGAATCGCCTGTGTGACAAGTGCACCATACGGTCCCATCATAAAACGTCCCATTTCTGTATAGATTGCAACATCATCCATACCGGCTTTTCCCAATACCTCATCATATACCTTATGCACGCCTTCTCCGATCACGCGGATATCGTTTGGTTCTTTATCCGGTGTATACGGAATTCCAACACCGCCGGAAAGATTGATAAAGCAAATATGTGCACCTGTTTCTTTCTGCAGTTCTACTGCCAGTTCAAACAACTGCTTTGCCAGTATCGGATAATACTCATTTGTTACTGTGTTGCTGGCAAGGAATGCATGAATACCAAAGTTCTTAACACCCTTTTCCTTCAACATACGGAATCCTTCAAATAACTGATCCTTTGTGAAACCATATTTGGAATCACCCGGATTATCCATAATACCGTTGCTCATCTGAAAAATGCCGCCCGGATTAAATCTGCAGGAAATAGTTTCCGGCAGCTTACCAAGTGTTTCTTCCAGACATGCAATATGTGTAAAATCATCTAAGTTGATCGTTGCTCCCAGCTTTGAAGCATATGCAAACTCTGCAGGCGGTGTATCATTGGAAGAGAACATGATATCTTTTCCTTCACAGCCGATCGCATTTGCAAGCATAAGTTCTGTCATGGAAGAACAGTCACAGCCACAGCCGTATTCTCTCAGAATATCAATTAAAAATGGATTCGGCGTTGCTTTTACCGCAAAGTATTCTTTAAATCCCGGATTCCATGAAAATGCTTCCTTCACTGCTTTTGCATTTTCTCTGATCCCCTTCTCATCATAAATATGAAATGGTGTGGGATATGTTTTTGTGATCTCTTCGATCTGCTGTTTTGTTACAAAAGGTTTTTTATCCATTTTCTTCTCCTGACGTCTTTTTTATTTCTTTTATAACAGATGTGCACGCAGTTCCTCACCGCTCATTGGGCTGAGGTAAGCCGGTGCTACATCAAATACCGTCTTGCAGCCCTTCATGCCTTCCTGTTTCATTCTGTATACTGCTCTTGCATATGCAACCAGAACAGATGCTGTAAATTCCGGATTGGAATCCAGCTTCAGACTGTATTCGATAATGTGATTATGCTCCTTATTAAGACCTGTCTTGCCGCTACGGATCACAAATCCACCATGCGGGATACCACTGTGATCTCTCTTCAGTTCTTCTTCTGAAATAAAATGTACCGTTGTATCATAATCAGAAAAGTAGTTTGGCATTGTCTTGATATCATGCTCGATCTGTGCAAGATCAGCACCCTCTTCTGCTACAACAAAACACTCTCTTGTATGCTTCTGCCTGGTAGTAAGCTCAGGGTTACTTCCACTTCTGACAGCCTCTAATGCCGCATCTACAGGAATTGTGTACTGCTTACCATCTTTTACACCTTTTACACGACGGATGGCATCAGAATGTCCCTGACTGACACCTTTTCCCCAGAATGTATAATCTTTTCCTTCCGGCAAAATAGATGCTGCATATAAGCGGTTCAAAGAGAACATTCCCGGATCCCAGCCTACGGAGATCATTGCAACATGTCCGTTAGCCTTTGCTACCTCATCCACATCTGCAAAATGCTGCGGAATATTGGCATGTGTATCAAAACTATCAATTACATTAAAGTATTTTGCATATTCCGGTGTCTGCTTTGGCAGATCCGTTGCACTTCCGCCGCAAAGCATCAACACATCGATCTTATCCTGAAACTCTGCGATCTGATCTACTTTGTATACTGAAACACCCTCTGTCTGAATTTTCACCTGCTGCGGATCTCTTCTTGTGAAAACTGCAACAAGCTCCATATCCTGATTCTGACGAATTGCACACTCAATTCCTCTTCCTAAATTTCCATACCCTAAAATACCAATTCTGACTGCCATAATATCCTCCTAATTGACATGATTTGCAGCTAACTATACGGAAGCTGTCTGCTTCTGCTGGTCTATCACATTCGTCAGGCGGATCTCATTACGCAATGCCTCTTTCAAAACACTGACCAGATTTTTCTGTCCGGAATACAGACAGGTATCAGACTCCTGCCCACTGTAATCACCTGTCAGTACAAGCTTGGAATCCACGATCAGATGAATCTGCGCTTCTTTCCGATCCGAAAGATATGTTGTGATACCTTCTGATAACTCTACCTGTTCGTCCGTCAGGATCACTACTTTGATCTGACGCAACACAAGTTTTTGCAGTTCTTCCTTCCAGAAAACAAGCTCCGGTGCTGATAAAGACAGATAAATACGTTTCTCTGCCTTTTGCAGCATTGCATAGATCTTATCCTGAATATGCCGATAGCCTTCTATTGTGATATACCCTTCTGTTTCCTCTTCCACAGGAAGCAGATTGTTTCTCAGATAGCCCTCTGCCTCTTTTAGCAGACGCATTCTGTTCTCACAAAGTTCCTCCACGGGAGCAGCCAGATATTTATTTGCTGCCGCTTCCATTTTATAGGCTGCACCTTTTTCTACCAATCCTGCAAGTGCGCTGTACACATTTGATCTTGATATTCCCGTATCCTTCGCCACCTCATAACCGGTCAGCGGGCCGGTCTGATATAAACAGATATAAATCGTCGCTTCCTGTCTGGTGAGTCCAAATAACATTAATTTTTCGATCATATGTCCTTCGCCCCTTGGTTAGTAGTTCTGTACAGGAACACTATAACACAATATTGCTGTTTGTCAACCCTGCGGAGCCGATATTACTGATAAAATCTATCGATTCTCAATCTGCCAGTCAATCGGCGTCAAACCATTTTTCTCCAAAAATGCATTCGTCTGACTGAACGGCTTACTGCCAAAAAATCCTCTGTATGCAGATAACGGGCTCGGATGTGGTGCCTCCAGAATCAGATGCTTCGGATTGTTCAGCATTTCCTTTTTGCGCTGCGCCGGACTGCCCCAAAGAATAAATACGATCGGTCTGTCCTGTTCATTCAATACCCGGATCGCAGCATTGGTAAATTCTTCCCAGCCAATCCCTCTGTGTGAATTTGCCTGGTGCGCCCTGACCGTAAGTACTGTATTCAGCATCAGCACCCCTTGCTTTGCCCATTTCACCAGATATCCGTTATTAGGAATATAACAGCCGAGGTCGTCATGCAGTTCTTTGTAAATATTCACAAGAGAAGGTGGAATTTCCACATCCGGTTTTACAGAAAAGCAGAGACCATGCGCCTGTCCCACATTATGGTACGGATCCTGTCCCAGAATCACCACCTTGACGTCAGCAAGCGGTGTCAGTTCAAACGCACTGAACACTTCATTGGATGGCGGAAAGATCATATGAGTCGCATACTCTTCTTTTACTTTTTTATATAATTCTCTATAATATGGCTTTGCAAATTCCGGTGTAAGCGGTGCAAGCCAGTCATTACTGATCGCTGCCATTTTTCTATCTTCTTTCTCAGTAAAATCAAACATTATACTATAGTTCGCTTTTGCTATTGCATGATCCCGAATTTATAATCTGACCGGAACTCCACGATCTTTCAAGTATTGCTTAACCTGTCTGATCTCCAGTTCTTTAAAGTGGAATAAAGAAGCAGCCAGTGCTGCATCTGCCTTTCCATCGGTCAATGCATCATAAAAATGCTCCAGCTTTCCCGCTCCGCCGGAAGCGATCACAGGGATGGAAACATTTTCTGAGATCAATCTTGTCAGTTCAATATCGTATCCGGCTTTCGTACCGTCACAATCCATGCTGGTCAGAAGAATCTCTCCCGCGCCCAGCTTGTCTGCCTGCATTGCCCATTCAATGGCATCAATGCCCATATCGACACGGCCACCGTTTTTGAAAATATGATACCCATCCGGCGTTTTCTTCGCATCAATCGCTACAACAACACACTGACTGCCGAATTTTTCTGCCGCTTCCGAAATCAGATGCGGATTCATGATTGCTGCGGAATTCACTGAAACCTTGTCGGCTCCCTCTCTCAGGATTGCCTTAAAATCGTCCACTGTCCGGATGCCACCGCCTACCGTAAACGGAATAAACACCTGCTCCGCAACCTTGCGCACCATATCTGCCACTGTATTGCGGTGATCCGAAGATGCTGTGATATCCAAAAACACAAGTTCATCTGCTCCTGCAGCATCGTAAGCCGCTGCTACCGCCACCGGATCCCCTGCATCGATCAGATTCACAAAATTAATACCCTTTACCACTCTTCCATTATTAACATCCAGACATGGGATAATTCGTTTTGTATGCATATCAGTTATCCTCCCTGTTGATAGCCAGGAAATTCTGCAAGATCTTCCTGCCGACTGAGGAACTCTTCTCCGGATGGAACTGGCAGGCGAATACATTATCCTTCTCTACCGATGCATGGATCGTCACACCATATTCCGTCGTTGCTTTTACAATGTCTTCTTCCTCTGCCTGTAAATAATAGGAATGCACAAAATAAACGTATGCATTTTCACTTAGTCCCCGGAACAGTCTTCCTTCATTTGGAAACGAAAGGGAATTCCATCCAATATGCGGAATCTTCAATCCTTTGTCATGTGGAATTGCCACGATCTTTCCCTTTAATATACCCAGACCTTCTACACCCGGTGTTTCATCACTGCTTTCAAACAAAAGCTGCAGTCCCAGGCAAATGCCAAGAAACGGAATTTTCTTCTCCACGATCTGATGGATCACATCTACCAGTCCGTAGGCATCTAATTTTTCCATTGCATCCCCAAAAGCTCCAACCCCCGGCAATATTACTTTTTCTGCCTGCAATAAAATTTCGGGATCTCTGGTGATGACAACTTCTTCTCCAAGCGCAATAAGTGCATTTTCTACACTTCTGATATTACCTGCATCATAGTCGATTATTGCGATCATTCTATTTCCTCCTCCGGTAATATATCCTGCATTTGTGTCATATCTGCCGCATCACTGACACGATCTTCCTGAGTACCATCATTCGTACTGTCTTCTGCAGGTGTTGTAGTATCTGTAGCTTGTGCATCTCCTGTCACAGCAGTACTTCCTGCCTGCTGTGCATTACTGTTTTTATGGCTCAGGCTTCCTGTCAGTTCTTCCAGCCTTACAGTATAATCATAATCATCCAGTGCATTGATCTGCCTTACATCATCTTCCGTAAGCTGATAAGTATCATATAAGGTATTCAGTATCTGGTACTTCACTGCATCCGTCTCCGTTGTTGCATCATATTCTGTGATGGCATCTGCTTCCTGTTGCCAGAACAAATAACCTGACAGCAGACTGTCCAGTGCCTCCACAGGCATCTGCAAGGCTGTATAAGAAGTATATGCATCATATCTTTGCTGCATGGACGCTACCAGCCTTGCCTTTTCATACAATCTCTGATCTTTTTTGGAAAGTTTCTTTCCGGTCATTTCTTCAAAAGCAGTGCGATATTCTTTCTTATAAAATGCATTTCTTGCATCTGCAGCTGTCCACATGGACGGAATAATTTCTACAACGATCAGCAATAAAGCCAGAATAGAAAATGCCAAAATAAAGATACGAACAACCATCTTGATTGGAAGCTTTTTACCGTCTGCTTCCTTTTCCGTTCCTTCTTTTGGTATTGCCTTCTTTTCTTTTTTAGGCTTCTTATCCTTCTTCTTTTTCTTTCCCTTTTTGCCATCCGCACCTTCTGCGTCCAGTTCCTCTAAGATTCCCTGGTTGTCTGATGCATCCGTAACTTTCTTTTTCTTCTTCCCCTTCTTATCTTTTTTCTTCTTTTCCGGTTCCTGCTCTTCCTGTTTGTCCTCTTCTTCATCCTCCTCAAACAGTGCGCTTCCAAGTTTCTTCCAGAAACTTTCTTTCTTTTCTTTTTTACCTGCTGCTTCCGTTACCTGCTCTCCTACAGTTTCTTCCTGCTGTAAAAAGTCCTCAGCAGAGGTTCCTTCTTCTCCAAAGAGGTTCTGCAAAAGATTATGTACATCTCCATCTGCAACAGGTTCTGTTTCTTCCTCGCCTGCTTCTGTTGCTCCTTCTGCAGCCACTTCTGCATCAGACATATCGTCCGTAGCCTGTTCCAAACCTTCCTGTTTTTTCTTCTTTTTGCCAAAGAAAGAGAAAAGACCTTTCTTCTTTTTCGCAGACTTATCCCCGCTCTCGACTTCATCCTGATCTGACTGTTCCGAACCATCTTCTCCTGTCAGACCTGATAATAAGGTATCCTGTTCTCCCGGCAGATCCAACTCTTCATCCACCATCTCATGATTATCGGATTTCCGCAGCAATTCCTCTATTTCATTAACTGCATCATCTTCGTTCTTACTTTCTTTAGTATCTTCCTTTTCTCGGATATCCTGCAAAAAGCCCATGGCATCCGGATCTGACAGATCAATTTCCATTTCTTCCTGCGGTGGCAGCTTTTCTTCTGTTGCAGCAGGCTCTCTCTGATCCTCAGTATCCACTCCTGCCTGCACTTCATCTCCCGGACCTGACTCTTCTTCGTCATCCGGTTCCGCCTGTATTTCTTTCAGCAATGCAGACTGTTCATCACTCATATTGGAATCTTCTTTATTTTCTACAGATTCAGTCTCTGGTTCTGATTGCAGAATCTCTGCCGGCTCTTCTTCATTTCCCACAGGTTCAGGTTCGGTTTCTGCTACTGGTTCCGACTGCTGGCTCTCTGTTGTATCTTTCTGATCTTCCACAGACTCACTTTGTGGCGCTACTACCGGTTCTGAATCTACCGCTGGTTCTGGTTCTGCCGCCGGTTCTGGTTCTGCCGCCGGTTCTGGTTCTCCCTGCATCTGGGCAAATAATGCCGCAATCTCATCCGGGCTCATTTTATGATTATCGTCCGCCGGTACTGCATTTTTTTCTTCCTTCGTTATATCTGGTTGTGCAGTTTTTGCATCAGACTCTTTCTGTCCCATTGTTTCCTGCAGAAGTCCATCTAAATATTCTTCTGTTGTGCTCATAAAACCGCCTCCCCATCTTTCATATCTTTAAAAAACGAAACTGCCGATGCTTCTATCCCACATGATCTCTCTGCAATCTCATGATTAACCTGATGAAATGTATGATGAATGCGATACAAAGAAGACTTTTGATTGTAGTATACTGTTTTTTCAAAAGGCCAGCGGATAACAGACGGTAATGACATCCCTGCCCCTGCTTCTATCACGCACAGCTTCTTATTCACAGAACCCTGCAGCCATTTCATATACATCTGCCAGTTTCCAAGATATCCTTCTTCTCTGTAGCGTGTTGCTTCTAATGTGTTAAAAAACAGCGGAGCACCACATTTCGGGCATATGAGCTTTGCTATCTCTTCCCGGCAATCATTGACCAGATCTGTCAATACGCTTTCCTGCAACTCTGTTTCGGAAACATCCTGCATTTTCTGCCGCAGTTTTTCTGAGAATACCTGCATGATTGATTTCGCAATATACAATTCCTCCGTACAGCCATTTCTGCATTGCATACGCTGTACACTGCCACATGGATTCACACAGCGATCCATATCAAATCCCATTTGTGATAAATACGGATCTATTGTAAGCGATACAATATAGTAATCTTTTCCTTCCAGAAGCCTCCGTAAATGTGCATACGCATCCTTCCACATATCCGGTATTTCTGTTATTTGATTATAATAAAAAGCTTCCAAATAAGGCACAATATCTCTGTACTGCTCTTGTGTTGCAGCAAATTTTAGTAAAGCAGTAAACACCGGATGACTGTCTTCCACTGCATTATAAATAGCCTCATCTGTCAGAACCCATTCTTCTCCAAGTCCAACCAGTACACGATCTGCTTCCCGTACTGCATTCTTTATTTTTTCATAATATTGCATATTTATAAACTCCGCTTTTCTGATATTCAATGTCATAACAGAGCTAAGATACGCTCTGATTAAAGCTCTCCATAACAGAGACGAGATACGTTCTGCGAATCTCGCTCTGATTAGCGGCCGTCAAATGCACCGCATAAATGCGTGCATTTTCCTCGTCGCTATAACATAAAATAGGCTGGGAATTTTCCATCCCAGCCCCGTTACTAGTGTACCAAGCTATCAATTACCCTTACCAGATTTCCAATTTCCGGCTTGGAAAGCTGTGCATCCGCACCTAATGATTCACCCTTCTTCTTCATATCTTCATTCACCAGAGATGAGAAAATAATGACCGGAATGTTCTTTGTCGCATCATCACTTTTAATCAGTTTAGTCAATCTGTGACCATCCATGATCGGCATCTCAATATCTGTAATAACACATCTGACATGTTCATCCAGCGTGCCCTCTTCTTTACATTCACAGATCACATCCCATGCTTCCTGTCCGTTCTCCGTATGTATCAGGTTCTGATATCCTGCTTTCTTCAAGGAATCTACAATCAGTTTATTCAATAATGCCGAATCTTCTGCAATCAGGATTGGCACGTCATTTTTCTGTCTTACACCAAGTGCATCAACTTCTGCCGTTTTCAATCCTGTTTCCGGACTGATGTCCGTAATGATCTTTTCAAAATCCAAGATAATGATCAACTTGTCATTAATCTTTACAATTCCGGTTGAAATACCATCTTCTGAATTTGATACCGTTGTCCCTGGCTTTATGATTTCTGACCATGATACCCTATGGATACCGATTACCTGATCTACATGAAATGCAATATCAAGCTTATTAAAGTTCGTAATAATGAATAATCCCTTTTCCTCTGATTGTCCTCTCTGTAAACAATTCTTCAGATCAATCGCAGTAATCATCACATCACGCGGCATAAAAATACCTTCAATACTTGGATGTGCATTCGGTACAGGTGTTACCTTCTGATAAGGAATGATTTCCCTGATCTTTGCCACATTGATTCCATAGGAATTTCCATCCAAAATAAACTCTAAGATTTCTAATTCATTTGTTCCATTCTCTAATAAAATATTTGTATCCATTTTATCACCTCTCACGGACTTTGAAGCATTGCCTTGGCAATCATCAATATAGATAGATTATAACAAATATCGAATAAAATGTACACCTGATTTATTGAAATTATGCAACAAAAAAGGATTCCACTTGGAATCCTCATTTGAAGTCATATCTTCAAAACCGAATACTGAAATCTTTCTCTACATCTTCTGCAAACTCTTCTGACTATCTTTGATCTTTCATTGCTTACTTGATCGTTTCATTTTTGTCTTTGACTAAATTTTCATTCTGTAACAAAACTTCGTTTTGTTACCTGGCGATAAGGGATCCTCCCACTTCGTGGGTCCTTCCTTATCGCAATGGATAAGCCCTCGACCTATTAGTACTTATCAGCTGAACATATTACTATGCTTACACCTTAAGCCTATCTACCTCATACTCTCTAAGGGGTCTTACTTATTGGGATATCTCATCTTGAGGGGGGCTTCACGCTTAGATGCCTTCAGCGTTTATCCCTGCCGGACTTGGCTACTCTGCCATGGCTCTGGTAGCCAACAGATACACCAGTGGTCCGTCCATCCCGGTCCTCTCGTACTAAGGACAGCTCCTCTCAAATATCCTCCGCCTGCGCCGGATAGGGACCGAACTGTCTCACGACGTTCTGAACCCAGCTCGCGTACCGCTTTAA
>ERZ780128.986-NODE-986-length-9984-cov-3.327223_pt1 | contig 9984 bp, 7 predicted proteins | sample MGYA00511170_ERZ780128 | MGnify/ENA primary metagenome ERZ780128 (study PRJEB29588, sample SAMEA1970465) | human gut metagenome | biome: human gut; feature: human-associated habitat; material: faeces | place: Denmark | collected 2008/2010 ...
TATATCGATGCCGTTCTCGACGATGGTGGTAGAGAGCAGCACGTCGTAGTCGTAGTTGATAAATCCCATGATGACCTGCTCGAGCTCGTCGGGCGGCATCTGGCCGTGGCCGATAGCCACACGGCAGTCGGGCACATACTTGTGGATTAGGTTGGCTATCTCGGGCAGATTGGAGATGCGGTCGTTGACGAAGAACACCTGTCCATTGCGGCTCATCTCAAAGTTGATGGCTTCGGCGATGACCTCGTGGCCATAGGTGTCGACCTCGGTATGCACGGGATAACGGTTGGGCGGCGGTGTGCGCATCACGCTCATGTCGCGGGCACCCATGAGCGAGAACTGCAGGGTGCGGGGAATGGGGGTAGCCGACATGGTGAGCGTATCGACATTGGTCTTCATGGTGCGCAGCTTCTCCTTGGTCGAGACGCCAAACTTCTGCTCTTCGTCGATGATGAGCAGCCCCAGGTCTTTCCATTTGACGGTCTTGCTGATGAGCTTGTGGGTGCCCACGAGGATGTCTATCTTGCCGTCGGCCAGGTCTTTCAGCACCTGGGTGGTCTGGCGCGCCGTGCGGGCACGGCTGAGATAGTCTACGCGCACGGGGAAGTTCTTCAGACGGTTGCGGAAGGTCTGGTAGTGCTGGAAGGCAAGCACGGTGGTAGGTACCATTACCGCCACTTGCTTAGAGTCGCACGCGGCCTTAAAGGCAGCGCGCACGGCAACCTCGGTCTTGCCGAAGCCCACATCTCCGCAGACGAGGCGGTCCATGGGGCGGGCACGCTCCATATCGGCCTTCACCTCCTGGGTGGCTCGCAGCTGGTCGGGGGTATCTTCGTAGAGGAAGCTGGCCTCGAGCTCGTGCTGCATGAAGGAGTCGGCGCTGAAGGGGAAGCCCTTCTCGTGACGGCGACGGGCATAGAGCTTGATGAGGTCACGGGCAATATCCTTGATGCGCTTCTTGGTGCGCTCCTTGAGACGGTCCCAGGCGCCGGTGCCCAACGTGGAGAGGCGGGGGGGCTCTCCGGTGTCCTGGCGGCGGTACTTGCTGATTTTGTAGAGCGAGTGGATGGAGACATCGACCTTGTCGTTGTGCTGGTAGATGATGCGTATCACCTCCTGATAACTGTCGCCCACGGGCACGCGCACCAGGCCGCCAAACTTGCCGATGCCGAGGTCGACATGGACAATGAAGTCGCCGGGCTCGAGTTCGTAGAGTTCCTTCATGGTAAGCGCCATCTTGCCGGAACGGGCGCGGTCGCTGCGGAGGCTGTACTTGTGGAAACGGTCGAATATCTGGTGGTCGGTGAAGCAGCAGATGCGCAGCGCATTGTCGGCAAAACCGCTATGGAGGGCCTTGTCGACGCCCTCGAAGTCGATGCCGGTGCGCTGGGCATCAAGGTGGGAGCGCTCGCGGTCGCTGCCCATCTCGGCGAAGATTTCGCGCAGACGCTGTTGCTGCTTGGCGCTGTCGGCAAGGATAAAGAGGCGGTAGCCCTGGAGCAGATAGTCTTCGAGCGACTGGCGCAGGAGGTCGAAATTCTTATGGAAGAGGGGTTGCGGGGTGATGTTCATGGCGATGGTAGCCTTGGCGCCAGACTGGGCGTCGGCATGGGCGCCCACATTCATGCCAAACCACACGTGGCGGAGGCGTGCCTGAAGGGTGTCGTACTGCGACGGCGGACAGAGAGCCCACTCGCGCCGCATCTCGCGCTCTATCTGCTTGCGCTCCATCTCGGTGGCGCCCTCAAGCCGCTCGGTGAGAGCCTGGGAGGAGAAACCCTCGCTATAGACGCGCGCCACCACGCTGCCCACGTAGTCGAAGTCGGAGGCAACGAGTAGCGTATCGTCGGGCACGAACTGCAGGAAGGACACGCGCTCGGTGGCGGTCTGGGCAAGCTCGGGCAGGATGTCTATCTCGGACTTGCGGTCCTTGGACAACTGGTCCTCGACCTCAAAGGTACGGATGGTATCAATCTCGTCGCCGAAGAAGTCGACGCGGTAGGGATACTCGCTCGAGTAGGAATAGATGTCGATGATGCTGCCGCGCTGGGCGTACTGACCTGGCTCATAGACATAGTCGACCATCTCGAACCCCAGGTCGCGCAGGCGATGGGCGACATCGGTGATGTCGATGGTCTGACCCGTGGTGAGATGGATGCGGTGGTCGTCGATGTTCTGCTGCGACGCCACCATCTCGGCCAGAGCCTCGGGGTGGGTGACCACATAGAGCACGTCGCCACTGCTGCGCGAGCTGAGACGGCCGAGCACCTCGGTGCGCAGTATCTCGTTGGCGGCATCGCGCTGGCCGTGGCGCACGGAGCGCCGGTAGCTCGAGGGGAAAAAGAGCACGCGCTCCTGGCCCATAATCTGAGTAAGGTCGTGGTAGAAATAGCCCGCCTCGTCGGCATCGGGGAGGATAAAGACCACGGGGACGGCCACTCTGTCGGCCACCGAGGCAAAGAGCAAAGGCGTGGCCGACGCCTGTGCACCTTGTATATAGATATGGCGCGTGGCAGGTTCGGCCAAAACCTTAACGAGCGCACCCGCTTGCGGGCACGCTCCGTAGAGTCTGCTTAAATCTTCTATCGTCATAGGCGTGAAATCGCTTCACTCAAAGAGAGGGATGGCTCAGGCTTTGGGCAAGGCGGGATAATGGCGGAACCAGCCGTCCCAACGGAGACGCATCACACCAAAGAAAGCCTCACCGAAGATGCCGCCGCTCATCTTGCTGACACCCTCGCGACGGTTGACAAAGATGACGGGCACCTCTTTGATTTTGAACCCTATCTTGTAAGCGGTAAACTTCATCTCAATCTGGAAGCCGTAGCCCTTGAAGCGTATCTCGTCGAGGGGGATGGTGGCAAGCACACGGCGGCGATAGCACTTGAAGCCGGCGGTGGTGTCGTGGACCTTGAAGCCGGTGACCATGCGCACGTACTTGGACGCGAAATAGCTCATCAGCACGCGCCCGATGGGCCAGTTGACGACATTGACACCGCTCACATAGCGCGAACCGATAGCTACATCGTAGCCCTCGTCATGACAGGCAGAGTAGAGGCGTGGCAGGTCGGCAGGGTCGTGACTGAAGTCGGCATCCATCTCGAAGATGTAGTCGTAATTGTGCTCAAGCGACCACTTGAAACCGGTGATATAGGCGGTGCCGAGTCCGAGTTTGCCGCTGCGCTCGATGAGAAACAGGCGGTCGCCAAACTCGTCGGCCATAAGGCGCTTGACTATCTGGGCAGTACCATCGGGGCTGCCGTCGTCGATGACCAAGATGTGAAAACACTTGTCCAAGGAGAAAACCGCACGAACGATTTTCTCCATATTTTCCTTCTCGTTGTATGTAGGAATAATTACAATACTATCGCTGGTATTCATACCTCTCCATTTTTCTTACAAAGATAGTGCAAGTCGAAGACAATGCAAAGAAAAACACGAAGTTTTTTTCGTTTTGCATGGTTAAGTTCAGCACAACGGTATCGGCGGAAGGACAAAACAAGCCAATGGATATGGGAAAGCACATCACTTTTGCGCCCATAGCCTCTGTCGCGGCGGTAGACGAGGCTGATGGGGACATCAGTACAACCATTGCCACTCTCCCGCTCACGGAGACAAACCTGGAGGAGATGACATCTGCGGTGATTTCAAGGTTTGAAACGAGGAATGCAAACTCGGAAATGAATATGGCAAACCATGATTTCTGCATTTCAAGCCGCGGACCTGACTCAAAGTGGCTCGCAGCGGGGTTGCAGACGGCGAGCGGGTGGATGGGCGTCGTGGAGAAACTGACGGCGTGGGCGGAGAAACTGACGGCGCAGGCGGAGAAGCAGAAAAAAGAACAGGGAATAAGCGGTAAGATACCGACTTATCCCCTGTAGATATTATTAAGTTAGATTTAGTATATCTTGCTCTCTTGCTGCGTTATGCCAGAGCTATCCATTCGTAGATGAATGAGCATACACCGAAGAGCAGCACACCTGTGGTACAAACGGCGAGGGCGAGCTTGGTGCTCGTGGCGCTCTGGAATGTAGGCAGAGGATGCTCGTTGGGCTTGATGTACATAGCCTTGACGATGAGCAGATAGTAGTAGAGAGATATCACGGTGTTGACCAGCGCGATGAATACCACGATGTAGGCCAGCGCTCCGGTGGTGGTGGCCAAGTCGGCGCCCTTGACAGCTGCCATGAAGACGAAGAACTTGGAGAACATTCCAGCGAAGGGAGGAATACCACCCAGGGAGAACAGGGCGAGGGTCATGAGGAAGGCCAGACGCGGATTGGTCTGATAGAGTCCGTTGTAGCTTTCCATATCTACCACGCCGTTGTTGTGCTCCTCGATAGACGAGATGATGGTGAACACAGCCATATTGGCTACCACGTAGATGAGCACGTAGAAGCTGAGGGCATAGACCGATGTGGCCTGGTTGCCCACGATGGCGAGCACGATGTAACCTGCCTGAGAGATAGAGCTGAACGCCATGAAGCGCTTCAGGTCGCTCTGATGGATGGCGAAAAGGTTGGCCACGGTGATAGACAGCACGATGACGATGAAGAGCATGTACTGCCAGTACTCGACCATGGGACCGAAGACCTTCATCAGCACGGTGCAGAGCGTGAAGGCTGCGGCTCCCTTAGAGATAACCGACAGATAGCCGGTAACGGTGGTGGGAGCGCCCTGGTAAGAGTCGGCTGTCCAGAAGTGGAAGGGCACGAGAGAAATCTTGAAGCCCAGACCGCTGACGAAGAACACCAGACCCACGATGACCATAGGAGTGGCAGAGAGTCGCATCACTACGTCGTCGAAGTAGAGTGTGCCTACTGCGCCATAGAGCAGGCTGATACCATAGAGCATCACGCCGCTCGAGAAGGTGGCGGTGAGGATGAACTTGGCACCTGCCTCGGCTGAGTTGTGGCGGTACTTGTCGAACGCCACCAAGCAGGCCATGGGCACCGAAGCCAGCTCAAGACCCAGGAAGAACAGCAGGAAGTGGTTGGCACTTACCATCATGTTCATACCCAAGAGGGTGGCGAGGGTGAGCATGTAGAACTCACCCTCCTTGAAGAAGGTATCGGGGCGGCGCATCCACTCGCGGCTCTGGATGAGCACGATGAGTGTGCCGAAGGCGAGGATGCTCTTGATGATACCGATAGAGGGTGTGGTATAGTACATGCCGCCAAAGGTAACGGCAGACTCTACGGGAGCGAGATTGAGCAGGGTGTGGACAAGCATGAGCACACACACCAGCGGACCGAACCATGCACGGGGAGCCTTGAAGTCGGCGCCAGCCTGTACATCGGCTACACGGGGGGCAGTAAAGAAGTCTGCAATGAAGACGATTACCAGAACAGCCATAAGGCTTACTTCGGGCATCATATGTAAAAACTGACTATAATCAATATTCATTTCTTTTAGATACTTAATCGTTAGACATTACAGTTTACTGGGCTATCGCAACAAAGTTGCCGATATGCTGGATGATAGGGCCTACTGCATCGTAGATAACCTCCTGCGCCCAGAAAGGCGCAGTACCGAGACCGGCTACGCAGAAGATAAGTCCGCCCACGGCCAAGCGCTCGTCCCAAGTAGCATCGGTGAGCTTGAGGAACTCGGGGTTGGGTATCTTCTGGAATAGAATCTTGCCCACAACGCGCAGAATGTACACGGCTGTCACTACGATAGAGGTACAAGCCACGATGGTACATACGCGGTGGAAGGTATCGGCGTTCTGGAACGAACCTACGAAGATGGTCATCTCGGCCACGAAGCCAGAGAAACCGGGGAGACCCAGGTTGGCCAAACCTGCCACTACATAGGAAACGGCGAGGAAGGGCACTACCTTCATCAGTCCGCCGAGATAGCGCACGTCGCGAGTGCCGGCACGGTGGTAAATCATACCGATGACAGCAAAGAAGAGGGCTGTCATCAGACCGTGGGACAACATCTGGATAACGGCACCGGTGATGGCGGTCTGGGTAACCATGCAGAGGGCGAAGAGCACCATACCACAGTGGGATACCGAGCTATAGGCATTGATGTACTTGAGGTCGGTCTGCACACAGGCTGAGAGCGCTCCATATACCACAGAGATGGTGGTGAGGATGAGGAACACAGGTGCCCAGGTGTCGAGAGCGGAAGGCATGAGATACATCGCAATGCGGAAGCAGCCGTAGCCACCGAGCTTCATCAGCACACCGGCGTGGAGCATAGACACGGCGGTAGGGGCGCTGGCATGACCGTCGGGCGACCATGTGTGGAATGGGAAGAGGGCTCCCAGCACGCCGAAACCGATGAAAAGCAAGGGGAAGAAGATGTTCTGCACATTCTCGGGGATATTGGCCATAGCCGCAATCTCATTGATGTTCATCGTGGTGGCTCCACTGAAGAAGTAGATGGCCAGGATGCCGATGATGAGCAGCGCCGAACCACCCATAAGCATCAGGGTGAGCTTCATGGCGGCATACTCCTTGGCGCCTGTACCCCATACTCCGATAAGCAGATACATAGGGATGAGGGCTACCTCGTAGAACATGAACATGGTGAACATATCTACCGAGATGAAGAAGCCGAACACACCGGTGCTGAGCAGGGTGAACCAGAGGAAGTATTCCTTGTGGTTGGACATGGCCTGCCAAGAGGCGAAGGTTCCGGTGAAGACAATGATGGCCGACAGCAGGAGCATCACGACCGAGATGCCATCGACGCCTACGCTGTAGGCGATATGGAGCGAGGGGAACCATGCCACGCTGTAGGTGAACAGCATGGGGTCGGTGTTACCGGCATGGCGCATCTGTATAAAAGTAACGGTAAGCCAGATGGCAAGGACCAACAGGGCGCTGGCGCCTGCTACCATTACGCCACGTACCTGAGCCAGGTTCTTGGAAAACCAGAGCCCGAGGAGCATCAGGACGGGGATAACTACGAATAATGTTAATATACTCATAATGATAATGCTCTAAAGACAAAGAAGGATTAATGATATAGCTACACTTCCCGTGATAAACCATACGGCATACTGGCGCACGTCGCCACTCTGCCATGGACGGATAGACTCACCGGCTTCCTGTGTACCCCATGCCATGAAGTTCATGGTGCCGTCGATGACGCGGCGGTCAAACCATGCGATGGGCTTAGAGAAGAGTCCGAAGACTATCTTGTGGGTGAAGAACTGCCATGCGTCGTCGATGTAGAAACGGTTGAGGGCAGCCTTGTGCAGCACAGGCATACGCTTGGCCAGAGTGTCGGCCAACGGAGTCTTCTTGGGAGCGTACATATAGGTGGCAAGGGCAATGCCGATGACAGCCACCACAATGCTGGTAGTAGCCACCTGAGCGTTGATATGGATATCATAGCTCTGGCCGGTAGCCGAAACAAAGTGGCCGAAAGGAATGAGACCGGCTACACACGAGATGATGGCAAGGAACACCAGCGGACCCCACATTACGAAGGGCACCTCTTGTGGCTTGCGACGGTGTTCGGGGTCAAGTTCGTAGTAGCTCTGGCCCCAGAATATCACGTAGTAGAGACGGAACATGTAGAAAGCGGTCATACCGGCGACCAGTGTCATGAAGTAGCCCATGAAGGGAGAGAACTGGAAGCAGGCGGTGATGATTTCATCTTTAGAGAAGAAGCCTGCAAAGGGAGGGATACCGGCGATGGCGAGACATCCGATGAGGAAGCAGACATTGGTAATGGGCATATACTTGTGCAGACCTCCCATATACTCCTTGAAGTTGCTGCCGATAATCACGATGATGGCACCGGAGCAGAGGAAGAGCAGGGCCTTGAACATGGCGTGGGTAAAGAGGTGGAACATACCGGCCATATAACCCAGACCACCCTCATGGTTGTCGATGGCGGTACATACGCCAAGGGCTACCAGCATATAGGCTATCTGAGAGATGGTCGAGAAGGCCAGACCACGCTTGATGTCGCGCTGACAGCAGGCTACGGCTGCGGCATAGAATGCGGTGAAGGCAGCAATGTAGGCTACATAGTGCAGGGCTTCAGGCGCGTAGGTCACCCAGATGGGGAACAGGCTGGCCACCTGGTATACACCAGCCACAACCATGGTGGCGGCGTGGATGAGCGCTGACACGGGTGTGGGGCCTTCCATAGCGTCGGGCAACCAGATGTGCAGCGGGAACATGGCACTCTTACCGGCACCACCGATAAACATCAGGAACAGGGCAGTAGGCAGGACAAATGCTGCACCATGCAACTTCAGCACCAGGTCGTGGTCGGCAGCCAGGTCGTAGTTGAACGTGCCTACATAGAAGCTGTAGAAGAGAATACCGATGAGGAAGAAGAGGTCGGCGAAGCGAGTTACGATAAACGCCTTCTTGCTGGCGTGGACAGCGGCATGCTTGGGGTAATAGAAACCGATAAGCAGATAAGAGCACACGCCCACCAGCTCCCAGAAGAGATACATCTGGAAGAGGTTGGTGGCAACCACCAGACCCAGCATGGACATCGTAAACAGGCTCAGGTAAGCGTAGAAACGCTGGAAGCCCTTCTCATAGCCTTCAACCTCATAGTTCTCGTCGCGCTCGGCCATGTAACCAAACGAATAGATATGAACCATAAAGCTGACAGTAGTGATGACGATGAGCATCATCACGCTGATAGGCGTAAGGCGGAAACCGATGTTGAAGGTAAGCAGCTCGCTAAACTTCAACCAGCTATAATTGAACACGGTAACGGTGTCGTAGGCGCCAGTGAGGGCATTTCTTCCGTCAACGAAGAAATACTTGTAGGCGGTATATACCGACATGGCGAATACGCAGCCCAGCACGATGGTGCCGATGACACCCGCTACCTGCTTCTTCATCTTCATGCCCGCAAGTCCTAACACGAGGAAACTCAGCAACGGCAGAAGAAGTATCAAAAATGCATAACTGTACATAGTGTCTTAGAATTTCATGTTTTCAATACTGTTCACCTGGTCACTGTGATAGTTACGGTAAACATTAATAATAATAGCCAGCGCAACAGCAGTCTCGGCAGCACTCACACCGATAGAGAAGAGTGTGAAGAAGAAGCCTTCCATCTCACCGGGGAAAAGGATGCGGTTCATCACGGCAAAGTTCAAGTCGACAGAGTTGAGTATCAGCTCGACCGAGATGAGCATGGCCACGAGGTTGCGGCGTGTGACAAATCCGAATACACCTATAAAGAACAGCAATGCACTAAGTGTAAGGAAAAACTCTACGGGAATATTCATTTCTGGTCCTCCTTTCTTGCAATCATGATGCCTCCGATGATACAAGCCAGCAAGAATACTGATATCAACTCGAAGGGTAATACATACTGATATTTCTCTGAACCCACAAGGGCTGTACCTATCTCCTGCATGGTTACCTCCTTGTCGGCCAAGCTGGCTGCCATGTCGATAAACTTATGCTTGAGGATTACGCCCACTACTGTGGCGAGGCCCAGCAGTGAGATGAGCAGTCCGCCCATCAGGCGTGAGCCCTTGAAGTGTTCGGTCTTGCCCTGGAGGGCGCGCTTGTTGACCAGCTGGATGGCAAAGACGTACATCACGGTGATACCTCCGGCGTAGACAGCTATCTGGGCAGCACCCAGATAGGTATAGTCGAGCAGGAAGTAAAGACCGGCGATGCCGAAGAGCACAAACAGCAGGAAGGTGGCTGCACGCATGATGCTGCGGGTCAGCACACACATTAAGGCTGAGCCAAGAATGACTACGGCCAGAATACAAAACATTACAATATTTGCCATAATCGGTTTACTTGGTTTTGGTGTTAAACTTACCTATTTCCAGGGGAGCGCCGCCATCAATGAGGTTGGGCAGCGAACCACCTTTGTATACTTCCTTGTCCAGATGATAGACGAGCTTGTCACGGTCGAAGACAGCGTTTTCGAAATCGTTGACAAACTTGATGGCTCCGAAGTTACATGCATTGACGCAGAGCTCGCAGAACATGCAGTCGCCCAAGTCGTACTGGTAATCTACCAGCTTGC
>ERZ780128.991-NODE-991-length-9958-cov-4.483490_pt1 | contig 9958 bp, 9 predicted proteins | sample MGYA00511170_ERZ780128 | MGnify/ENA primary metagenome ERZ780128 (study PRJEB29588, sample SAMEA1970465) | human gut metagenome | biome: human gut; feature: human-associated habitat; material: faeces | place: Denmark | collected 2008/2010 ...
GGACAGCGAAGAAAACAGCGTGCTGTTTTCTTCTGTATCATAGCGGCGGTGCATTGTCCGAAGCTGTGATACATAGCCCCCTGCAAGGGCGAAATACCCAGAGTACAACTCGAAGATTTGTGCGAGGGGTGTATTTCGCTCTCAAACGCCGAGGGCTTGGAGAATGGTTATTCTACTTTGCGAACATCGTTTTCATTGAGCAGGTTTCTTCCCTGATTGACGCTCATAAATCGCTCTAAAGTATCCCTGCGGATAATCGCTTTTCTTCCGACCTTGAGGACGGGAAGTTTGCCCCAGTCTACCAACTTACGCATTGTATTTCTTCCGATACCCGTACATTCTGCGGCTTCTTCTATGGTTAAACCCATTTTGATGTTGCTCATTTTATCAACCTCCTTTCAAAATACGCATTTTGCAACTATGTATCTGTAATTATACTTATTTTGCTATCTCTTGTCAACTTGTTTTGCAACTTATCAAGAAATATTTTTGCCTATTATTAAATTTATGGTTGCAAAATAAGTTTTTCTGTGCTATACTATCATCAATAGGAGGTGAAAACCTTGAAACAAGAAATTACATTCACCGCAAAACAGGTCGGTGAACGAGTGAAAGAACGCCGAACAGAGTTAAACTTAACAATGCCCGAACTTGGTAAGCGTGTCGGAGTAAACAAATCTACCATTCAGAGATATGAAGCGGACGGTGTAGACCCGAAGCGTACAATGATTATCAACGGACTGGCAGAAGCACTCCTGACCACTCCCGAATGGCTGACAGGACTTTCCGAAGATAAGGAATACGACAGCCGCACTTTATGTGCAAAGGATATGGAGGAACATATCAAAAATTATCTTGATACCGTTTCTTCTGTGGTAAAGGGAGAACCGCACCAACAGCTGCTCACCACATTCCTCGGAAAGATGATTGACCTCTATACGGTTATGACTTATCACTTTGCAGACGCTATGGCTGAGGTTGACCGTGTAGCGGAGGACGAGGGCTTAAAGCAGTCCTTACGCCGCTATGCGATTGAGTCAGGGGCGATTATGGAAAGAGTTTACCGTAAAGAAATGGAACTTCCTATCGAGAATATGAAGCAGTTTTTAGATGGAATTTTACATATCTACGATGAGGGACGCACCGCTGTAAAGATGGGCGACCTGTTCGGGATAGTGACAGCAGCCGAGGAAAGGGTTGCTGAAAAAGAAAAATTCCGTGGCACTTTGACAAGTGAAAATGCCGATTGACATTCATCGGCATAAGTGACACTATTACTTTACGCACACCATATGTCACAGTCCCGATTGCCACGGATAGAAAGGAGAAATTTATCTATGGCAAAAGGTTCTGTAAGAAAAAAAGGTAAAAAGTGGTACGCACGCTTCTATATCGAAGATGAAAGCGGCAGAAAAGTACAGAAAGAGTTTGTGGGAACAGAAAGCAAGTCTGAAACAGAAGCCCTGCTCAGAAAAGCAATCGCTGACTATGAGGAAAAGAAGTTTGTCGGGAAAGCCGAAAACATTACGGTTGGCGAAATGCTGGATATGTGGGTAGAGGAAGAACTGAAGCCCGGCAGCCTTAGCAACGGTACGGTTATGGCATATATGGCGGCAGTCAAAAAGATTAAAAAATATCCCATTGGCAGCCGAAAACTGAAAACCGTGACTGCCGACCATTTACAGTCGTTTATCGACCTGATGAGTTACGGAGGGATAAATCCTGGCGGTACAACTTCAAAGCCGATGAGTAAAGGCTATATGCTGCAATTCTCGGCGGTACTGCAAAATTCATTTCGTTTTGCTGTATTTCCGAAAAGGCTGATAACCTTTAACCCGATGCAGTATGTGAAGTTGCGTGGCAGAAAAGAGGAAACAGATATTTTCTCGGACAGCGAAGAAGATATTGTTCCTGTTCCTACCATTACACACGGGGAATACCAAAAACTGACGGACTTCTTAACCCAAAAGAAACACCCTGCGTTGCTTGCGGTGCAGATAGCCTACTATGCAGGCTTGCGTATCGGAGAGGTCTGCGGTCTGACTTGGCAGGACATCAACCTTGACGAGCAGTATCTAACCGTAAGACGCAGTATGCGGTACAATGGCACAAGGCATAAGCACGAAGTCGGCACGACAAAACGCAGTAAAGTCCGTACCGTTGATTTCTGTGACACATTGGCGGACATCTTACGGAAAGTAAAAACAGAACAGCATAAAAACCGTTTCCTTTATGGCGAACTGTATCATCTGAACTACTGTAAGACGGTCAAAGAAAAAGGGCGTACTTATTATGAGGTTTACAGTCTGCAAAGAACACAGGAAACGCCCGAAAATGACAGAGAATTATCCTTTGTCTGCTTAAAAGAGGACGGTGCTTTTGTTTCTGCAAGTGCAGTCGGTCAGATTTGCCGCAAGGCAAAAGCAGAGGTTGAGGGATTGGAGGACTTTCATTTCCACACACTCCGCCATACCTACACAAGCAATCTGCTTTCGGGCGGTGCAAAACCCAAAGATGTGCAGGAACTTCTCGGACACTCTGATGTCAGTACCACAATGAACATTTATGCCCACTCTACCAGAGAAGCGAAGCGGACTTCCGCAAGGCTCTTGGATAAGGTTGTGGGCGAAGCATAAAAAATTCCCTTGTTTCGGCTCATAAGGGCAAAAACAAGGGAAAATACATAAGGTTTTGATATTTGATAGGCGGTAAGCCTTGAAAAATCAAGGAATTTCGGAAGATTGAATTTTTAATAATAATTGTAAATGCTTTGCAACAACAAAATAGTTATTGCAGGGCATTTTTGGGTTTTAATAAAATTGATGTCCGAAGATAAAGAAATGTCAGTCTTGTAGGAGAAAAAAATAAAATAATAGCCCTATTTTATATGCTGTATATTATATGTTGTCCTTTATTATACAGGCAATGCATCCGTTTGAAAGGAATGAAGAATTAAAGACAATATGGGAAAAGGAAGAAGAATACAAGCAATACTTCGATTTTGATATAGAAAAGACGAAATTTATACAGGATCTCTATAAAAAAGGGAATAAGGAAAGAAAAGATGTCCCATTTCCATTACATAAAGAAGTTCGAACAATGACTATAGGAACAAATTCATTTATCGAAGCGTATGATTTTTTGCGCCTTGTTGATCGGATGGGATTTCCACTACATATGGGTTATACAAGATTACTGGAAGATGATGAATCAGATTTTGTCCAATGTTTAATGGATCATTTTAATTATCTTGGATGGTTCATGCTACTTCGGTTTGGCAGTCAGAAAACAATAGAAAAAATGCTGACCAGAAAACTACTGTTGAAAATAGATGCGAGAGAAGTATTTTCATATGTATATGATGCGGTAATAAAAAATATAGAATTTGTACAAACTGGGCAGAGGCAAGAGAATGAAAATGCGTATGGACATGTTATTTTAAATGGACTTGAGATAGTAAAAAGACTTGCATCTATTGTAGGGATATCTGAACAAAAGAAAATATTGGCACTTTTGTGTAGATTAGTAGAGAATAATATACCAAGAGAATATGGTACGCTCAGAAAATGGACGGTGCAGGTAATGCATGTGGTAGATGACAGAGCAAAGGCTGCAATGTTGAATGACCTTTTGAGAATTTCCGTAAGAAAAGAGCCTGAGGATCAAATCGAGAAAATAACAGATCCGTTCGATGTCTTATATACTCATGAATTATCAGAGGGTTTATACCAGCAGGCGGATATTGATGCAGACAGTATTGATTTTATGCTGGATGAAATAGAAAAAGAAAACAAAGAAAAAAGAGTTTATTTTCCAGATTGGGACAGCTCTATGAGTGGCACCTACTTTCCTGTGAGCAGGAAGAACGGATGTCGCAGCTCTTATGGAAAGATGTGAAGGAGGATGAAGTTCCATATTTTGGGGAGTATTATTCATTTGTTATTCTAGGTTGGCCATGTCCGCAGAATATAGATCCAGTTGAGCGGATCAAGAAAAAATTATTGGATGAACGTAATTTTATAAATTTAAGAGAAAAGGAATTGTCTTTTATTACGTTGGGCAGTGATCCATATTTGCGAGATATTATTAAGCTAAATGAAAATACGCCGGATTTCTGGGACATGCAGCAGATAGAAAATTTTATTACAGAGTTTATTATGTACTGGAAAGTTTTGAAGGAAAATAAAGAAAAATTCCAAGACTTTGATATCCATAAAGATGAGTTTATTTCAAGAACAAGAAATTTGATCAAGGTAATTGCATCATTTGGAAGTGAAAAACTTCAAGATATTAATACGCATTTGCAGGAAAGATTAAAAGATATGATGCAGGAAATTGCAACGTATGAAATTGCGGAGTTAGAGCTTGAGGTACAGATGGCAGATATGGAACAGATACAACCTGTGGTGAAGAAAATATTGAAGGCGCTGAAATCAGCGGATGCTAAAATGGTGCTCTCAGGATTAGAAGCAACAGAATATTTACTGACAAGACAAGGTAATAATGATGAAACAATAGAATTATGGAACTGTTTGATTGATCTTTGCCGATATAGGAAAGAACCTGGATTGGAGGGAACCTTGATCACACTTCATAATCTTTTATATAGAAATTGTAAAGAACTATCGGAAGATGTCATTTTATCTTTAAATGATGCACTGAATGAGCTGATTCAGCAAACTGATTATGAGAACTATATAAATAAAACAGAAAGGGAATTACGCTGCGCAGTGGAGTTGAGGGAAGGTTGTGCAAATCTGGCATATCAGCTATATCTGTATGAAAAGAGAAAGCAGATAGAACTTTCATCGGCTGTATTAAATTGGAAAGAAATATGTCGGGGCAAAAAGTCACTGCACGAGTTTTCAGAGGTGAGACGTTGTTGGCTGGACGTGTAGTAATGCGGGGATCGAACATTATTTGGTACCGATGAAATTCCTTTTCAAGGTTTGCATAAAAGCTACTTTCTGTTATAATATAATGATACAATTTTTAAACAACAGGTATGGGAGAAGCATATGGAAGAATCAAGAATCAAAAGAATCAACGAGCTTTATCATAAATCGCAGGCGGAAGGGCTGACAGAGGATGAAAAGAAGGAACAGGCGCTGCTCAGACAGGAATATGTCGCAAGTATCAGAAAGAATCTGCGCAGCCAGCTGAATAACATTGATATGGTCAATGAAGATGGTACGATAGAAAACCTAGGCGAGAAATATGGAAACGAAGAAGCAAATTAGACGGGAAATTCTCTCAATAAGAGATGCCCTTTCGAAAGAGGAAAGAAAGAAAAAAAGTGATAGAATCAAGAAGCAGCTTGCAGAGCTTCCGGTCTTTGAACAGGCGGATCAGCTTCTGATCTATGCCGGTTATGGCTCCGAGGTGGAAACAGATGCGATCATGGAGCTGGCATTTCGAAAAAGAAAGCTGGTGTTCTGCCCGAGAGTGGAAGGAAAGAAAATGCAGTTTTACCAGATTACGGATCTTTCACAGCTCGTGAGCGGATACCGCAGCATCAGGGAACCACAGCCCCAGCGGTCGTGGCAGCAGAAACCGGGGGATCTTGTCATCATGCCCGGAACGGTGTTTGACAAAGAGGGAAACAGGATCGGATACGGCGGCGGTTTTTATGACAGATTTCTGGAGGCACATCCGCAGGTTTCTACAGCGGCGCTCGCATATGAACTGCAGCTTGTGGAACCGGGACGGATCGAGACGGAAAAAACGGATCAAAAGCCCGCATGCATTATAACGGAAAAGGCAATCTATCAGATAGAAAATAAATGATACACACAGGAAGGGAAGGATAGAATATGGCAGAAAAATATGATCTGATACAGATGGGTGAACAGGCATTAACAGCAAAGTATGAGGCGTCATTATTGACAACAGAGCAGAAAAACACGGTTTTGACTGAAATCGCACAGAACTTACGGAAAGAATGTGGCAGCATTCTGACCGCAAATGCAGAGGATGTCCGAGAAGGAATCCAGGCAGGCATGAGCCAGGGACTGCTTGACAGATTAAAACTGACAGAGGAACGGATCAGCCAGATCGCAGAAGGGCTTGTACAGATCACAAAATTACCGGATCCTGTCGGTAACGTACTGGAAAAATTCACCAGACCAAACGGACTTTTGATATCGAAAGTCAGTGTGCCGATGGGCGTGATCGGTATTATTTACGAGTCCAGACCAAATGTGACTGCGGATGCGTTCGGACTTTGCTTTAAAGCAGGCAATGTTGTTATTTTAAAAGGCGGTTCCGATGCACTGCATTCCAATATTGCCATAACAAATGTAATCCGGGAAACACTGGAGAAAAACCGGCTTAACCCGGACATGATCCAGCTGATCACGGCAACAGACAGGGCAGTGACAGCAGAATTTATGAAGATGAAAGGATATGTGGATGTCCTGATTCCACGTGGTGGTGCGGGACTGATCAAAGCGGTTGTAGAGAATGCAACGATTCCGGTCATCGAAACAGGAACCGGAAATTGCCATATTTATATTGATAAAGATGCGGATATTGAGAAAGCCGTGAAGATCATCGTCAATGCAAAGACACAGCGTATCGGTGTCTGCAATGCCTGTGAGTCGCTTGTGATCCACAGAGATATCCGGGAAAAGCTTCTGCCACCGCTTGCAAAGGCTCTGCAGGAAAAAAATGTGGAAATGCGTGCGGATGATGGCATCAGGGAAATCATGCCCGATCTGAAAGCAGCGACACCGGAAGACTATGGAACAGAGTATTTAAGTCTGATCGTTTCTATGAAAACAGTAGACAGCGTAGATGAGGCAATTGAACATATCAACCGCTATAATACAGGCCATTCTGAAAGCATCATTACAGAAAACAAGGAAGCAGCGGAAAAATTCCTGAAGGGAGTGGATGCTGCTTGCGTATATGTCAATGCGAGCACGCGTTTTACGGATGGTTTTGAATTCGGATTTGGTGCGGAGATCGGAATCAGCACCCAGAAGCTGCATGCGAGAGGCCCGATGGGATTGCGTGAACTGACCTCTTATAAATATACGATCATCGGAAACGGACAGATCCGGGAATAAATAAAGGATTGGATAAACGGCGAAGCGGTTAAAATAACGAAATGCGGAAAAGGATTATATTACATGATACAAAAAGATGTACTGGAAGAAAAAATGGAAGATTACAGACAGGCAGGTGCTGCGCCGCAGTCCGAGCCTGAAAGACAATATTATTTTATGGCACGTGCCAGGGAACTGGTAGCAGATATGGAAGAAAAGCTTGGCAGAAAGCCGACGTGCTGCGTGGTTACCTTTGGCTGTCAGATGAATGCCAGAGATTCGGAAAAACTGCTCGGCATTTTGACAGAAGTGGGATTTGCCGATAACGGCGAAGATGAAAAGTCTGATTTTGTGATCTTCAATACGTGTACGGTACGCGATAATGCGGATCAGAGAGTGTATGGAAGACTGGGCATCTTAAACGGCTATAAAAAGAAAAATCCGGCAATGAAGATCGGGCTTTGCGGCTGTATGATGCAGGAACAGGGCGTTGTGGAAAAGCTCCAAAAGAGTTATCGATTTGTCAACCTGATCTTCGGAACACACAATATCTTTAAGTTTGCGGAGCTGCTTGTCACAATGCTCGAATCCGATGACATGATCATTGATATCTGGAAAGATACCAATGAAATCGTGGAAGATCTGCCGATCGTCCGCAAGTATAAATTCAAATCAGGTACGAACATTATGTTTGGCTGTAATAATTTCTGCAGCTATTGCATCGTGCCATATGTCAGAGGGCGGGAAAGAAGCAGAGAGCCGAAGGATATCATCCGCGAAATTGAAATGCTGGTAAAGGATGGTGTCATCGAGATCATGCTGCTGGGACAGAATGTCAATTCCTATGGCAAAAATCTGGAACATCCGGTCAGTTTTGCACAGCTTCTGACAGAAGTGGAAAAGATCGAAGGACTGGAGCGGATCCGTTTCATGACATCCCATCCGAAGGATCTGTCAGATGAGCTGATCGAGGTCATGAAGCATTCCAAAAAGATCTGCCGACATCTGCATCTGCCGCTGCAGTCAGGTTCGACAAGGATACTGAAAGCAATGAACCGGCGTTATACAAAGGAGCAGTATGTGGATCTGGCACTGAAGATCCGGCGGGAGATCCCGGATATTGCGATCACGACAGATATTATTGTGGGCTTCCCGGGAGAAACAAAGGAAGATGTAGAGGAAACAATCGATGTGATCAAAAAGGTGCAGTTTGAAAATGCTTTTACCTTTATTTATTCCAAGCGCACAGGAACGCCTGCTGCAGCCATGGAAAATCAGGTACCGGAAGCTGAAGTGAAGGAGAACTTCAACAAAGTACTGAAAACTGTGCAGGATACCGCCAGAAGCAGAGTCGGTAATCTGCTCGGTCAGACAGTCACGGTTCTGGTGGAAGAGAAAAATGAGCAGGATGACAGCCTGGTAACAGGACGTATGTCCAACAATACGATCGTTCATTTCCCGGGCGGAGAGGATCTGATCGGAACGCTTGCAGAAGTACATCTGGATGAATGTCACGGATTTTACTATACAGGAACTGTAGAAAATAAGCGGTAACATAGTGTATGATCCCGTGTTGCGAAAATAATGCAGGATGATTGACTCAAATAGGATGAGAAGTTACCGGAGAATCAGACGGTATGACGAAAGAGGCAGAAGATGGCAGATTTAACACCGATGATGCAACAGTATATGGCTACAAAGGAGCAGTATAAGGACTGCATTTTGTTTTACCGGCTGGGCGATTTTTATGAAATGTTTTTTGACGATGCGCTTGTGGCATCGAAAGAGCTGGAGATCACGCTGACCGGTAAAAACTGCGGGCAGGAAGAACGTGCTCCTATGTGCGGGATTCCGTATCATGCAGCGGATTCCTATCTGACCAAACTGGTCAACAAAGGCTATAAGGTGGCGATCTGCGAACAGGTGGAGGATCCGAAGCTTGCCAAGGGCATTGTCAAAAGGGAAGTGATCCGTATTGTAACACCGGGCACAAACCTCAATATGATGTCATTGGAAGAAAGCCGGAACAATTATCTGATGTGCATTGCTTATACGGAGGATAAGATCGGGATCGCGGTTGTGGATGCTCTGACCGGTGATTTTTATGTGACAGAGGTTTCCGATACAAAGAAGCTGAATGATGAGATCGTGAAGTTTTCTCCGTCGGAAATCATCTGTAACGATAATTTTTTAGTCAGTGGTTACAGTATAGACGATCTGCGGGAACGCCTCGGCATTTCGATCAATAAGATCGATGCATGGCATTTTGAAGAAGACAGCTGCCAGAAGCTTTTGTGCAAACATTTTAAGGTCAATACACTGACAGCACTCGGTGTGGATGATTTTATGGCAGGACAGATCGCTGCAGGTGCTGTGCTTGCCTATTTATATGAGACGCAGAAAAACAGTCTGTCCAATATTACACACCTCAATCCATACATTGCCAGCAAATATATGCTGCTGGACAGTGCCACAAGAAGGAATCTGGAGCTGACGGAAACGCTCCGTGAAAAGCAGAAAAAAGGTTCCCTGTTATGGGTGCTGGATAAGACTAAAACAGCCATGGGCGCAAGACTGCTCCGTACTTATCTGGAACAGCCGTTGATCGAGCAGGCGGATATCGTGCTCCGTCAGGAAGCAGTCGGAGATCTGCTCGCACATCCGATGTCCAGAGAAGAACTCAGGGAATATTTAAGCCCGATCTATGATCTGGAAAGACTGCTTGGAAAGATCAGTTATAAGACTGCTAATCCGAGAGATCTGATTGCATTCCGCAATTCATTGCAGATGCTGCCACCAATCAAAACGGTTCTGGCAGAATTTGAAACGCCTCTTTTACAGAAGCTGCAGGAGCAGATCGATGATCTGACCGATCTGTACGGACTGATCGATGCGGCGATCGTATAGGA
>ERZ780128.992-NODE-992-length-9956-cov-2.192910_pt1 | contig 9956 bp, 10 predicted proteins | sample MGYA00511170_ERZ780128 | MGnify/ENA primary metagenome ERZ780128 (study PRJEB29588, sample SAMEA1970465) | human gut metagenome | biome: human gut; feature: human-associated habitat; material: faeces | place: Denmark | collected 2008/2010 ...
CCAAAAGGGCATTGCCCAAAGCTGCGGCACGCGGCTTTTCTTTTTAAGATTTGAACAGGAGGTTTTTCTTATGGCAAAAGCTGTTGTATTTTTTGCGGAGGGCACCGAGGAGTGCGAGGCTCTGCTGGTGGTGGATCTGCTCCGCCGCGCCAAGGTGGAGGTGCTGGTTGCCAGCGCTTCCGGCAGCCGGGAGATTTTGAGCAGTCATAAGGTACACATCACCGCCGATGCACTGGCAGAGGAGGTCGATTATTCCGATGTAGATCTGGTGGTGCTGCCCGGCGGCATTCCCGGCACGCCGAACCTTGCCGCCAACAAGACGGTGACCGACACCTGTATCGCCTTTGCAAAGGCGGGCAAAAAGGTAGCCGCCATCTGCGCCGCACCCAGCGTGCTGGCATCGCTGGGTCTGCTGGAGGGCAAAAACGCCACCGCCCACGCTGCATTTCAGGATCAGCTTGCCGGCGCCCATGTGCTGGACACCGAGGTGGTCGTGGATGGCAACATCACCACCAGCTACGGTCTGGGCGGTGCCATCCCCTTTGCGCTGGAGCTGGTGCGCCAGCTGGCGGGAGACGCCGAAGCCGACCGCATCCGCCTACCGGCACGGAGAGGAGGGGACTGTATGCGTTTTGTCACCTGCCGCCTGCCGGACGGTGTGGAGGACCCTGCCATCCTCTCGCAGGACGGCACACAGGTCTGGCCGCTGAGCTGGCTGGGGCTCTCCTACGAGACCCTGTCCGACGCCATCCCCTTCCTCACCCCGCAGGTGCGGTTCGGTTTGCAGCTGGCCATCAGCGGCATCCCCGCGCTGCCGGTGGAAGCCGTCACCCTGCAAAGCCCCATCCCCAGCCCTGCACAGGACGTAGTCTGTCTGGGCATCAACTATATGGCGCACTCGGATGAGGCCGAAAAGTATTCTGCAGACGCCTTTGCCACCAAGCATCAGGACGCCATCTACTTCTCCAAGCGGGTCAGCCGCGCGGTACCGGACGGCGGCTTCATCGAAGCACACACCGACCTTGTGCAGAAACTGGACTACGAGTGTGAGCTGGCGGTGGTGCTGGGCAAGGATGCCAAGGACGTGCCCGCCGGGCAGACCAAAGACTATGTGTTCGGCTACACCATCCTGAACGACGTCTCCGCCCGAGACGTGCAGACCGCCCACAAGCAGTGGTATTTCGGCAAAAGTCTGGACGGCTTCACCCCCATGGGGCCCTGCATCGTCACCGCCGACGAATTCGACACCTACCCGCCCGCGCTGCCCATCCGCAGCCGGGTGAACGGCGAACTGCGGCAGGATTCCAACACCAAGCTGCAAATTTTTGATATCGACCATGTCATCCACGAGCTTTCGCAGGGGATGACCCTGAAAGCCGGCACCATCATCGCCACCGGCACCCCTGCCGGGGTGGGCATGGGCATGGACCCGCCGCAGTTTTTGCACCCGGGTGACACCGTGCAGTGCGAGATCGAGGGAATTGGCACGCTGACCAACACCGTGCGCTGAATCTACTTGTGGAACTGCCCAAAATTTTACATGGATTTCAGTCCGATTGCACGAAATGCCGCCGCAGCACTGCTCTTTTGCGGAAAAATATGGTATACTATAAAATACTGATAAAAAATGCGGCGCATCCGCATCAAAGGGGTAAATGACATGAAGGAATACGCATTTGGCATCGATCTGGGCGGCACTACTGCCAAGGTCGGCCTGTTCACCACCAGCGGCAAGCTGCTGGAAAAGTGGGAGGTAAGCACCGATACTTCCAATAATGGTGCTCACATTCTGGAAAATCTGGCTGCTGCCGTGCAGCAGAAGATGCAGGAAAAGGGTCTGTCCGCAGACGAAGTTGAGGGTGTCGGCCTGGGCGTGCCCGGCCCGGTGCTGGATTCCAGCATCGTGCCCATCGTGTGTGCAAACCTTGGCGGCTGGGGCAACCGCAACGTGTCCATTGAACTCAGCGAGCTGCTGGGCGGCATCCGGGTGCTGGTGGGCAACGACGCCAACGTGGCTGCGCTGGGCGAGATCTGGATGGGCGCGGCACAGGGCTGCCGCAGCGCCGTCATGGTCACGCTGGGCACCGGCGTGGGCGGCGGCATCATGGGCGTCGTTCCGGGCGTGATGGGCGTAGCGGCCTTCGCACCCCCACTGGATGACGCCGGCAACTCGGTCAAGGCCCAGGCTGCCTTGAGCGACATCGTCGGACGGCTCAACCTCAACATCTTCCATCCGCGTAAAAGCATCCTGGCAGAACAGGCATAGGAGGATCGTTCCGGAATGAAAAAGGCTCGCTGTACAGCGAGCCTTTTTGTATCTTGCGATTACCACACGACACCGTCCCCATCGTGGAAAAAACCGCACACGAGGGTCAGGTACTCGGGCATTTTTCCGTCGGCTCCCCACTTGAGTTCGATTCCGAACAGCTCGGAAGTCGTGCGGCCTATGTCGAAGCCGCAGGCTTCGAGCGACGGACGCACCAATTCGGGATGGCGGCACGGGTTCCCTTCGGGACGTGTACAGGTACCATCGGGACAATAGAGGCAACTGCCGACGTAGGCGAACGAACGTCCTCCATACCGCCGCTCCATTTCGAGCAGACGCCTCTCGAGCCGCTGCCGTTCGGGGTGGATCAACCGCTTTGCCTCCGCAATGGGAAGACCGCCCTGTTCCGGAACGATCTTCGTCGCAATAAGCAATGCCCTGGAATACCGGGTCAGGTACTCCTCGACATCGAAATCGAAGGGAGGACATCCCCAACTGCGTCCATAGTTCGGACAGGTGCGGCAGCAACCCTCGAAACGCTCGGCATCGCGGAAACGGGCGATATAATCGGCGACGGGAATCGTCACGCTGAAATCTTCGGCTCGGTATGGGATCATATTTCGGTAAAGAGATCGAATTGATGCAGAAACGTAAAAGTAAAGAAAACCCCGATGACGGCACACAGGACGGCAAGCAGTGCATTCAGCACACGCGGGGAGGGTTTGGTGGATTCGCAGGCCCGATTCCGGATATAACGTCGGAAAAAGAGGAAGAGAGCGGGTACGACGCTGCACGCCAGCAGAAAATCCTCGGGAATCCCGAAGAAATAGACCTTCGAAAACCCGATCAGCGCCCAATGGCAGAGAAAGGTCGCCAACACGATATTCGCCCGCTCGGAGAAAGCCAGCATCAACGCGACGGTGAAGACTGCGACCGAGCAGGGCATCACGGGCGAGGTCATCATCGGAAAAGTACGCCCCAGGGCCAGCGAGAAGAGCGGATAAACGAGCGGCATACAGAACAGCACCAAAGCAAACCGGGGGTGTCGTCCCGTGCGCCCGAGCGAATCGTGTCCGGCCGCCAGGTCATAGATCCAGATACAACCCATGACCGCCCAGAACAGGGCCAGAATATCGTAATGTTCGCGCGGAGCGCAATAGATAAAATAATATACACCCGCGATCCAGAAATTCAATGCGGCCATAAAAACCTTCATCGCCACACGCACGGCACGCGTCGGACGCAGATAAAGCAAAAGGGTCAGCACCGCAGCGACCGCAACCAGCAGGAGCTGTACGGGCCACGTGGCGGCGTTGTATGCGGCGATCGTATTCCAGAAAACATCCATACGAAAAGAGTTTATTCACGGCTCCGTCTGCGCCGTGTGAGCGAGAAAGCCCGGCGGTTGAAGATGAATATCGGCAGCGTGGCGCCCGCAGCCAACAGGATAATCACGCTGAACGACACGGTGGCATTCAGAAAAAACTGCTGCATATATTCCAGGCCCTGCCCGGGATCGTTGAGCGATTGCAGAAACATGATGAGGGCAAAGACCGTCTTGTAGGCATAGATACCCGGGACCATCGGCAGCAGGGCCGGAATGTAAAGCACGGTCATCGGACAACGAATACCCCGTCCCAGCCAAAGGCTGCCGAAACCGATGACGACGGCAGCACAGAGCGAAGCCGTAGCGATGTCGATCCCCGCATAACTCATCAGGCAGAAACGCAAGGCGTGTCCGACGGCCGCCAGCAGGGCGATGTAGGGAAATGCCCGCACCGGAGGATCGGAAATCGCCCCGAATCCGATAGCGGCCACGGCCGCGAACACCCCGTCGAACAGAATATCCACTGCAATCATAGCAAACTGTTTTTAACGATCATCAACGTCGCCGAAAGACCTACGGCAATGCAGACGATCAGCAGCAGGGCGTTGATCAGACGGCTGCAACCGATCAGGATATGCCCTTCGACGATGTCGATCACCCCGTTGATGAGCGGAACGCCCGGAACAAGAAAGAGCGGGCTGGTGGCTATCGCCACCTCGGCCGTACAGTCGAAGCCCAATGCCGACGAGGCGCAGAGCGAAGCCAGAAAGGCGGAAAGGATAAAAACCAGGAAGTGATTCACGGCATGCGCCTGCATCCGCTGCCGAGCGGAAAAACCGACGAGCGTCGAGGTGAAGACGATGCCCACGGCCGTCCAGTCCCCGCCGAACAGACGACAAAAGGAGGCATTCGCCAGGCCGACCGTCAGCAGGACGAAAATCGGGTCCATACGCGGCTTGGCGATCAACTCTCCGTAACGGTCGCGCAGGTCGGTCAGCGACAGGTGTTCATCGACGGCATCCCAACTCAAAGCGCTCAGATCCGAATTCCGTTCGAAGCTGATCGGCAGCGCAGGGATCTTTACCACACGGGTAACGACTTCGCCGCTCCGTTCGTCGTGTACGGTGATGATTATGCTTTTCTGAAAACTCGACAACTGAATATCCACTCCCTGCGAGGTTCCGATGCGCTGTGCGTTGCGGATCACACGCGAAGTGTGCACTCCCGATCCTAACAGATAGGAAGCGTATTCCGCAACGAAATCGAGAATGTCGGAGAGTTCCTGTTTTGTTTTCATGACGGCACAAAAGTAGTGTATTCCCGCCAAATCGGAAACAACCGGCGAAAAGAAAAATTCCCGGAAAGAGTTTTTGTTTCCTGAAAAATACCGTTATATTTGCGGCAGATTTGGTTTCCGGCTCCTTATGCAAGGAGAGGAATGAAAAGGGAATCGGGTGTGAATCCCGGACAGTCCCGCTGCTGTGAAGCTCCGCGACGTTTCGAACATCTCTGCCACTGGTCCGCACGGACCGGGAAGGCTTCGGAACAGGAGTGAGTCAGAAGACCTGCCAGATCGATTCGATGTCAAAGGCGCTCGTGGGTTAGGCGTTTGATTTCGGTTGTGTTTCGCTTGATAAATTTTAGGAAAACCGTCCCGACACAGGGATCGTTGTACCGTTCCGGTACAAGAGATTTCCTCGTCTGCCACAGCGGTATTTCCGGTAATGAACGACAAACGAAAGTGCGGCGATAACCATTGTTACTGCCATAACATTCAAGAGATTAGGATGTCGCCGCACTTTTTTTTAACCGATAACGATGAATATCATACTCTATGGAATACCGGCCGATACAGCCGAGCTGATTGCCGGACGTTACGACCTGGAACTCATTCATTCGATCGAAGAAATCGGAGCCTGCGGAGCGTTGCTCCCCGTCCCGAAAATAACCGCACCCCGGCAGTTGCTGGCTCTTTACAACGCCTTGATGCGTCACGAGGATGCGATCGATGCAGTCATCATCTGCGGGTCCGAAACCTGCGGTGCGGCCGGCACGATATGCTACGGGGCTCCTCCGGGAAAAATCTTCACACTCTGCGGCGATCCGGGAGGCGAAGAGCTGGAAGCGGAGTTATTCCGGCTGCTCGATGCCATCTTCACGCAAGCCAACCGGATCAACCTCTGAAACGACGTATTCCCGAAAAAACGAAAGGGATTCTATTTTCAAATTTTTTCCGGCACGAATTTGCTCCGACCTTTTCCGCCTTTGCAAAAAATCCGCTGGAAAGAATTTCCACAACCGGCTGTCACCTCGCAACCGGCCTTGCTCATGAGAGCAAATATACCCCGCTTCGATTCGGATTTATATCGTCTTTCCGGACAGCGGTCGCCCTCGGTTCCGCCCAAATTTATTTGGCTCTGCCACAAACCTGCACTATCTTTGCCGCATGGACTCAACGAAAGGATATATTCACGTCTATACCGGAAACGGCAAAGGCAAGACGACGGCCGCGTTCGGACTGGCCGTGCGAGCTTTGTGCGCCGGCAAAAGCGTTTACATCGGACAGTTCGTCAAGTCGATGCGATACAACGAAACGAAAATCGGGCAACTCTTCGACCAAGTGAAGATCGAGCAGTTGGGTCGGGGATGTTTTATCGGCAAGGATCCCGAAGCGATCGATATCCGGATGGCACGCGACGGTCTGACCCGCTGCGCCACCCTGCTGGAGAGCGGTGAATACGACGTAGTCATCCTCGACGAACTGACCATCGCCCTGCATTTCGGACTGCTGACGATCGACGCCGTACTGGATGCCCTGAACCGCCGTCATCCTGCGGTAGAAGTCGTCGTCACGGGACGTTACGCCCCGCAGGAACTTATCGACGCGGCCGACCTGGTGACCGAAATGCGGGAAATCAAACATTACTACACGCAGGGCGTCCTTTCCCGCGACGGGATAGACCGCTGACAGGCCAAAAGCGATCGTCATCGCCCGACTGCACACGGGCGCGAATAACAGCAAAGCGAACTCCGCTGAAAAAAACAGAACCTCGAAGCAATGCAATTTCGAGATCCTGTTTTTTTCGTTCTTTCCGAAGATTCCGGTAAATCGGACATCAACCGCACATCGGTCCTCTCCCACTCATCCGAATACGATCGCTCTCTCGCACGCAAATCGCCGGCATCGCATGCCAGGCGCAAAATCCTTGCGGAAGCGACACAGCACCTCTCCTTCTCGAACCGACCGAACATCCGGTCCGTTGCGACTCCCCTCTACACTGACCGATCCGTTAAAAGCGGAAGCGAAGACCGGCGACAAGCGATCCCATCGTACCGATTCCCGCTTCGGCATAGGCCGCGACCTTACCCCCGATTTCGACACCGATCGGCGAAACCTGAAAAGCCCACTGCCGGGCCGATTCGCTCTGCCCCTCGCCCGAAGATTCGGTGAAAGTCAGTCCGACACCGACGCGGGAATAGAGCGACAGGATACGCAGGTTGAGCCAGCGCATCTTCAGGTGCGGCATGATCGAATAATAGTCGGTCGAGATTTTCTTACCGGCCAACCGCTGATTGTTACCCGAATAGACGAAAGTAGCGCCTACACCCAACCCGCCGACGATACGGAAGGTGTAATTGACCGACACACCGCCCCAGCTGTCCATCGACGCATCCTTCATATCGAGCACGTCGAGCAACTTATCGCTGTAAGCGTCGATCCAGTCGGTCACGGGAGCGACACCGTACCCCACCGAAATTTCACCGCGCCCCAACTGGGCATGAGCCAGACCGGGCAGACCGAGCAACGCGACGGCTGCCATCAGAAGTACTTTTTTCAACATAACTGTCTCTGTCAGGATTTATAGGATAATACAAATATTTTTTAATAAATAACCCGCCCTTTCGTCACGGCACAAAATTCCCGCCAAAATCAATGAGAAGGGAAGCGAACGACCGCTTCCCTTCTCAACATATATCGAATTCAAAAGTTTCGCTGGTACAACGCACCGCTTCCCTTTCAAAACATCCGACGGCAATTAACCGATCGCCTCCTCCTGGCCGACCTTTTTGAACAGATCGACATCCTCGACATCCGAATGCATCAAGTAATTGTAGGCTTCGGCGACTTTGCTTTCTGCCAGTTTACAATAGATCCGCGCGGAATCGATGTATTCGGCCGATTCTCCGGCCTGACGAGCCAACAGGTAAGTAATGATGATATGACCGGCAGTTTCCACCAGACGGCGGGCATGGAAATCCTTGTAACCGCTGCGCTCCTTCTCGAGAGTTTCGACACGGGCGACCATCTCCTCGAACCTCACGCGCAGGTCGGTCAGTTTGCTCTTCACGGCGCACATTTCGGGGGCATAGTCCGCAGCCTCGTAGGTCTTGATCTGCTCCAGGAAGGTTCCCTTCGTTACGGCATTGATCGCAGCTACGACCTGCAGCTGGGAAGTACCTTCGTAGATATTCATGATACGGGCATCGCGGTAGAGGCGCTCGCAGGGATAGTCCTTCATGAAGCCCGAACCGCCGTGAATCTGTACCGCATCGTAAGCGAGCTGGTTGGCATACTCCGAAGCGAAGAGCTTTACCAGCGGCGTGAAACCGTCGGCCAGACGATTGTAGAACTTCATCTCCTGGCGCTCCTCCGGTTCGAGCGAACGCTCCTGCGCGATGTGGCCGTACTGCTTGTAAATCTCGACGAAACGGGTCGTTTCATAGAGCAGCGCACGGGCCCCCTGCAACTTCGCCTTCATATTGGAGAGCATCTCCGCAACGGCAGCGAACTGAATGATCGGCTTGCCGAACTGGGCACGCTCCTGCGCATACTTGAGCGCCTCGCGGTAAGCGGCCTCGCAAAGGCCTACCGACTGTGCGCCGATACCCAGACGGGCAGCGTTCATGAGCGACATCACGTATTTGATCAGACCCATCTTACGGTCGCCGACCAGACGGGCCGGAGCGTTGGTGAAGACCAGCTCGCAGGTAGGCGAACCCTTGATACCGAGTTTGTTCTCGATACGGCGCACCTTAACGCCGCCGTCACGCTTGTCGTGCACGAGCATCGAAAGACCGCGTGCGTCCGAGGTTCCCTCTTCGGTGCGGGCCAGCACCAGCGAAATATGACCATCGCCGTTGGTGATGAAGCGCTTCACGCCGTTCAGCAGCCAGCGGCCGCTCTTCTCGTCGTAAGTGGCCTTGAGCATCACGGCACCCAGATCCGAACCGGCATCCGGCTCGGTGAGATCCATCGCGCAGGTCTCGCCCGCAGAAACACGGGGCAGGAACATCCGCTTAAGCTCTTCCGAAGCGAATTCATTGAGCGTTTCGGCACAGTCCTGCAAACCCCAGATATTCTCGAAACCGGCATCGCCGCGTGCCACCATTTCGTTGGCGACGACGAAGCAGACCAGCGGGAAATTCAGGCCGTCGTACTCGTAAGGCAGGGTCATGCCGCTCAAGCCGGCCTTGGTAATGGCTTCGATGTTGCGGGCCGTACCTTCGGCGTAAACGACATGGTCGTTCTCGACTCGGGGACCTTCGTGATCGACGCCCTCGGCATTGGGGGCGATCACCTCACCGCACACTTCGCCGGCGATCTCCAACACGCGGCGGTAGTTGTCCATCGCGTCCTCAAAATTCTGCGGAGCAAGCTCGTGGTGGTCTTTCAGCGTATAGTTACGCTCTTTCAGCGCCACAATCTTACGCATCAGCGGATGCTGAAGGTGGAACTGCAAATCCTTATTATCTAAAAAGAAATTAGCCATTACTTCGAGTTTTGTTTGTAATACTTAATCATTTTCGGAATCACCTCGTTCAGGTCGCCCGTGATCGCAAAGTCGGCGATCTTGTTGATCGGCGCATCGGGATCGGTGTTGATCGAGATGATCATCGACGACTGGTCCATACCGGCCGTATGCTGGATCTGGCCCGAAATACCGCACGCGATGTAGAGTTTGGGACGGATCGTAACGCCCGTCTGACCGATCTGGCGGGCATGCTCCGTGAAACCTGCGTCCACCGCAGCACGGCTCGCGCCGACTTCGCCGCCCAGCACCTCGGCCAGTTCGTGAATCAGCTTGAAATTCTCCTTCGAGCCTACGCCGTAACCGCCGGCAACCACCACGCTCGCGCCTTTGATATTGATCTTGCGTTCTTCGATCTGGCGGTCGAGGATCTTGACCACCAGGTCGCTCTCTTTCAGGAACTTCTTCCAGTCGATCGGCTTCACCTCGCCGGCACCCGGTTTGGCTGCGTACTCCTTGCGCATCACGCCCTCGCGGACGGTCACCATCTGCGGATCGTCCCAGGTGTTCACGATGGTCGCGATGATGTTGCCGCCGAACGCCGGACGGATCT
>ERZ780128.993-NODE-993-length-9953-cov-3.898262_pt1 | contig 9953 bp, 15 predicted proteins | sample MGYA00511170_ERZ780128 | MGnify/ENA primary metagenome ERZ780128 (study PRJEB29588, sample SAMEA1970465) | human gut metagenome | biome: human gut; feature: human-associated habitat; material: faeces | place: Denmark | collected 2008/2010 ...
ACTTTCAGGGAAATATTCGTAATATACTGATAGTCAGATGCTGCCAGTGCCTGAACAGGAAGTGCGGTAGTAAACATCCCTGCTGTCAGCAGCATACATACCATTCTTTTTAAATTCAACATAAGCCATACCCTCCTCCATTTTGTACTTTCATTATAAAGCAGGATATGGGTTTTATCAACTTACGATATTCTTTCAAACCTCTGACGGAATACAGCATCGCTCACAAAATCCGCAAAAAAAAGACTGCAGATACCTTTGACAGTACCTGCAGTCGCCTGCATAACTATATTCAGATCAATATAAGTTAATGATTAAACTAACTCAAGCAGAACTTCCATAGCTGCATCGCCCTTACGCTGGCCGATCTTAACGATTCTGGTGTAACCACCCTTACGGGTAGCATACTTGGGAGCATACTCATCGAAGAGCTTTGCAACCAGGTCAACTTCCTTGGTGTTCTTTTTCTTGCCTGCTGCATCAGCGGGAACCTCAACTACAGGGTTCAGAACCTTCAGCATCTGACGACGTGCATGAGATCTGGTAGGCAGATCCTTCTTGATCTCCTTCTCAACTTCGTCGTATACGGTAACGGTAACACCGTTCTCGATCTTAACTAGCTTGCCATCCTTATCGCGATGGGACTCAGCCAGGACCTTACCAGTCTCCTTGTCAACGATCTGCTTTACGCGCTTGCCGTCCTTGTCCTTGCGGGCAACCTTGGTGGTAACTTTAACAGTTTCGAAGTTATCCTTCTCTTTTACTGCCAGAGCGATCAGTCCATCAACGATCTTCTGTACTTCCTTAGCCTTAGCTTCGGTGGTAACGATCTTGCCGTTGTTGATCACTGCAGTTACCTGATTTCTTAATAATGCCTTTCTCTGTGCAGATGTTCTGCCGAGTTTTCTGTACTTTGCCATGATAATTTTCCTTTCTCCATTCATGGTACATCCGGCCATGCACTTTGGACTTACTTACCGAATGCGTTGTTTTTTGCCATTTAGAGATAAACCGTATCCGAACACTTTGGGCTTACCGGATACGGAAATCTTACTTTTTATGTTCAGCTGAAATTAGTTCTCATCGCTGGGGTTCAGCTGTAATCCCAGCTCTTTCAGTTTAGCCAGAACTTCTTCCAAAGATTTACGTCCGAGGTTACGAACCTTCATCATATCTTCTGAAGTCTTATTGGTTAACTCTTCTACAGTATTGATACCTGCTCTCTTCAAGCAGTTGTAAGAACGAACGGAAAGCTCCAGCTCGTCAATACTCATCTCCAGAACCTTTTCCTTCTCGTCGTCTTCCTTCTCTACCATAACCTCAGCGGTCTTAGCATTTTCGGAAAGGTCAATGAACAGGTTCAGATGCTCGCTGAGCACCTTAGCTGCCAGGCTGACTGCCTCATCGGGAGCCAGGGTTCCGTTGGTGTATACATCCAATGTAAGCTTGTCGAAATCAGTACTCTGACCTACACGGGTATTTTCTACCGTAACGTTAACTCTCTCTACAGGTGTATAGATAGAATCAATGGCAATTACGCCGATTGGTAAATCTTCGTGTTTGTTCTTGTCGGCACTTACGTAGCCACGGCCTCTTGTAATAGTTAACTCCATGTAAAGTTTGGTATCTTTACCGCTCAGAGTAGCGATTACAAGGTCGGGGTTCAGAATTTCAATATCCTGGTCACACTGGATATCAGAAGCTCTTACAACACCTTCGCCTTCAAACTCGATATAAGCGGTTTTTGGCTCATTTGTGGAACTCATGTTCTTAATAGCAAGACTCTTTAAGTTCATGATGATTTCTGTTACATCTTCCTTAACACCAGGAATTGAACTGAATTCGTGCAGAACGCCTTCAATCTTAACACGGCTGACAGCAGCGCCAGGTAATGAAGACAGCATGATTCTTCTTAATGAGTTGCCAAGAGTGATTCCATAACCACGCTCTAATGGCTCAACGACGAATCTGCCGTATTTTCCGTCATCTGAGATTTCAGCAACCTCGATATTAGGTCTCTCAAAATCAAACACTGTAAATACCCTCCTTACAATATAATTGTAATATAGCGATCCAGCAAAGGAACGCTTCCATGCCTACGAATTATTTAGAATATAATTCGACGATAAGCATTTCGTCAACAGGTACATCAATCATTTCTCTTGTAGGAAGTGATTTAACAGTTCCTTTTAATCCTTCGATATCCTGATCTAACCATTCCGGAACTAATCTTCCTTCTGTTACTTCTACGATATCTTTGTATCTCTGTAAGCTCTTGGATTTTTCTCTGATTTCGATCACATCACCGGCTTTTACAAGATAAGACGGAACATTGACACACTTTCCGTTTACCAGTACATGTTTGTGATCAACAACCTGTCTTGCTTCTCTTCTTGTTCTTGCAAAGCCAAGACGGAAAACAATATTGTCTAATCTTCTTTCCAGAAGAACCATTAAGTTTTCACCGGTCTGACCTTTCATAAGATCAGCTTTCTTATAGTAATTTCTGAAAGGTTTTTCTAATACGCCATAGATGAATTTCGCTTTCTGTTTCTCACGAAGCTGCATTCCATACTCGCTGACCTTTCTGTTTGCTCTTACAAGCTGACGGTTTGATTTCTTGTCATATCCAAGATAGCTTGGTTCAAGACCAAGTGATCTACATCTTTTTAAAACAGGGACTCTGTTTACTGCCATTTATTTTTCCTCCTGATATTGTTTACAGTACACAATGTACTTTCTTCCAACATATTTACATTTATTATCAGAACCTCTTGCATGCGAAATCGCATCGCAATGCGCGAAGCTGCATCATGTATCACAGACACATGACATTTTAAAAAATCCAAATCTAGTCTTAGTACTACACACGACGACGCTTTGGTGGACGGCAACCATTATGAGGTACCGGTGTTACGTCACGGATGCTGGTAACTTCAAGTCCACAAGCCTGTAATGCACGGATAGCTGCTTCACGTCCTGAACCAGGACCCTTTACCATAACATCAACAGTCTTTAAACCATGTACTAATGCTGCCTTTGTAGCAGTTTCTGCTGCCATCTGAGCTGCATAAGGAGTAGATTTCTTTGAACCTCTAAATCCCAGACCACCGGCACTTGCCCAGCTAAGAGCATTTCCTTCATTATCTGTCAGTGTAACAATTGTATTGTTAAAAGACGCCTGGATATGTGCCTGTCCGTGTTCAACGTTTTTCTTTACACGCTTCTTTGTTACTTTTTTTGCAACCTGTTTAGCCATAATTAAACTAACCTACTTTCTCTTAAACTAAATCCTTATGGATTATTTCTTCTTATTTGCTACTGTTCTCTTCGGACCCTTACGTGTTCTTGCGTTAGTCTTTGTCTTCTGACCACGAACCGGAAGTCCTTTTCTGTGACGGATACCACGATAGCATCCGATTTCCTGTAATCTCTTGATGTTAAGAGCAACTTCTCTTCTTAAATCACCTTCTACTACCTGTGTAGCGTCGATTACTTCACTGATTCTCTTTACTTCGTCGTCTGTTAAATCTCTACAACGAGTATCTGGATTAACTTTTGCTTCTGCTAAAATACGATCTGCACTTGTTCTACCGATTCCGTAGATATAAGTTAAACCGATTTCAACACGTTTGTCTCTAGGTAAGTCAACACCTGCAATACGAGCCATTTTCAATTCCTCCGTTTTCCGGGTACTTTTTGTACCTAAACTTAATGTTACTAATTGACTGGGGCATAAACACAAAAATGCCCAACCGGAATACTCCGGTCTTTCCGATACTAAGCTTCTGAATTCTCGGTATCAATAAGTAATTCTCCGTAGGCTCACTACGTAAAATTATCTTAATCAGCCTATCTTTTGACGGAAAGATAAGCTGTCAGCCGCTAAATCGTGATACTGGATAATCCTGGTCTGTTTATTATTGGATTAGCCCTGTACCTGTTTGTGTTTTGGGTTTTCACAGATAACTCTGATTTTACCCTTTCTTTTGATGACTTTGCACTTTTCGCAAATTGGTTTTACTGATGATCTAACTTTCACGTTAAACCCTCCTTTCAAAAAAGACCGTTTTACATTATAGCATGGCAAATTTACATTTGCAATACTTTCACAAAATAATTTTTATTTATCTCTCCAGATGATTCTTCCCTTTGAAAGGTCATACGGGGATAACTCCAGTGTTACTTTATCGCCCGGTAAGATACGGATAAAATTCTGACGCAGCTTACCACTGATATGTGCAAGCACCTTGTGTCCATTTTCCAGTTCTACCTGAAACATGGTGTTTGGCAGCTTCTCCACTACTGTTCCTTCGATTTCAATGACATCTGTTTTTGACATTTTACTCCTCCACTTGACTACTCTTTATCAGTTTAATTGTTCTCTTGATCTCCTCATCTCTGACAGACTCTTTTGCTTCAAGCTTCTGTCTGAGCTCTTTCAGTGCTTCATTTTCCTTTTTCCAGATCTGAATATGCTTTTTGTTTTTCTTTTTTGGCTTTGCAACCGGTCTGTATTTTCCATCCGTAAGCCATACATATTCATCTGTTTCTTCTATTATGATATATAAGGTATCTTTATCGTGTCCGGCTTTCGCCGCAGCTAGCATTCCTACCATATGATCCGTTCCTTTATTCTGTTCCTTACTTTCAGAGTCACTGTCCTGTGCCTTTCAAGTTCATCCGGGAACTTCCTATTCACAGATGAACCTTTCTGTCCTTGCCGAACTGCTGTGGCACCGGATAACTTCATTTCATAATAGCAGTCTGACATTTATAACAGTGTCAGGATCTCAGGCTCACCGTCCGGTGTGATGGCGATGGTGTTTTCGTAATGAGCGGAATAGGTTCCATCCTCTGTTACGACTGTCCAGTCATCATCCAGCCACTCCACATCGCTTCTTCCGATATTGATCATCGGCTCGATTGCAAGTGTCATACCTGCACAAAGCTTAATTCCTTTTTTCTTCTGTCTGAAGTTCGGGATCTGTGGATCCTCATGTAAATGAGTTCCGATTCCGTGTCCGACCAGATCTGTTACGATGCCATATCCGAACTGGCTGATATAATCGTCGATCCGATTGGAAATATCATACAGATGATTTCCGGCAACTGCCATTTTTATTCCCTCAAAAAAGCTCTGTTTTGTTCTGTCGATCAAAAGCTGTGCTTCCTCACTTACCTTTCCGATCGGATAGGTTCTTGCCGCATCGGAATGATATCCTTTGTAGATCAGTCCTGCATCCAGGCTGACGATATCTCCTTCCTGCAGGATCCTGTCTGCTTTCGGAATTCCATGTACAACCTCGTCATTCACGGAAACACAGATAGAAGCCGGATATCCGTTATAATGTAAGAAATTCGGCACACAATCATAACCTCTGATCAGCTTTTCTCCAAGCTGATCGATCTCGAGAGTAGAAATACCCGGTTTCACAAACTCTCCAAGCTTTGCGTGAACCTCTGCCAGAATCTTTCCGGAATCACGCATTAAACCAAGTTCTCTTGCGGATTTTACTGTAACTGCCATTTTTATTCTCCCAAAATTGCAACGATAGCTTTAAATACATCCTGCATATCGACTGTACCATCAACTGTTTTCAGCACACCCTTCTTTGTATAGAAGTCAATCAGTGGCTGTGTCTGTTTATGATAAACATCCAGACGGTTCTTCACTGTTTCCGGCTTGTCGTCATCACGAAGGATCAGCTCGCTGCCACATCTATCACATATTCCTTCTTTCTTTGGCGGAACATGTACAACATGATAGGTAGCTCCACAGGAAACACATGCACGTCTGCCTGACATTCTCTTTACAATGTTTTCGTCCGGTACATCTACATCGATCGCATAATCGATAGACTCACCCAGCTCAGCAAGTGCCTTATCCAGTACTTCTGCCTGTGGGATTGTTCTTGGGAAACCATCCAGTACATAGCCGTTCTTGCAATCCGGCTGTGAAACTCTGTCAAGCAGGATCTTTACTGTCAGTTCATCCGGAACTAAAAGTCCCTGATCCATATACTTCTTAGCTTCCATACCAAGCTCTGTACCGTTTTTGATGTTTGCTCTGAAAATATCGCCTGTTGATACGTGCGGAACACCGTATTTATCTGCGATCATTTTAGCCTGTGTTCCTTTTCCTGCGCCCGGAGCGCCTAACATAATGATTTTCATTTTTCTCCTCCACTTGTCTTTATGCACTATGACGAAAACGACTCATGGGACAAGCGAATACTCACCTGCCCCAGAATACATTTGTCGTTTCAACTATTTCATTTAAGCATTTAAAAAGCCTTTATAATTACGAACCAGCATTAAGGACTCGATCTGTTTGATTGTCTCTAAGATTACGCTGACAATAATGATGAGACTTGTTCCGCCAAAGGAAACATTTGCACCAAATACTCCGTTAAAGAAGAACGGAATGACAGCGATAATGATAAGGCCAACAGCCCCGATAAAAATAATATAGTTCAAAATACCTGTCAAGTAATCTGTGGTTGGTTTACCAGGTCTGATTCCCGGGATAAAGCCACCCTGCTTTTTAATGTTATTGGATACTTCCAACGGATTAAATGTGATCGATGTGTAGAAGTATGCGAAAAATACAACCAATACAATGTAGATCACTAATCCTATGTTATAGATTGGAAGAGAAGGATTACACCAGTTACCCTGATTTAATACCTTTAATACCTCTCCCCAGAAGCCTGTTCCCTGATAACCTGCCAACTGACAGATCACGATCGGGAACTGCATCAGTGATGATGCAAAGATGATCGGAATAACACCTGCTGTGTTAATCTTCAGTGGAATGCTTGTTGACTGTCCGCCATAGGTTTTATGACCCTGGATCTTCTTTGCATACTGAACCGGGATTTTTCTGACGCCATCATTTAAAATGATAACAAGGACAACCATTCCTACGATAATTGCCATGATAACAACTGCTGAGATCACCGACAATGTAATAGTAGATGCACTCTTTACGAACTGCTCATACAATGTAGCAAGATCGGATGGCATACGGGATACAATGTTGATCGTCAGTACGATTGAAATACCGTTACCGACACCATGCTCTGTGATCTGCTCACCGATCCACATGACAAATGCACTACCTGCTGTCAGCGCTACGATAACCACGATATAATCCAGCACAACAGAATCCTTCTGCAGAAGTCCGCTGTTACCAAATCCGATCGCCATAGCTGCTGCTTCGATCAAAGAAAGACCAACTGTCACATAACGTGTGATCGTTGCGATTTTCTTTCTTCCATCTTCTCCATCCTTCTGCATTTCTTCCAGTTTCGGAATTGCGATCGTCAGAAGCTGCATGATAATGGAGCTTGTGATATATGGTGTGATATTCAATGCAAAAACTGACATGTTCATGAAAGAGCCACCGGTAAATGCATCGAAAAAGTTAAATGCTCCGTTTGACTGAGCTGCAAACCAGTCAGCAAAATAAGTACGATTGACACCCGGAACAGGCAGCTGTGATCCAAAACGGATCACAACTAACATTACCAGTGTAAACAACAGTCTGTTACGAATATCTTTGATCTTAAAAGCATTCTTTAAAGTTGTTAACATTAGATCACCTCTACTGTTCCACCAACTGCCTCAATTTTTTCCTTAGCAGATGCGCTTACTGCATCAACTTTAACATTGAGCTTCTTGGTTATTTCTCCATTTCCGAGGATTTTAACTCCATCACGTGGGTTCTTAACGATACCAGCTTCCATTAAAGCTGCTACATCAACAGTAGCTCCATCTTCGAATTTATCTAATGCTGAAATATTAATACTAACGATGTCTTTCGAATTGCGGTTCTTGAAGCCTCTCTTAGGAAGTCTTCTGTATAATGGCATCTGTCCACCTTCGAAACCAATTCTTGGTGCTCCGGAACGAGCCTTCTGTCCTTTGTGACCCTTACCAGCTGTCTTACCATTTCCTGAACCGTGTCCACGACCTCTTCTAAAATTATCACTGTGTTTAGAACCTGCTGCAGGCTGTAAATTTGATAATTCCATTATGACACCTCCTTATCTGTTTTATGCTTCTTCAACTTTTACTAAGTGTCTACCTCTTGTGCATGCATTGTCAGGTAATTCCACTGTCTTATTGACTTTCTTTAAACCAAGTGCTGCTACAGTTGCTTTGTGCTTTGGGATCGCACCGATTGTAGATTTCACTAAAGTTACTTTTAATGTCTTTTCTGCCATTTCTATCTCCTCCCTAAGCCATGATTTCGCTGACAGATTTGCCGCGGTTCTTAGCTACTTCTTCTGGAGTTTTGAGCTGGCTAAGACCTTCAATAGCTGCAAGAACTACGTTCTGCTTATTGTTAGATCCTAAAGATTTTGTACGAATATTCTTAATACCTGCAAGTTCACAAACGATACGTGCAGGACCACCAGCGATGATACCAGTACCTTCAGGAGCTTTCTTCAGAAGAACAGACGCACTTCCGAATTTACCGATATTGTCATGTGTAACACTACCGAACTCGTCTAATGCTACAGAAACCATGTTCTTGATCGCATCTTCTTTACCTTTGCGGATTGCTTCCGGGATTTCAGTCGCTTTGCCGAGGCCAGCGCCTACATGTCCGTTACCATCTCCAACAACAACTAAAGCTGTGAAGCGCATGTTACGGCCACCCTTAACAACCTTAGTAACACGTTTAATGGAAACAACTTTTTCGTTTAATTCCATGCTGCTTGTGTCAATGATTGTACGTTTCATGTGTTCTTTCTCCCTTCCTAAAATTCTAAGCCAGCTTCTCTGGCTGCTTCTGCTAATGCTGCGATTTTACCCTGGTATATAAAGCCGCCTCTATCAAAGACTACTGTGTTAATACCTTTTTCTAATGCTCTTTTCGCAATTACAGTTCCTAAATATGCTGCTGCATCAACGTTGTTGGTTTTCTCAAGCTCTGCTTTGATGTCTTTTTCAAGAGTAGAAGCAGCTACTAAAGTGTTACCAACTGTATCATCGATAATTTGAGCATACATATGATTATTACTTCTGAACACAGCAAGACGAGGTCTCTCAGCAGTACCAGAGAAACGGTTACGCATTCTGTTGTGCTTCTTTACACGAATTTTCTGTCTAGATTCTTTACTAACCATTTTTACACTCTCCTTATCTATTTCTTACCAGTCTTACCAACTTTACGTCTGATAACTTCATCAGCATACTTGATACCTTTGCCCTTGTAAGGTTCAGGTCTTCTCTTGTCTCTGATTTCAGCTGCGAATTGGCCAACTTTTTCTTTATCAATACCCTTAACGATGATGATGTTCTGACCCTCAAGAACAGTCTCGATACCTTCTGGATCTTCCATCTCTACCGGATGAGAATATCCAAGGTTTAAAGTCAGTTTCTTTCCCTGCTTAGCAGCTCTGTAACCAACACCGTTTACTTCAAGAACCTTCTCATAACCCTCAGTAACACCATGGATCATGTTGTTGATCAGGGTTCTGGTCAGACCATGTAAAGATTTCATTCTCTTTAAATCGTTTGGTCTGCTTACGATAACGTGACCGTCCTTCTCTTCGATGGTCAGCTCAACCGGGAGCTCTCTCTCTAATGTTCCCTTTGGACCTTTTACAGTCACCTTATTTCCTTCTGCGATTGTAACAGTTACACCTGCTGGAATCGCAACTGGCATTCTACCGATACGTGACATGCCTTTTTACCTCCTACTTAAATTCTCGGAGAGGACATATGCGTCCTCTCTGTTTTCAGTTACATTTCGCACTTAACGTTCGTCTTCCAGAACGTTTACGTGCGAAAGTACTTCGTTGCACTTAGTGAGGTCTCTCACGAACTTAGTGCAATCGAAGTTATCATATATTTTTAACATGCAATAGCAAGAAAATGAGAGGCGAAAACGGCACGCACATGCAGGCCTTTCATCCTCTCACTTTCGTACGAACAAT
>ERZ780128.996-NODE-996-length-9942-cov-1.880348_pt1 | contig 9942 bp, 7 predicted proteins | sample MGYA00511170_ERZ780128 | MGnify/ENA primary metagenome ERZ780128 (study PRJEB29588, sample SAMEA1970465) | human gut metagenome | biome: human gut; feature: human-associated habitat; material: faeces | place: Denmark | collected 2008/2010 ...
TGTCAACACGATAATTGCCAGTACCCACAGTAAAATATGACTTCAAGAGTATAGTAACATGCTAAAAAGCCCTATTTCAAGCGGTTTGTAATACTAAAGTCCACTCTTGCAATACTAATTTCCAGTTGGCACTGTTTTCGCAAGACTTATTTCTGTTTTAAAGGTGCTGATTCCGAAGTTAATCTTGCAAAAATAATTCAAACAGAAGTTACTTTTGCAAAACGGAAGTTAAATTTGCTATTTACCCAATTCGGAGGAATGTTCCTTTTTGATTGGAAAAAATGTATTAAATCATAAAATATTGGTCAGAAAAAATGTTGAATATACAATTGATTTGATCGGAAAAAATGTGGTAAACTATATTATGTAAGAAAGGAGGCCGCCAATGAAACGATTTGCCATGGAACAATTACAAAGCTGGAAAGAAAAGGGAAAAAGAAAACCCATGATTATTATGGGCGCAAGACAGGTGGGAAAAACATGGTTAATGAAGGAATTCGGAAGACAATTTTTCCCCAAAGTGGCATATGTATCCTTTTATAATAATAAGAGAATGAGCGATGTCTTTGAGATGGATTTTGACATTCAGAGAATTCTTATGAATCTTAATATCGAAACAGGGGTCACAATTACTCCCGGAGATACGTTGATCATTCTGGATGAAATTCAGGATGCACCGAGAGTCCTGGAATCTCTGAAGTATTTCTGCGAAGATGCACCGGAGTATCATGTTCTTGCAGCGGGGTCCCTGTTAGGAGTAGCGATTCATCAGGGAGTATCTTATCCGGTAGGCAAGGTGGAACTGTTGGACCTCTATCCTTTGAATTTTAGGGAATTTCTATGCGCCATGGGGGAAGAAGCTTTGTCTGGGGCATTGGACAGCAAGGACTTTTCCATTATAGACAACTTTTCGGATAAATACCTATTTTGGCTAAAAAATTATTATTATACCGGTGGAATGCCTGCAGTAGTTGACCTTTTCAGAGAGCAGAAGGACTATGCCGGTGTTCGGGAGTTACAAAAAGACATAGTACGTCAGTACCGGGGAGACTTTGGAAAACATATAGATGCCAAAGATCTTCCCAGAATTCGTATGGTATGGGAATCCATTCCGATACAGCTGGCAAAGGAAAATAAGAAATTTTTCTTCGGACAGATAAAAAAAGGTGCCAGAAGTGCAGATTTTGAAATTGCGATACAGTGGCTCTTGGATTGCGGACTGATTTACAAGGTAAATCGTGTGAATGAGCCACATGTACCGCTGGCTGCATACAAAGAGATGAACGTATATAAACTGTTTGTACTGGATGTAGGACTGCTGGGGGCAATGAGTGATTTAGATGCCATGAGTATTCTGGAGGGCAATGATATTTTTGTTGAATTTAAAGGCGCATTGACGGAACAATACGTATTACAACAGATTATTTCGGATACAAAATATACACCTTATTATTACGGAACGGAAAAAGCAACCTTTGAACAGGATTTTATGATACAAATGGGAAAAGATGTTGTTCCCATCGAAGTAAAAGCAGAGACAAACCTGAAATCGCAGAGCCTGAAATGTTATTGTGAAAAATATCATCCGCAGAAAGCTATCCGCTTTTCGGCAAAGAAATATATTGATCAGGGTTGGATGAAAAATGTACCGTTATATGCGGTGTGCACTTTGTAATGAGTAGATAAAAGTACAAGGAGAAAATATTTATGCAGATCCATGATACAGCATTTATAGCTCCCGGTGCGGTGGTGCAGGGAGATGTGACGATCGGAGAAAACAGCGGAATCTGGTACAATGCGGTGGTCCGGGGCGACAGGGACTCCATTGTCATCGGCAAAGAGAGCAATATTCAGGACAATGCGGTAGTGCATCTGGGCAGTGGATATCCGGTGGAGATCGGAGATCATGTGACCATTGGACACGGTGCGATCGTCCACGGCTGTAAGATCGGCGACAATACCATGATCGGTATGGGAGCCATTCTGATGAACGGCTGTAAGATCGGGAAAAACTGCATCATCGGTGCAGGAGCACTGGTGACGCAGAATGTGGAGATCCCGGATAATTCCCTGGTCGTCGGCAATCCCGGGAAAGTAAAACGTGCTGTTACCGAAGAAGAGATCCGGTGGAATCTGGAGAATGCGCAGCTTTATGTGGAAGAAGCGCAGGAAGAGATAAAAAGAGCATTTCCTTAACGGAAATGCTCTTCAAATAATGTAATATTTAGCAAACTATATTCAAAATTATATCTTATGAGAGTGTACGAAAATCTTTGCTAGTTGATATTAGCTGTTGAATTTATATAATTTGATTTCTGGATCTGAAGTAGTAAGTAGATCATCTACAAAATATTGATGCATACGTGGATTGTTAATATGTACTATTTTCATTAATAAATTTCGGATAATAGGGTTTTTAGCATGATCAATGTCATTTTGTTCTAGGCCGATACCTAATAAAAATTTTTCTAAGTTTTCAGCAATACGAACAGATTCATTTTCAATAAGATGTTCTTTGTAAAATAATTGTTTCATTGAGTAACCTCCTGTTTTTTATATCTTTAATATGACAGAAAATAGTGGTGTAAAGTTTTTTAATAGGAAAGTTACACAATGCGATCCGTTAGAATCTCTTTTTCATATTTTTTTGGAGAAACATGAAAGGTTTTTGTAAAGGTTTTAATAAAATGAGAGTAGTTCTTGAAGCCAACCGCATAACAGATTTCGGTAATTGATTTTTGCTCAAGAATCATTTTGTGAGCCATGAGCATACGTTTGGATATTACATAGTTCCACAGAGTATTCCCAGTGTAATATTTAAAAAGGTGATTGAGATGGGAACTACTTATATTCAGGTATCTGGATATTGAAGCTACTGATATATTTTCCGTGTAATGATCATCTACATATTGGATAGCATTTTTAACAAGATCAGGAAAAACAGTAATCCCTTCATTTACTTTATTCTGATTTTTTTGGAGAAATTGTATTAAATGTATCAGCGTGATACTTAACCATGTTTCCAAAAGAATATCGGATCCAAACTCATTTTTGGTATTATAATATTGTTGAATCATCCTTTCATTATTTAGAAATTGATTTAAAATTTCATCGGGCAGATGGAAGAAACAGCAGTTATACTGTTCTAAAAATCTGTATATATTGCTGACAGGAGTAGACAATTTCTTTATTACATCTTGGTTTACATGGATAATGACACGCTCATACGCCGTTTCTTTTATAAGATATGGACGATGGAGTTCGTTAGGAGATACTATCAGAGCATCTCCGCGAACCAGATGCTTTCTGATGTTACCCGCAAAGTAATCAATATCTCCTCTAAGAAATACATATATTTCATACTGATCTGAGTGAATGTGTAAGTCAGAGCAGTCTTCTCCTTTTGAAATGACATGGGAGATACTGATGGGCAGATTTAATTCCTCTATTGTATAATTGTTTTCCTGAAAATCTGTTGACAAGCTGATCCTCTCTTTTGACATGGTAAATACCGTATAATATCCACTCCTAAATTGATTTACATTAGTATAGCATGATATGACATAAACACAATAGAAAATGCAAAGATTTCTTTTACAGTTGAGGTACAATATAGATATCAAAACGTTTTGAAGATGAAAAGTTACTATGTGGATAAGAACAGATGATGCCAGGGAAAAGGAGATTTGATATGTTATTTCCGGTAGATAATGAAGCAAGACAGATTAAAGAGTTAAACGGTATCTGGAAATTTAAGAGAGATAACTATTATAAACAGGGATTTGAAGAAAAATGGTTTGAAAAACCATTGGAAGATGTAATCGATATGCCTGTACCATCAAGCTATAATGATATTACTACAGATCAAGAACTGAGAGATCATGTAGGGTGGGTATGGTATGAGAGAAAATTTGCAGTTCCAAGATTATGGAAAGATCAGAGGCTTGTACTACGATTTGGAAGTGTGACGCATCATGCTGTAATATATCTGAACGGAAAAGAAATTACTCGCCATAAGGGTGGTTTTTTGCCCTTTGAGGCAGATGTGACGGAAATGGCCAATGAAGGGGAAAATCGTTTGACAGTAGCAGTAGGAAATATACTGGAATGGGATTGCCTTCCTGTTGGTCATATAGAATATGTTAGGGATGAGATGCATCCCGAAGGCCAGATGGAACAAAAGTTTGATTTTGATTTCTTTAATTATTCGGGTATTCATAGACCGGTCAGATTATATTGTACGCCCAAAGAATATATTGAGGACATTTCGGTTAGAACGACAGTAGATGATAAGGATGGGATGGTACATTATGAAATAAAAACTAATGCAGAAGAGAAATTCATAAAAGTATATATCCGGGATGAAAAGAATCAGGTAGTTGCTGAGAGTAATGAGATGAAAGATATGGTTTTGGTAAAGGACGCACAACTCTGGCAGCCGGGATCAGCTTATTTATATAAACTGGATATTTATTTTGGACAGGATCATTATACTTTGCCATTTGGAATTAGGACGATTCAGCTGACAGAAAAACAATTCTTAATCAATGGAAAGCCTTTTTACTTTAAAGGATTTGGTAAACATGAAGACAGTGATATCAGAGGCAAGGGATTGGATGAGGCATTAAATGTCAGAGACTGTGAATTGCTGAAATGGATCGGTGCAAATTCCTTTAGAACTTCACATTATCCTTACGCAGAAGAAATGATGCAAATGGCCGATCAAAAAGGAATTGTGGTTATTGATGAAGTACCGGCGGTTGGAATGAACTTTTTTGATGGCGAAAATGGAGGTATTTTCACAGAAGATAAAGTAAATGAAAAAACACTAGCATATCATAAGCAGGTATTGAAGGAATTATACCAAAGGGATAAGAACCATCCTTGTGTTGTTATGTGGAGTATTACAAACGAACCGCATTCCAGCGAAGAGGCCTCAAGAAATTATTTTGAGGAAGTTACAAAATATATTAGAAAACTGGATAGTGAAAGACCAATAACGGGAACCATGAATGTTGATGTGGAGGATGATAAGATATCACAGTTTTTTGATGTAGTATGCATTAACAGATATTTTGGCTGGTATGTCGGAGCTGGCAAAATAGAACGGATATATCCTAGCCTAAAGACAGATTTGATAAAGTGGCATGAAAAATACGGAAAACCTGTCATTGTGACAGAATATGGTGCAGATACAATAGCAGGATTGCATAAACTCCCCGAAGTGATTTTTTCAGAGGAATATCAAAAGAGGTGTATTGAAGAAAACAATAAAGCCATGGATGAATGCGATTTTGTGATAGGGGAACATATTTGGGCATTTGCAGATTTTATGACGGCATTTGGACTAAAGAGGGTTGATGGTAATAAAAAGGGTATATTTACGAGGGAACGACAGCCTAAGACAGCAGCGTTTGCAATACGTGAACGATGGAGAAAAATGTTATAATTGCACATTAAGTAATGCCAGAAACAGAATGGTAAAAATCTGTTTCTGGCATTTTATAATGTGAGAAATTATTGTAGTTGCCTATTCGGTTAAACCGATTCGTTCAAATTGTTCTTTAGGTGCCTGATTATCCTTCATCATTTTCTTCATTGCTTGGCAGAGGTGGTCTTCTATATTGCTGTCATGAATAGGGCATTTTTGCTCAGGATCTGTAAGGAGGTCAAACAACATAGTACCAAAACGATAAGAATCTGTAGAGTGGTGAACAGGAACTTTAAAAACCCCACTTTTTTTCATAAAATTGAAAGCATTCTTATCACAAAGTTCTGCTTCTGACATTTCTTCCCGGGAAAAAGGCCGATCCATATGGCAAGGCATAGCGGTATATTCATATAATGGCTGATTTTCTGGATCCTTACAGGAACGCATATAGACATATCGCCCGTCTGTAATACAGATATGACCACCAAAGATACCGAAAAGTGCATAATCACGTATGGGTGTATCATTTCTGATGACAGGGGTCAAACTATGGCCATCCATATACTCTGGGGGAGCAATTTGGAAGAATTCGGCTAATGTAGGTACAATATCAATGGTTTGGGCAAGCTGATTCCTCCGTTCGCCTTGAATGGGATTTCGTGGGTCATAGATGAAGAACGGGATGTGGATCAGTTCTTCATACATAGGCTGAACATTTTTACCCATCCATTCTTTTTCACCAAGCATAAAGCCATGGTCAGTATTGACAATAAGCATGGTATCTTTCCAGAGGTCATATCTATCCATCATATCTAATACTTTTCCAAGATAGTGGTCACACATACTCATAAGTGAGGCGTATTCATAGCGGACATGTCTGGTAGCGGCCTCTCCATATTCGTTCTTTCCATAATCGGGCCAATCCAGATTTTTACCATGGTAGTTATCAGGATATAATTTTTTATATTCATTCTGGGTATAAAAAGGCTCATGAGGGTCAAAAGCTTCTATCTGTAAGAACCATAGGTCATCATTATGATTTCGTTCAATAAAATCAAGTCCGTTTGTAAAGGTTTTACATTGTGGCATAGCAGTTTCAGTTGTGATAAATTGCCGGTTTACCCAGTCGTGACGCCAACTTTGTGTATTTTTGCGTCGAGAAAGCGTATCAGGGTAGTCAGGCCAGGCAACCTGTCCCATCCATGGATCTCCCTGTTGTCCACGAACAATTTCATGACTGTCAAATTTGGTTAAATAGCAAGAGCCGCCATCCTGCCAGTAATGAAAATGGTCCGTGGAAATATGAGTGTAAATTCCCGCATCTTTCATACGCTTAATGACAGAGTCGTCAAACGGTTGCATAGGGCACCAGGATGAGTGAAGAAAATTGTAGCGCCCTGTGTGCAATTCTCTGCGTGCGGGCATACAGGGCATGCTTCCGCCATAGAAACAGTCAAAAGTAAGAGCCTTTTCAGCCAGGCGCTGAAATTGTGGCATGACGGTCCAGCTGCAGCCATAGTTGGGAAGAAAATGCCGGTTTAAGGAATCAAACATTATCATAATTGCTTTCATAAATATATAGCCTCCTGTTTTATATTTCTTTACCACGATAGGAAGAAGGGGAAATTCCTTTTACTCTCATAAACGCTTTGTACATTGTGTTGCTGGATGAAAACCCTGTTTTCTTTGCAATCGTAGTAATCGTCAAATCGGTAGTTGTCAAAAGCCGGATCCCCTCATCAATTCTAAGGCGTAGTATTCTGTCGTTTAAAGTTTCGTTGCAACAACTTTTTAGTAACTGAAATACATATTTTTCAGAGATATGGAAAACATCTGCAATGACTCCTGCACAAAGGTTAGGATCGGTATAATTCTGATCTATGTAAGCCAAAATATCTGTCCCGAGGCTTCTGGCGGTACGAGCCATTACAATCTCATATTGCTGTTGCAATTCAATATTCAGACTACGGAATACTTCATAAACGGAATCCAGATCGTATTCGTCCAAATCATTTGGAAGAATAGGAGCGTGGTAGCGTGTTTCCCCGTTTCGTTCTGCTTCCAATGAAAACTGATTGCAGACAGTTGCATAAACGGAACGAAGAGAAAAGAACATCTGGCGCAGTTCTACAGAATTTTGTTCGGAGTGACTGATTGTCTGGTGGATGGTTTCCAAAATCCGATCAGCATTTTGACCATTTCCACTAAGCAAAGCGCGTTGAAGGTTGTCAAGATCCTGAATGCTAATCAAAGAGCGGACAGCACGAGAGGAATAAGTGTGAGTAAATACATATACACCGTCAATGCGGTATCCGGCGGATAAACGTCGTTTTGCCTGAGTGGAAGCATGCTGGGTGTAGGAAATATCCTGAAAAGGATTGCTGATGCCCACTTTAACAGACTGATTATGGAGTTCACGTATATGTTTTAAACAATTGCTCAACAGATCTGACAGACCTGAAACAGATTCCATTAGGCAGTATATATAGTTTTCTGCCTGATATAATATAATGGTTTTCTGACTTAGCTGTAAAAGCTGCTCATAAAGCAATTCTTTTAATGATATTTCTTTAGAAAAAGTCGTTTTTTCCGGTATAGAAAAAACAAGGGCATTCATAGAAAAAGAAAAATCCCCAAAATACTGTTGAAAAGAGTGAATCTCCTGCTCTGTACTTAGACCAGAAATAAAAAGTTTTTCTTTTAAGCTGTCGGCAACCATAGTATCAAGACTTTCGATGGTTGTCTTGCAATGACTGATTTCCGAGATCATATTTAATACAGTGCCTTCAATTTCCAAAAAAGAATTCTGCACATTGGGCTGTCGATCCATATCGTGAATGATATGAAGGATTCGTTCAATAGGGCGCGAGCGTCTGTAAGCAAAGTAAATGGATGCAATCGTGCCTAAAAGAAATGCTATCCCCAGATCAGCAAAAATTAAACGGATCGTAGCCTGATGAATTGGTTTGAAGTATTCATTTTTGACTCCGATTGTAAGATAACCTTGATCGCTTTGCGGTAAATTTATTATTTCCCACGATTTTTCTGCTAAATTATCTGGATAGTTATGTTGAACTAGAACCTCACCATCGCCATTTTTCAATACAGTAAATCCATAGTCAGAAGCAGACTTTAAGAGAAAACTTTTAGCAACAGCATCCGGGTCTAACTGAACAATCACCAGCATTCTTATATTGGGATCTCCGTAAGTAGGAAAATAATAGGAAAAGTTCAAGGAGTTTCTTATTTCTTCGGAATTAACGCAATCTGTTAGTTGGTCACTATAAAAAGAAATGCCAGTATTATTTAACGGAAAGGTTTCTAACCAGTCAGGAGTTCCTTCGAAGGCACTTGATTTTATATAGGAATAAAAAGAATCTCGGCTGTCAAAAATATAATTTTGTGTAAGTACATAATTGAATTTGGGAAGGTATACCAATACATCCTGAACATACTCAAGATTTTGATAGTACAGTTTAATTCGTTTTTGCAACAGTGTCATGTCATAGAATAAGGAAGAAGATGAACTGCGCGTACTGTTATAATAAATGGACGTAAAATCGCGATCACTGTATAGATTTCTGGTGGCGTTAAAAATAGCCTGCTCTTGGAGATCCAGTTCTCCTAACATACTGGAGGCGTAATCACGTATTTCCGCAATAGCCTGATTTTGTTCAGAACGTTCAAATGCCCGGCATACAGGAAAAAAACATAAAAGAACCAAAAAAATAATTGCAACATAGGTAGATGCAAAAATAAAAAAATCTTTTTTGGCAAAATTGTATATTTTTTCCATATAATCACCTCAATTTTTTGTAATGTGTATACATAATATAGGATGTTTGAAAGGAATGTCAATGGCATAAAGTGAAATTCGTATGGAAGTGTACTAATTTCATTGCCAAGGAAAAATGTCAACTTTACTTTTTTAATTGTGCAGTTTAGAGTAAAAAACACAAAAATGATACGTGAATTCGTCATTTTGACAATTACAAAGAGGAGGCATTGTATGAAACGAAAAGAAACGTTGACAGGAATCTGTTTCGTTCTTCCAGGGCTGATTGGATTCATCATATCCCACATAATTGATGCTGCGTGTTGCATCAATTATCACATCCGACATCTGGTTTAAAGCAAGCTGTGCTTCCTGCTGCACATTAATATCATTGTTGCCATTGGCGTAATTTCTGGAAGTGATAACAATAAAACTGCATACCGCACCTGTCACAATTACCAGAATGGCAATTGCAATAATCAGTTCCACTAAGGAAAATCCGCTATTCTGTTTCTGAATCCGTACTCTTTTCCTCATTTGTCTCTCCAACCAAATCTACCTTCTGTGTTGCAATCCATCCAACCATCAATTTCTTCGGCTTTCCGCTTTCCCTATATGGATATCCCCCAATGTTTGAATCTTATTTCCATATCATTTATTTCTGAATATCCATCTAAGAAGATATCTGGCTCACCGAAATCTTTCCGGTCAGTTTAATAAACTCTAAATGATAACG
>ERZ780128.997-NODE-997-length-9930-cov-5.312810_pt1 | contig 9930 bp, 8 predicted proteins | sample MGYA00511170_ERZ780128 | MGnify/ENA primary metagenome ERZ780128 (study PRJEB29588, sample SAMEA1970465) | human gut metagenome | biome: human gut; feature: human-associated habitat; material: faeces | place: Denmark | collected 2008/2010 ...
AGAACGAATTACAGGGACACATATAGAAATTGGCAATGCATGTGTTCCATAGAAGAACAGCATGATTTTTCTTTCGCTGAATGTCGGCAGTCAAGCAGTCATATCGTCATGAAGTCATGTCGTACTGTCGTATTGGAATCATTGAATCTGTAAGTCAGTCAATCCATTAATAACCGACTATGTGCAGATACGCAGATTCGATTTTCCGAACACAGCAAAGCGGAGCAATCATTCCCGTTTACAAAGGCAAAGCAAGCACGGGGCTTTATGTCGGCTAAAAGGTCGGGCGGTTGCGCCGTTTCCCGATAAATCTTCCTCTTGCTTCGTTGCGAGCGTATTTATCGGGAAAACCTTGTATCCGACTGCCCCATACAAAAGAGCCTTTGAAAATGGAAACGACCGCCCTGCCACCGACCGAAAGGGAAAAAATAAGGTGGGGGTATATGGGTAAGCAGACGGCAGGGACAGCCACCGCCGAAAGGCAGACGGACAGACGGACGGCACGCCGCAGGGTATTTACGGAGAAAATACCGTAGCTTATTAGGGAATTTTCCGAGCCGCAATACTACGTATCGCTGAAAATTCCCCAATAAGGCAAGGGGCAAGCCCCTCTGCACACCCCGTTGAGGACGGCATTTCGCCGCCCTCAAAGATAGTCAAGTTTATTGTTTCACAAGCCAAAAAAGAAAGGAAGAATATATGGGTTTCGTAGTTTTACACATGGAAAAGGCGCACGGCAGCGACAGCGGAACAACCGCACATATCGAGCGTTTCATCATACCGAAGAACGCCGACCCCACACGCACCCATCTGAACCGCAGGCTCATCGAATACCCCGACGGGGTGAAAGACCGTTCGGCGGCTATACAGCAGAGATTAGAAGAAGTGGGGCTGACACGCAAAATCGGAAGCAACCAAGTACGGGCAATCCGCATCAACGTGTCGGGAACGCACGAGGACATGAAGCGAATAGAGGAAGAGGGACGTTTGGACGAGTGGTGCGCCGACAATCTGAAATACTTTGCCGACACGTTCGGAAAGGAGAACATCGTGGCGGCGCACCTGCATAGGGACGAGGAAACGCCGCACATACACGTTACACTCGTCCCCATCGTCAAGGGAGAGCGCAAGCGCAGGAAAAGGGAGGAACAGACAAAGAAGCGATACCGCAAGAAGCCTACCGACACCGTGAGGCTGTGCGCAGACGATATTATGACACGGCTGAAATTGAAGTCCTACCAAGATACCTATGCCGAAGCGATGGCGAAATACGGGCTGCAAAGGGGCATAGACGGCTCGAAGGCTCGCCACAAGTCCACGCAGCAGTATTATCGGGATATACAGAAACTCGCCGATAATCTGAAAGCGGAGGTGGTGGATTTGCAGCAGCAAAAAGAAACGGCGCAGGAGGAACTAAGACGGGCGAAAAAAGAAATACAGACCGAGAAGCTGAAAGGGGCGGCAACCACCGCAGCCGCCAACATCGCCGAGAGTGTCGGTTCTCTTTTCGGCAGCAACAAGGTCAAGACGCTGGAGAGGGAGAACACCGCCCTGCATCGGGAGGTAGCCACGCACGGGGAAGCCATCGAAGCCCTGCAAACCCGAATACAGACCATGCAGGCAGACCACAGCAGGGAGATACGGGAAATGCAGCAGAGGCACTTGCTGGAAAAGAACGAGATGGTAACAAAACATCAAACGGAAGTATCAAAACTTAACGCCTTGTTGATAAAAGCCACAGAATGGTTTCCTTGGTTTCGTGCTATGCTCCGTATTGAGAAATTGTGTCTTGCTGTCGGTTTTACCCATGAACAGACCGCCCATTTAATGACAAGCAAACCATTGCCATATAACGGCGAACTCTATTCCGATGAGCATAGGCGTAAGTTCAGAACGAATGATGTTACTGCCAAAGTTGGTACAAACAATGGAAAGCTGATACTTGCCATTGACGGACTGCATATCGGGGAATGGTTCAAGAAACAATTTGAACGATTACAACAGAATGTCGACTGGAAGCCTATTCAGAAAAAGAATAAAGGCTTCAAGCTATAGTCAATCATGTGCATCACATACATTATATAGAGAGTCCAAGACTAACTCATGTTATTCCCAAGAAATTACTCATACGGTCAATACACCGTTTCTTTTGATTGAGATTAGGGTGAACGTACAGATTAAGTGTCGTTGCTACGTTTGAGTGACCGAGTATGACGCTGACAGTTTTATAATCACACTGGCTTTCAATACATCGGGTCGCAAATGTGTGCCTAAGTCCATGAAAGACCAAGTGGGGAATATCCAATCGTTTTAGCAACCTGCCAAAATAATCACGATAAGAACGAGGCTCTTTAGATTGTGTGGAAGTGCCTACCACGTATGGGGATTGAGATTGTTTCCTTACCATTTTCAACGCTTGGAGAAGCTGTTTGGATATAGGAATCTCACGATAGGAATTCTTGGTTTTTGGGGAAGAGTGAACCCTTTCTGTAGATTTCAACTCACAGTTATATATTCTGCCTACAGTATGTTTCACGATGATTGTCTTTTGTGCAAAATCCACATCTTCCCATTTCAAAGCGCAAACCTCACCAATTCTCATTCCGGTACAGAGAGCCAACAGTACACCTATATTTTGTGGAGTGGGCTGTTCCAGCAAGTGACGCATCAATATACGCTGATGATTTAATGACAATGTTGGCGGCAGTTTGTTTTCTGTTTGGGTAGGATATTCGATTTCCCATTCTTCAAAATGGAAAATCCCATGCTTATTCCCATATTTGATAACAGATTTGAGCACTGCCACTATATCCCGGACTGTTTTTCTTGCTAATCCGGAAGTACATTTGTCTATCACAAACTGCTGGACATCCTTCTCTGTTATATTTTCCGCAGCGCCAAATCGTGGCAATAGGTGTGTCTGTAACGTAAGCTGATAAGCACATAGGGTGGAATGCTTCACTATCGGACGTTTTGCATCACACCAAATCTCGGAAACTTCGTGAAATGTTTTTTTATTGTTCATATTTTGAGAGAATTAATTGATTTAACTCTCTCAAAATAACACACTTTTACCGATTTCCCTTTGAACGGTTATGGGTTTTACAAAGCATCTCACAATTTTCCATGCTGGTTGCCCCTCCCTTGCTCCATGCAGTCACATGGTCGGCATCCATTTCCGAAAGTTTGTAAATACGGGTCTTGTTGGCATTATTCCCCAACGCACAGAGCGGGCAATTGGAAATTCCCTGTTTCTCAGCCGCTTCGGTCTGACGCTTGTAAGCAGCCCGCTTGGTTGATTCTTCAAAGATACGGATGTCAAGCAGTTTCTTATCCTCTTCTCCACCCAGTACATATTCGTAAATATTTCGGGGACACCGCACACTTTCATCCGCTTGCAAGGCTTTTACCCGTTCCGCGACATGGACGGTGCTATAAGGGGTGGCATGGTACGTTTCATACAGCCGTCCCCATTCCAAGCCGCACATGTCACGCTCTACCATAGTAAAGGTAGCCGATACCCAGTCAATCACAGAACGGAAATAACTTTCCAATTCTCCCGTGGAAGGCTCGTGACGGTGTATGCTCATATAGGCATCAATGCTCATCCCCTTACTGTCGCAAATCCATCGGAGGGCTTCCGACAGATAATCCTGCCGTTTCACATCTCCCTTGATATAATGACTCCATTTCTGTATTTCCGCATTTTGGGAATTACTGAACACCCGCTTGGCTGCATTCACGAACTCGCCCGAATAGATAGCATTGAGCAATTCCTGCTCCTTGAGCGGAATGCCCACAATATTGATGGTCTTGAACCACTCCTTTATTTCCTTTTCTTCACCCTCGCATTCATATACCAGCAGAGAGGATTGCATAATCTTTTGTTGCTGCTCTTCGGGCAATCCCGAGAAATACTGTACGTTATCCGCTTCATCCTTGATGGCGAATTTTCCTGTAACGAACCGACCGATAGAAGTGATGCGTTGCTGCCCGTCAAGTACTTCAAATCGTCCGTCCACAGTCCGGTTGAAATAGATTAGTCCGATGGGATAGCCTTTCAGCAGGGATTCTATCACCGATACATCACGTTTCCCATCGTTGTAGATGTAATGGCGTTGATACTCGGGTTGGATAGTGAGCCGCCCGTCCAATCCAAACAGACCTTTACCTTCCAATTCGTTGTAGGTAAATCCTTTACAGATGTCTTCGACAGTCCATTCTGTATGCAATGTTGTCTCCATGATATTGATTCACTTTATAGGATTATTCTTTTGTGTCTTCTTCTTCCGGAGATGAATTGAGCGCAATGCCTGTCTTGGCGTTCAGCGGACTGATGACCGCCTTGCCCGTCTTGGCTTCCAACTCCATACGGGCATTGCGGGCAATCTCACCACCGGCTTCCGCCACATCCATGTGTTCCCGAAATGTCTCCGGATTTTTACTTTCAGATATTTCTTTGGTGGAAAGTTCCGCCAACATATTTAGCACCAATTCCTTATTGGTCATATTGTCACGTAAGTTCTCTTTTTTCAGACCTTTGAACTGCTTATATTCCTTGGCGGTCATGTCACTCCAAGTCTGATAAATAATATCGGTCAGCGTAGCAAACTGTACCCCCTCTTGCAATCCGTGCCGCTTCCATTCATCCGTGAGGTCTTTACGAATCTCTATGGATTTGAGACGCTGATTAATCCAATTATCCGAATACCCCAACCGCTTATAGTCCACCAGCGCTTGATTGATAGAGAGTTCGGGGTCTTGCATTTGGTTAAGACGTTCAGTCGCCACTTGTGCCATCCATTGCTTGAACGGTTCTGCTTTGGGCGATGGAATAGACTGAATCAAACGGAGAAGCTGCTGAGTATCTGCGACATCGGTTAAATACATCTTCCCATCAGCCGATTTCATTTTCAGTTGACTACAATTTGTAGTCAACTCACTCCCTTCTTTTTTTAAACGTGTTTTCAAGACACTCCAATACTTACGAGGATTAGGGCTATCGGTTAGGACAGCCACCACATCCACTATGGAAAAGTACCATTTTTCTTCTTTGTCATCCCAAATGGTACGGACTTTTTTAGCTTCAAAAAGCTTGATGGTATTATGTTGTGTCATAATATTATATTTTTGTCTTTATTTTTAAGTTGAAATCTTAAGGTTTAGAAAAGGAAACGATGACAAAGACTTGGTTGTAAATGGAGTATCGCCATATTTCCGAATCCTAATCAGACATTTGAAATCTTAGGGATGTGCGAGAACGAGGACCTATATTCAATGAAAACACGTGTTTATACCACTTATGAATGCAAGACAGCCTATTTGAAAAAGTTCGGAAAGACTGGTACATACGACTTAAATGCCAGTGGAGTAATCACAAGAAACGGTATTCAAGAAAAGGTCTATCAACGCATTTTAATTATCAATCGTAAGTTTGCGCCTAATAGCTAATCTGCAATACATTCGATTGTAGTCGGTTCCCATCTTAATGTAAAAAGCGGGACCACCTTGTTTCTCTTTCGGAAGATTATCTGGTTTTTTGATACCAAGTTCCAAACTAATCCCTAAGATTTCAAATTGCTCCGGACAATACTTATCCAAAAAGGAAATAGGAACGCCCATCACACCGTCATAATCTGACGGAATAGCATCCGTAAAAGGCACTTCAATGGCATCATAATTGTCATAACGGTCATAGGCGGTTTTGCCTTTCAGTTCCTTGTGTTTGGAAAAACGGAGGTTGTCTGCCATAGTCATGAGGGGAAGAGGTTCATGGCGACGACCATGGTCAATGTTAGTAAACCATCGTACTCCTTTCACTCGAATAAACTTTCGCCCATTATCATCTATTCTCCATCCTGCTGCTGTTAAAGGATATTCGTCCGGAACTTGAAATTCCCTATCGCCACTATGAATAGAATACCCAAGCCACATCTTATTATCTTTTATTAAAGGGAAAGTTTCTTTGTAGGTGATTGCATTCATATTACCTATTATTATGAATTGTTTATGGGCTTCAACTATCCATGCAAGGAACTCCCTAAATAGTGAAAAAGGTGGGTTTGTAATTATTATATCAGCTTCATTTCGAAGTTGAGTGACTTCTTTACTTTTAAAATCACCATCACCTTCCAAATACTCCCACTCTAAGTCATCAATATTGATATGCCCATCACCCGTATGATCTTTTTCAAGAACAAAGATTTTCCCTTTTGTCTGTGCTTTCTGCGGATCAAACTGTGGAGCTTCTTTTTCAAATAAAGAAGGTTCTGCCAATAACTTCATTTTTTTAGCATCCGGCGCATAACTCGTAGAAATCAGTTTTTTCAAGCCTAACTCATCAAACTTGGCAGCAAAGTATCGGGTAAAGTTGCTCCATTCGGGGTCATCACAAGGAAGCAATACAGTCTTTCCCCTAAACACGTCCGGGTCATATTCAAGATAGGCATTCATTTCAATCTCTATGTCATGAAATTGCGTATAGAACTCATCATTCTTAGCCGCCTTAGCTTCTTTTAGATTAGTATTTGCCATATGTCTATTTTTTTATTTCGTTAGGTACAAGAAGTGTACGCACATCCACATTCAGTATTTCCGCTATCCTGTATAGTACGGGTATAGGCGGTTGCACTCTGTTCGTGGCGTATAGATTGACCATATTAAAACCTTTGCCAAGCCGTTTAGCCAATTCAGTTTGACTAATCCCCGCCTCAATCAATGCTTCTTTTATCCGATTCATTGCGACATCTTCTTTAACTTGTCACAAAGGTATATAATTTTATTGGGTAAACCACTGTGCTCTTAAAAGAAAGTATTTCGTTAATGGCTTATCCCAAGCTATTTTGGAAAATTCTATTTGTTTTTTCGCCAGTCGATTTTATAAAACTGCCACCGATAGTTCGTACTTTTGAAAAAAATCCCTATATTTGCAGATGAAAGAGTTATTTGACAGCATAGCAACGCAAAACGCTGAAATTCGCACGGTTGCTAACTCGTTACCGCTACTTTTCAAATAGTTCGCTAAAAGTTTATTTCTCAATCGGTTAAGTCTAACCGACTAAAATCTAAAATAGATGCCTGCCGAATAGCAATGTATGCAGAAAGATATAATGATTGCCTACAACCGTATACCGCATCAGAGCTTATAATACAAAAACTCAAAAACTTATCAACAGAACGCAGTATGCTTGTTGCAGATAGGGCTAAATATCAATCCCAGCTAAAAGATCAGGTAGACTATATGGAACACTCAATATATATTGCTAAATGCAATAGAGTTGAAGGGATTATCAATACATTTACGGATTACATAGCACAAATAGACCTTGAAATAAAAGAACTTATAAATCAAGCACCTGTCATTGCTCATCAAATGGATTTACTCATGTCTGTGGATGGAGTTGGGGAACGTGTTGCACTGAAGATGATCATGGAAACAGATGCTTTCACTTCTTTTACTGATCCCAGGAAGTTTTGCTGTCATGCAGGAGTTGTTCCGTTCGTCTATGTGTCAGGAAGTAGCCAACGTTCTAAAAATAGAGTATCTAATAGGGCTGACAAAAGCATCAAGCATTTGCTACATATGGCGGCACTATCTGTTTCACAAGTGAAAAATAGTCCATTGAAGAAATATTATGACAGAAAGGTCGAAGAGGGAAAAAATAAGATGTCGGTTCTGAATGCAGTTAGAGCGAAATTAGTTACGATTATGTTCGCTGTAATTAGGGCGGATGCTTTTTTTTCGAGAAATTATCAAAATTCGCTTGCGTAATCCATAAGAATAGGGGCTGAGCAGTCAGCCCCGACGAGCTTTCCATGCACGACAACTGCATAAATATACTAATTATCGTTAACCATATTCAGTTTTCTTATTATAGTCCATTTTTCTTTCCATTTTAAATAGCTTCCTGTCAGAAACTCAAATTATTGAAATACAGTTCAAAATACTTTCCAAAGGCACTTCCGGCTGGGTGTCGTGGTTTCCGACTCCCCCTCCGGAGCTGTTTGAAGAAGGAGTTCAATATATTTTTTACCGTTTCTCCGTTATCGCCTTTTTACTTTCCGACCGGTGATGAAAAGTCCTTGTGGGCGCCACCTCTTTCCGGTCCCCGGAAATGCGGTTCAAATATGAACCTTTAGCAGCAACGTATATCCGGCATCTTCTTCCCGTCGATATGATACGGATTTGGGGGTTCCTTTCAATGCTGTCCATAACCATAACTTCTGATTTATACATTAATTCCATGTGATAACCGGGTGTTTGGTCAGGCGGACGTTCCCGGTGGCGGATTGTCGTCCTACGCCGCAAAGAAAAAAAGAGTAAATGTATGAGGGAATACCTTGTCAGTTATAGTCATATATAGACATAAATAGTCAATGCCGGCAAAAGATATGACAAATGGCAGTCCGGCGAGAGCCCGGGATTCTTCCCGATATTGCCGGGATTGTGTGTAAAAGTACGACAATCCGTTGATAGCAGTATGAAAAGAGAAAAAAATGATTGAGGAAGGAGGTCGTGAAACCAGCCTCCGGAAAACAGGATACGGCGGAGATCAGATACCGTGAAAAAAGAAAAAAATCCCCACCGGAGATGAATGAACCGGCAGGGAACGTAACAATAAAGGAACGGGCCTCTCAACCCTTGATGTAACCGTACTTTTTCAGGTCGTCCATGAAATGCTCCGGCGTGTCGGTCCTCACCGTCACCCCGTGCAGTTCCCTGTACCGCCCGGAGAAATTCATCATGTACTCCTTATCGGTGCACCCGCTGTCAAACCAGCTGCCCTCACGCAGGAGGCGTACAAACTCGGAAGGGCCGGAGGCGGCAATCCTGCCGCCATCCGCCAAAATACCTGATCTCGTTTTTTTTATTATCGGTATTTCAAATGTCTCAAAAGCCTCTTTGACAGGTTACCATCCGGGATGATCGCCTGAATTCGCATGTACCGGATTTTCTATTTACCAGATTCCATAATGGTTCCTGCCATCCGTTTTTTCTCTGCGGCTGTCGCTTTTTTCCTCGTGGCATCATGGTCTGTTACCGGATGGGAAAAGCCATCTCCATCACAACCATGAATTATAGTGTAGCCATATTTGTATATAGCCGTATGATACGCTATCCGGATAATGCTATCACAGAATTGCGATATAGCCGGATATCAAAATAGGGATAGCCGGGAGCGAAGGGAGCACGCATCCTTCCGGATATAGATATCTCAAAATCTCCATTTGCAGAAGTGTATAAATATCAATCCATTAATGGAGATTATAAAGAAAAAACATAAGTCACACACGACTACCTGTCATTCTCCATTTGCGGATGTGTAGAAGTAGCAATCCATTAATGGAGACGATGAAGAAAAACAATAAGGCGTATACGGCTACCTGTTATTCTCCATTTACAGATGTGTAGAAGTATCAATCCATTAATGGAGACGATGAAAAAACAATAAGGCGTATACGGCTACCTGTTATTCTCCATTTGCGGATGTGTAGAAGTAGCAATCCGTTAATGGAGACGATGAAGAAAAACAATAAGGCGTATACGGCTACCTGTTATTCTCCATTTGCAGAAGTGTAGAAGTAGCAATCCGTTAATGGAGACGATGAAAAAACAATAAGGCGTATACGGCTACATGTCATTCTCCATTTGCAGAAGTGTAGAAGTAGCAATCCGTTAATGGAGACAATGAAGAAAAAACATAAGTCGTACACGGCTACATGCCCATTCTCCATTTGCAGAAGTGTAGAAGTAGCAATCCATTAATGGACAATAGGGCATGTAAAGGGCAGATTTTCCGTATATTCGCCTCCTTATCCCCGAATTATGGGCGTAAGTCACATGGTCATGGAGATATATCTATCCTTTAATGGGGAGAACAGCCGGCAAATATCTGATGGAAAAGCCCCACAAACCACAGGAAAATAGCC
>ERZ780128.1000-NODE-1000-length-9907-cov-7.090438_pt1 | contig 9907 bp, 9 predicted proteins | sample MGYA00511170_ERZ780128 | MGnify/ENA primary metagenome ERZ780128 (study PRJEB29588, sample SAMEA1970465) | human gut metagenome | biome: human gut; feature: human-associated habitat; material: faeces | place: Denmark | collected 2008/2010 ...
ATAAACTCAGAAATTATTTTAGCAACAGTTATTACCATGAGATCATAATGACAAAAGTGGATCAGCTGTATAATAAGACGTCTTTTCCTGTGGGGGACGTAGATCAGAATAGATATCATACCTGTTATAATATCATGTATTTACTGTACCATGCAGATAAGGAGAAATTTTTGAACTATTGTACTGACATAAAAAAAGATTGTGATAAGATGTCAAGACATAGGATAGAGGTTTTGTCGGAAGAGATAATGAAAGACCAGAAAACATGAGAAAAGTGATTCCTTCGTACAGTTGAAGAGGAAAACAGAAAGTGCTACAATTTACATGAAAATGCAAATTATGGCATTTTTTATAAATAACAAGGGGGACCGATATATGGCAACACAAAAGCAACAAGGTATTAAAAAGCAACTAACGAAAGGATTTGTAAAAGTAGCAATAATCGGTGCGGTTGCGGCAGTTATTGGAATCGTAGCACTACTGATCGCAGCGATACAGTATGAAAAGGCATTGAGCCAATACGGATTTACACAGGGAGATATCGGTAAAGCGATCGCGGCATTTTCGGAGAGCCGGAGCGCATTACGTGCAGTAGTAGGCTATGATGACATAGCAGTGATAGACAAGCAGAGCGAACTACATGATCAGAAAAAGGCAGCGTTTGAGAGTTACATAGATGAATTGAACCGCTCAATCAAATTCACCGAAGGCAGGGATGCATATAATAAAGTATTGCAGGAACTGGACGGGTACTGGGAATTGGATGCACAGGTATTGGAACTGGCTACTTCCGATGACGAGGACGGATATCTGAAGGCACAGGATCTGGATATCGGAGATCTGACCGCACAGTACGAACGGATATACGCGGAGTTTGTAGACTTGATGAATCTGTGCGTCGAAAAAGGAGATCAGGCGGAGGTGGATTTGCGCAATATGGAGCGTTTTATGCTGATCGCGATTCTGGTTATCGTAATGACCTCTTTCTGGAGTTCTGTGGTATTAGGTAAGAAAATGGCAGGAAATATCGAAGAACCGATGATAGCGCTGGCAGATCGACTTCAGACTTTTGCACAGGGAGATCTGAATAGTGCATTCCCGGACAGAAACACGGAAGATGAGATATTCTATATGATACAAGTCGCAAAAGGCATGGCTGCTGACCTGAATCTGATCATTACGGATGCAGGAGAATTGTTGGGACAGATGGCGGAGGGTAATTATGCCATCGGTACTAAGATCGAAGAGAAATATGTAGGACAGTTTGTGACACTGAAAGATGCCATGCGTAAGATGAACCGACAGATGAACAGCACCTTACAGCAGGTAGAAGAGGCCGCTAATCAGGTATCTGCCGGATCGGAGAATCTTGCACAATCTGCCCAGGCGTTGGCAGAAGGAGCAACAGAGCAGGCAGGATCTGTGGAAGAACTGACGGCAACCATTACGAATATCACAGATGCCGTGTCACGTACAGCCGGCGAACTGCAGAGGACGACGGAAAAGGCTGAGAATTATGCACAGCAGGCGGATGCAGGGCATACGCAGATGAGGTCATTGATGGAGGAAATGGACCGAATCAATGAAACATCTAAAAAGATACAGAATATTATTGCTGACATTGAAGATATTGCGAGTCAGACGAACCTGTTGTCTCTGAATGCGGCAATTGAGGCTGCAAGAGCAGGGGAGTCAGGAAAGGAATTTGCAGTGGTGGCAGAACAGATCCGTAAACTGGCCGAACAGAGTGCACAGTCGGCAGTAGATACCAGAAGCCTGATCGAGGGATCGCTGCAGGAGATCAAGAATGGCAACCAGGCAGCGGAGGTAGCAGCGGAATCTCTGGAGCAGATCATTGCGGGAGTCAAGGAGATTGCGACAGATGCAAAACGATTGAGTGAAGAGTCTGCTGCGCAGGCACAGGCGATGCAACAGGCAGAACTTGGTGTGAATCAGATATCGGAAGTAGTGCAGTCGAACTCTGCGGCAGCAGAGGAATCGTCTGCTACCAGTGAGGAATTATCCGCACAGGCATATGCATTAAACGATATGGTAGAAAAGTTTACACTACGTCGGGATTAATTGCTAATTAAAAAATGAAATAAATACCGGTCTTAATAATCCGTAAATAGTGGAGAATTAAGATCGGTATTTTTTATAACATAAAACTTTCATTATAACTGAAATTTTCATTTCCGCATTATCTATTAGAATTGTAATAAGGTTATTGATGCTAATGAAAACAACTTGGTTATTTATATAAAAAATGTAATGAAGAAGAATCTGATAAATAAGTTTGCACCATTTCATGCATATGAAGTAATCGTGAATGAAGCTGCAATCGGAACAATGTAGATGAAGCAGATTATTAAAAAGGAAGGATTGCCGGATGTGGTATTTCACAGCCTGCGTCATACATCGGTGACATACAAGCTAAAACTGAGTGGCGGTGATATAAAGGCGGTCCAGGGCGATTCCGGTCATGCGCAGGCAGACATGGTAACAGAGGTATATGGACATATTCTGGACGAGGACCGCAAAAAGAATGCCCAGCTTATGAAAGTGCTTGGAAATCCTGAGAAGGCAGCTCTGCTGACGAGTCTGGCGAAGTCGATGAACTTGAACGACCCTCCAGAAATGGTGCATCGTTCAACAAAAAATATGAAAAAAAATACTAGACGTGGGCTTTATCATATAACGCCTGAATTTCAGGAGGAAATTTGTCAGGCATCATTTCGTGAATTGAGTCCTCGTTTCCGTCAGCTATTGCTTTTTCATAGTACCAGCATTTGAATTTAAGCATGGCGAGGGTCTTTTCAAGAGCTGCAATTTCTTCTTCAACAGCTATCTTGCGGGCTTCAAATATTTCTTTTCTCTCGGCATAAGTTGAGCTCCCGCCGGACACCAGTTTAAAAAACTGTTTTATATCTTTGATTTCCAGTCCCGATTTTTTCAGACATTCTATGAGCTTAAGTGAAGCAAGCTCGTTATCGCTGAATTTCCTGATGTTACCGCTTCGTTCAAGATTTGGGAAAAATCCCTCTTTATCATAATATCTTAAAGTTGAAATCGGAATGCTAAACATTTCCGAAACCTGTCCTATTGTATACATTTTTAAATCCTTTCAAAAAAGTATTGACCTAAAGTTAGGTTTAGGTATTACAATTACTTCATTATATAATAAAAAAAAGAAGGAGTAAATATTTATGTTAATTGATAATGTAAAATCCCCTGAAGATATCAAAGGGTTTAGTAAAGAACAGCTAGAGAAACTGGCAGAGGAGATAAGAAAAGGTCTTATGAACCGCCTCTCTAAGAAGGGCGGACATTTCGGACCTAATTTTGGATTCGTGGAAGCAACTATTGCACTCCATTATGTTTTCAATTCGCCTGTGGATAAATTTGTATTTGACGTATCTCATCAGAGTTATGTGCATAAAATGCTTACAGGACGTAAAGACGCATATTTTTATGATGAGCATTTTGCAGATGTGTCAGGTTATACCAATCCTGAAGAAAGTGAACACGATTTTTTCAATGTGGGACATACTTCTACGTCAATCAGCCTTGCCTGCGGCCTTGCAAAGGGACGGGACTTGAAGGGTGATAATGAAAATATTGTTGCGGTAATCGGCGATGGTTCATTAAGTGGCGGTGAAGCATTGGAAGGGCTGGATTTTGCTTCGGAGCTTAACAGCAATTTTATTATCATTGTCAATGATAATGATATGTCAATTGCGGAAAATCATGGCGGACTGTATAAGAACCTGAAAGAACTTCGTGATTCTGACGGAAAATGTGAATGTAATCTTTTTAAGGCAATGGGACTTGATTACAGATATGTCGCTGACGGAAATAATATTGAATCATTAATCAAAGCCTTTGAAGAGGTTAAAGATATAGACCACCCCGTTGTTGTCCACATCAATACATTAAAGGGTAAAGGATATAAGCCTGCTGAGACCAATAAGGAGAACTGGCACTGGTGCATGCCTTTTGACGTTGAAACAGGTAAAAGCAATGTGGACGATTTCGGTGAGGATTATGGCTGCCTTACCTGCGAATATCTTTTGAAAAAAATGAAGCAGGATAAAAAAGTTGTTGTACTTGTAGCCGCAGTTCCTACCTGTATAGGTTTTACAGAGGACAAGAGAAAAGAAGCCGGTAAACAGTTTATTGATGTGGGAATTGCAGAGGAACACGCAGTTGCAATGGCATCAGGAATTGCCAAAAACGGCGGCAAACCTGTATTTGCAACTCACTCAAGCTTTTTCCAGAGAACTTATGACCAGATATCCCAGGACCTTTGTATCAATAATAATCCTGCAACATTGCTTGTAAACACAGCTTCCGTATATGGCATGAATGACGTTACCCACCTTGGAATATATGACATTCCTATGATGTCCAATATTCCTAATCTTGTGTACTTTGCACCTACAAGCTGTGAGGAATATTTTGCTATGCTTGAATGGAGTATTGAACAGAATGAACATCCTGTGGCAATAAGAATCCCATGCAACGGCGTAATCAGAACAGGTAAAGAAGCAGACGCAGACTACAGCGTAATCAACAGATATAAAGTGACAGAGTCAGGACAGGATATTGCAATTATTGCACTTGGTGATTTCTATCAGATTGGTGAAAAGCTAGCAGAGTTAATTGCCGACAAGACAGGAGTGGCACCAACACTTATCAATCCAAGATACATCACAGGTATTGACACCGAAATGCTTGAGGACCTCAAAAAGAACCATATAAAAGTAGTAACCCTTGAGGACGGAATACTTGACGGCGGATTTGGCGAAAAGATTGCAGCTTTCTATGCCGCAACGGATATGAAAGTCTACAATTATGGCCTAAAGAAGGAGTTTATTGACAGATATTCAGTAGATGAGATTTTAAAAGAGAACCGTATTACTCCGGAACAGATTTTTGAAGATCTACAGTAATTATATACACCTCGGATTGCGGTTTTGACAGCCGTGGTCTGAGGTATTTCTATATTTAATAATTTACACATTGTGTAATCTAAAAATATATGATACAATATACACAATGTGTAAAACAGGGAGACTGTATCCATGGAGAATTTAACAGAGTGTCAGATTGAGATAAAGAAAATTCGTGAAGCAACAGGAATGAACCGCAAGGAGTTCTGCGAGCATTTTAACATACCATACAGGACGGTTACCGAATGGGAGCGTGGAACCCGTAATGCACCGGATTATGTTTTGAGGCTGTTGGCTTACTATATTAAGAGTGAGAATATGATTAAGAAGGAGGAGCGGAATGGACAAGAATAGAGTTATCACGGTACAAAATATTCCTATCACAATATCCAGAGCGGATATTGATGATTATATATGTATAACGGATATGGCAGCAGCCAAATCTGATAATTCAAGGGCAGCGGATGTAGTTAGAAATTGGCTTAGAAATAGAGCTACTCTTGAATATTTGTCAACATGGGAGGAAATTTATAATCCTAATTTTAAAGTGTTCGAATCTGAACACTTTAAAAAACAAGCCGGATTATTGACTTTCACGCCAAGTATTTCTGAATGGGTAGAACAAACCAACGCTATCGGGTTATATGTCAAGAAAGGAAAATACGACGGAATAAATATTTAATTCTCCACGAATCGTAGAATCTGCATAAATTCACCAAATTCTACGAATTGTGGGTTTAAAATATGATGCACAAAGGATATTATGACCATGAAAGGAGGAAGAGGATGGACCAGATAAAGATTGGCGGATTTATTGCAGAAGAAAGGAAAAGGAAGGGATACACCCAGAAGATTCTTTCCGAAAAACTTGGAATAAGTGATAAGACAATTTCTAAATGGGAACGGGGAAACGGATTTCCTGAAGTATCACTTCTGATTCCATTATGCAGTGAACTTGATATAACAGTTAATGAATTGCTCTCTGGAGAAAGGGTTTCTGAAGAGCAATATCGTAAGAAGGCGGAGGAAAACATGGTGAATTTAGTTAAAGAAGCACAGGAAAATAAAAAGAAAATAATTCTGTCGGTAATGGTAGGCATATTAACAATACTTGCCGCCGTTCCTCTATTTATGGTTGCGGGAATGTTTGATATGAGGACTGGTGTCAGAATAACATTTATTGTAATTGGTATAGTTGTATTGATAATAGGAATTGCAGTTGCGTGCATTATGGACAGAGAAGCAGGGGCTTTTGAATGTCCTGAATGTCATGAACGATTTATCCCTGATATGAAATCATATATCATGGCAGCGCATACACTGACTAAGAGAAAACTAATATGCCCTAAGTGTGGTGCACACAGATATTGTAAAAAAGTTCTTACAAAATAATATTAAATCACCCCGGATTCATGTGAATCCGGGGCAGATAGATTCTTATTTTTCACAGATATGTCTGGCTACATAGACACCGCTTGCGGAGGCGTGTGAAAGGGAGTGGGTAACACCGCTGCCGTCACCGATTATGTACAGGCCGTCATATTTACATTCAAGATTTTCATTGAGTTCAACTTCCATATTGTAGAATTTAACCTCAACACCGTAAAGCAATGTATCATCATTGGCTGTGCCGGGAGCAATTTTATCAAGGGCATAAATCATTTCGATAATTCCGTCAAGTATTCGCTTTGGAAGCACAAGGCTTAAATCACCCGGTGTAGCCTTAAGAGTAGGTGTTACAAGGCCTTCTCTTATACGGGTCTCATTGCTTCTTCGGCCTCTGACAAGGTCGCCGAAACGCTGTACGATTACACCGCCGCCAAGCATATTGGAAAGGCGGGCAATACTTTCGCCGTAACCGTTGCTGTCCTTGAAAGGCTCAGAAAAATGCTTTGCAACAAGGAGTGCGAAATTAGTATTTTCTGTCTGCATTTCCTCACCCTCATAACTGTGGCCGTTGACGGTTACGATTCCGTTGGTGTTCTCATTAACAACAATGCCGTGTGGATTCATACAGAAAGTACGGACATTATCTTCAAACTGCTGTGTCCTGTATACGATTTTACTCTCGTATAATTCATCTGTAAGATGTGAAAAAATAACGGCAGGAAGTTCAACACGTACACCGATGTCAACACGGTTTGATTTAGTAGGGATGTCCATTTCATGACATATATTTTCCATCCATTTACTGCCGCTTCTGCCCACAGATACGATACAGTTCTCACATTCAAACTCATCGGAAGCTGTTTTAATACGATACCCGTTATCGGTACGGTTTATTGATACAACAGGTGTATCAAAGTGAAAATCAGCTTTTTCCTTCAATTCATTGTAGAGATTTTCAAGAACAACATAATTTATATCTGTTCCGAGGTGACGGACAGAAGCATCAAGAAGTTTTAATTTGTTCTGCATACAGATTTTCTTAAACTGTGTGCCGGCAGTTGAAAAAAGTCTGGTGCCCTCGCCTCCGTGTTCCATATTAATTTCATCTACATATTTCATTAATTCTATGGCTTGTTGCTTACCTATGTATTCATACAATGTTCCGCCGAAATCATTGGTAATGTTGTATTTTCCGTCAGAAAATGCACCTGCACCGCCAAAACCGCTCATGATGGAACAGCTTTTACACTTAATGCAGGCGGGAATTTTGTCACCGTCAATAGGACACTTTCTGTCAGATAACCGGTGTCCCGCTTCAAATACACCGATGGACAGGTCCGGATTTTTCTTTGCCAGCTCGTAAGTCGCAAATATACCGCCCGGCCCTGCACCGATTACAATAACGTCATAATGTTTCATTCAAAAACCTCCTGTGTTGTTTTAGACATAAAAAAACCACAGACAGTTCACCTATAATAGATTATAGATAACTGTTTGCGGCAGCTAGTAGAAACATTCATCCTTATTATGAATATATATAACCTGTTTACAGAATAGCAAACCTAATAAAAAAAATCAATAATATAAAAGAAATTGACATTAATTTTTTTGAGTATTACTATGCGGTTATAAGCAACTAACAGGAGTTATGAAAGAAGAATTTTGGAGGTGAAATCAAAAAAAGCCAAGTGCCTGCCACTCATCAATTAATCTTGAAAAATCTCCTTCAAGTACCGGCACCACACCATTTTTTAATCATAAATCTATTATCACCTCTTGAAAAAAATATTTACCAATCGGAGAGTTTTTGAAAATGCAATCGGAGGGATTTGGAACAATCAATCCGAAAGATTCAATCGTTTTCCCGGGGCTAAAAGGGATAAGCTGTTTGAAAAAAGAAAAAATAATTTTTTTTATAAAATAATATACAAAAGGTTAATTAATTAAACTGTGTGTCCGATATAAAAAATGTAACGGAAAAAAGTTACATAATCATATGATAATTGTGGGATGCCTAGGAATCCCATTATTATTCCGGCAAAAGGATTCGCCGGTGATAACGTTTAAGCGGAACAGAATAAGACACTGGCCGGTGTCATCTGTTACTGACTTAGATAATTTTAAAATTCAATTACATGGAGGTAATTATTATGGTAGTACAGCACAATTTAACAGCTATGAACTCTAACAGAATGTTAGGAGTAACAACAAGCAAACAGGCAAAATCAACAGAGAAGTTATCATCAGGTTATAAGATTAACAGAGCAGCCGATGATGCAGCAGGACTTTCAATTTCTGAGAAGATGAGAAAGCAGATCCGTGGACTTACACAGGCTTCTTCAAATGCACAGGATGGTATCAGTGCAGTGCAGACAGCAGAAGGTGCATTAAATGAAGTTCAGGATATGTTACAGAGAATGAACGAACTTGCAGTTAAGGCAGCTAACGGAACTAACTCAGAAGATGACAGAAATTACATCCAGGATGAAGTTAACCAGCTCATCAAGGAAATCGACAGAGTATCAACAACAACCAAGTTCAACGAGACATACCTCTTAAAGGGGGATGATGCTAATAAAGCAACTATTGCGAACCCAACGGTTACTGTAGACGAAACCACACCAGGTGCAGCTGCGGCTAAAGCAAAATATACAATCACAATGGGTGTTACTGCACCAACAACAGATGGCGCAAAGTCAGATGTTACAATGAGTCTTGCCGGTAAGACATATTCAGTAACAGTTGAAGCAGGGGATACTCAGGAGAATATTGCTGATAAATTTGTAAATGCAATCAATGCAGACCAGTTAGATGGTGGTGCAATTGGTAAATTTACAGCAGCTAAGGATGGAAATAATATTACTCTTACAGCAGCAAAAGAAGGTGTGGATACATTAATCAAAGGTGAAAAAGCAGAATTTAATGCATCAGGAATTCTTACACTTGACCTTCACGTTGGTGCAGATTCAACAGCAGACAACCAGATCAGCGTAGATATCAAGCAGATGTCAGCAAGTGTACTTGGATTAAAGACAGGCAAGTCATCAACAACAGCAGCAGAGAAGGATACTCTTCTTGTAAACGGTAAGGATGATGAGAATGCAAGAAAAGCAATTGATACAATTGCATCAGCACTTCAGGAAGTATCTAAGCAGCGTTCAGCACTTGGTGCAGCTCAGAACCGTCTTGAGCATACAATCTCTAACCTTGACAACGTTGTTGAAAATACAACAAGCGCTGAATCATCAATCCGTGATACAGATATGGCAACAGAGATGGTTAAGTACTCTAACAACAACATCCTTGCACAGGCAGGTCAGGCAATGCTTGCACAGGCTAACCAGGCTAATCAGGGTGTATTATCATTACTTCAGTAATTATAATCAGTTGATAAAACATACCATAATAGAAAAGGCGTTCGGGAAACCGGACGTCTTTTTATACTTAATATTTTTTATAAAATCTTAATAATATTCCTCTTTATTTTTCTATAGTCTTGTGCTAACATACGATTAAAGCATTCATATTCTTTTTTCTATGACGTAAGTCATTTCTAATTTCTAAAT
>ERZ780128.1003-NODE-1003-length-9882-cov-1.713748_pt1 | contig 9882 bp, 7 predicted proteins | sample MGYA00511170_ERZ780128 | MGnify/ENA primary metagenome ERZ780128 (study PRJEB29588, sample SAMEA1970465) | human gut metagenome | biome: human gut; feature: human-associated habitat; material: faeces | place: Denmark | collected 2008/2010 ...
TAAACCATAGAATCCTTATAAAGGATATCATCACGAGATCCTGCATATTCCTTTGTCACTTCACGCAGGAAATACTGATTGTTGGAAGCTGTATTTTTAGAAGGAAGCTCCTCTCCCGCCAATGCACGTATGATGATAATTTCCGAATAATCCTCCAATGAGTCATCCACTTCATCATTCACCTCATCCATTACAGCAAAATAGAAAAGGATGGCCCAGCCAGTCAATAAAACCGACAACACCAACGATATACGGATAATGATATAATAAATCAGTTTCATTTATTCCACTACCATTTTATATCCAAAACCATAAACAGCCTTCAGTTCAGGAGTAGCTCCAGCCTCTTTCAATCTCTTTCGTAAATTCTTGATTTGGGCATAGATAAAATCAAAATTATCGACTTGATCTATATGGTCGCCCCATACGGATTCGGCAAGTGTGTTTTTATTAACCAATCTGCCGGGACGGTTCATAAAATAAACCAGAATATCATATTCCTTACGGTTCAGTTCAATCTTTTTTCCAGCTACGGTCACCCCATATTTATCGGGAAAAATTTCTATATTTCCGTATTTGATACTATTTTCCCCACCTTGCTGATGACGGCGTATCACACTTTTGATACGTGCATTCAGTTCCACCAAATGAAAAGGTTTAGGCAGATAATCATCAGCTCCGAGCTCCAATCCTAGTACTTTGTCTTCTATAGAGTCTTTGGCTGAAAGGATGATCACATTTTCCCGTTTATGCATTTCTTTCAACTTTTCCAACAAATCCAGGCCACTGCCATCCGGCAACATAATATCCAGCAAAATGCAGTCATAATCATAATCCTCTATCTTTTGTAATGCAGTACGGTAATCGGCAGCAATTTCCACCACATAACGCTCCTTTTCCAATGAGCGCTGAGTCACTTCACGCAAATTAGCATCGTCTTCTACTAATAGTATTTTCATAAGTCCTACTTTTGGTTCTTAAAGACAAAGAAACAAGATAATTCTGAAAAAACACTGAAATAAGAAAAAAAACGAAGTAACCATACAATTTTTTCCATCAACCAACCAATAAACAACAAATATCAAACTGAAAAACGTTATCAACAATACAATCAGCCCCCTGCATCTACCACAACAAGATGCAAGGGGCCACACACAACTCTCTCTAATCAAACCCTAATTATTTGATTTCCATTTGAGAAAAATCCATTTGGCTCAAGCCTACTGGTGACGGTGTTTCTTTTAAATCAAAAGTGACTTCCTTCTCACCATTTTTAGCCGAGTTTATTTTTACCTTTATACCCTTTGTTTCCGATGTTATTTCCAAAGAATTCAAATTAAAGGATACCGCACCGTTTCTCCAATAACCAGTAGTATCAGCATACGTATTGTAACGATATTCTAAATGAATATAGCCATCCTGGTCGGGCGTAATTGTAGTGTTCTTTACCAAACTAACCAAATGTTTCATTTTAGAAGGCATATTCTGATTAAAAATAATATTTAAATAACCACCACTAATCCACATATTACCTTCAAATATATCTACAGGATCATTTCCAAACTCTTCTTCATTCTCTGCTGTCAGCTCCTCTATAGGTTTAGTTAGAATTTCCTTTATACTCAACACTTTGACTGAGCAATCATATCCTTCCGGATAATTATCATACAGAGGATTGAAATAAAGAATAACCCGTTGTCCATCTATCGGGGAATACCAAAAATAATCAGTAGTTGCAGGCCAAATTTGTCCCCATCTGTCACCGGTAAAGTCATATACATGGGCACCTTTCACATTTACAGTAGCCCAATCCACTGCCACATCACCAAGAGAGTAACCATCATCATCATCACATGATTGGAAAGTGACTCCCATAACTACTAGGAATGCTAATAATAAAAGGTTCAACTTTTTCATAACTATAATGTATTAATCTATTTTCTACTTTTAAAAGTAAGAAAGAGATCGAATACTGCATATCATCCATTAATATTAACTTATTTTCAGTAAAAGTCTTGTAGAAAAACCAGATTCATCAAGGAAATAATAGAAACTTCCCGATTCGTCACGAACCGGGAAGCTTAAAACTGAGTTATATACAGATTTTCCCATTCAGGGGGAACATGGCTTTTCAGCCTTGTTTTGTTAAGGCAAATGGTTATATATTTTAAAGTTTAGTTTTTAGTGTATTACATTAATTTACATAACAAAAAATATGCCATGGGGCACATCGGCATCCAATACTCTAAAAATCAACAAAATAACCATTGTTTCATTTTTCACATTATGTAGAAATACCACAATTTCATTCCACAATTTTGTAGAATTAATCCCCGTTTTTAAAATATATCTTTATCTTTGTAGAATTGATTACTCACTAAACAATATAATTACTATGAAAAAAAGACATTACGGAATGCTTTCATTGGCACTTACTTCATGCTTGGCTGTTCATGCGGAAAACAAAAATCAAAATACAGACAAGCCCAATGTTATCTTCATCTATGCTGATGATTTAGGATATGGTGACTTGGAGTGTTATGGAGCAAAAAACGTACAAACTCCAAATGTCAACCGTCTGGCATCCGAAGGGATACGATTTATCAACGCACACGCCACCGCCGCTACCAGTACCCCATCCAGATATTCCATGCTGACCGGAGAATATGCATGGCGTAAACCCGGAACAGATGTAGCTGCAGGCAATGCAGGAATGATTATACGTCCCGAGCAATATACTATGGCAGATATGTTTAAAAGCTCCGGCTATGCCACAGGAGCATTTGGCAAATGGCATTTAGGATTAGGTGATAAAACTGCACAACAAGACTGGAATGCCCCTCTCTCCGCTTCTCTAGGTGATTTGGGGTTTGACTATTCCTATATCATGGCAGCCACAGCCGACCGGGTTCCCTGTGTATTTATCGAGAATGGCCAAGTAGCCAATTATGATCCTTCAGCTCCGATAGAAGTAAGCTATATAAAAAATTTCCCCGGTGAACCTACCGGAAAAGACAATCCTGAACTTTTATATAATCTGAAACCGAGTCACGGTCATGATATGTCTATCGTGAACGGTATCAGCCGAATCGGTTATATGAAAGGAGGTGGCAAAGCATTATGGAAAGATGAAAATATAGCCGATTCCATTACCGCACATGCAGTTGATTTTATCAAACAACATAAAGACGAGCCTTTCTTTATGTATTTCGCCACTAATGATGTGCACGTTCCCCGTTTTCCACACAATCGCTTCCGTGGTAAAAACAAGATGGGACTGCGCGGTGATGCTATCGCACAATTTGACTGGAGTGTAGGTCAGTTACTCGAAGCCCTCGATAAAATGGGATTAACCCAGAACACATTAATTATTCTTTCCAGCGACAATGGACCGGTAGTAGACGACGGATACGATGACAAGGCAGAAGAGCTACTGAACGGGCACGAACCTGCCGGTAACCTGAGAGGTGGAAAATACAGTGCATTTGAAGGGGGTACCCGTGTTCCTGTAATTGTACACTGGCCTAAAGCCATCAACAAGCCGGAAGTCAGCGATGTGCTTATTTCGCAAATAGACTGGCTGGCATCACTAGCTTCTCTGGTAGATGCCCGTATTCCGAAAGGAAGTGCTCCCGACAGCTACAATCGGTTAGCAAATTTATTAGGACAAGACAAAACAGACCGCCCATGGGTTATTGAACAGGCATCCAATCACACCCTATCCGTGCGTACTAAAGATTGGAAATTTATTGAAGGCAGCGATGGTCCTAAAATGATTCCCTGGGGTCCGAAAATTGAAACTGGTTATTTAGGTATTCCCCAGTTATATGATATGAAACAAGCAGGGGAAAAAGTGAATTTAGCGACTGAACATCCCGAAAAAGTATTCGAATTACAACAAATATTGAGAAAAGTACGAAATAAAAGTATCCAGATGAAGTAACATGCTGAATACACACCAACCCAATGTTGTCTCCAAAAGGGTGAATCAAGACAAAAGAATCACATAAAGGGTCTTGAATTCACCCTCTTTTTTAATCAAGAAAATTTCAATATGGTCCTCATTTCAAAAGAACCAATCCTTATAGACAAGGATCCTTTTCTTTCTTTAAAGTCAAAGTTTTTATAGAAAAACAACTTGAACACTTTCACAAGAATGGGTTACACATAAAAACTCTCAAAGATACAAGATACGTTTTTCCACTTTACCCATAAAAAAGAAATCTCAATTTATTTCTTTATTTTCCCTTCATTCACCAGTTCAGACAGCGCCCTGGCCAATGACGGACGAGTAACTCCCAGCTTCTGCGCCACCTCCTGCTGATTATGAATAACAGAATGTGTTTCTAGATATTTCAACAAACGAGTCTTTAAATTCAACAAAGCAAACTCATTCAATTTCCTGCTTAAAAAGACACTCCTGTCCGAAATATCCTTCAAAAAATTCTGCATCATCAATGGATGCAAACGCATAAATTCTAAAAATCTTTCTTTACCTATTACAAAAACCTCACAAGGTCCTATTGCCTCTACATTAACGGGAAAACGATTTTCAGTGGCAAAAATAAAAGCCGAAGCCAGCAAGTTAGGAGCTCCAATTTCTTCTACCGTCAGTTCTTTCCCTTCATCATTTATCATTCCCGCCCGTACCCTTCCCGATGCAAGAATGTACAGCCCTTTACATAAGTCACCTTGCCGGGCAATGATATCACCCGGTTCAAAGTGCTTCAAACTATTCGGAAGTCCGAATAGGAAAGCAACCAATTCTTCCTCTTTCATTCCCCGGAAAGGAGCCATCTGCAATAATCCTGTCAGTTCCATCCTACTTTCTTTTAACTGTTATTTGTATCCGCTGTAACATATGGTACAACTTAAAAGACGAAAACCATCTACTTTTGCACAAAAGTAATAGAAATCATTAAAATGAAAAAAGATATGGAGAATAACATGTTTTGTTTCCAATGTCAGGAAACAGCCAAAGGTTTCGGTTGCACCTTAAAAGGTGTTTGTGGAAAAAATGCAACTACAGCACGTACCATGGATTTATTGCTCTTTGTAGTACGAGGAATTTCTGTTGTGGCGGATCAATTGCGCCAGCATTCCCTCCCTGTTGAAAAAGAAGTGGACAATTTCATTGTAGACGCCTTATTCTGTACCATTACCAATGCCAATTTCGACGACGAAAGCATTATGAAACGCATTGACAAAGGATTAGTAATACGTAATGACCTTAAACATCAAGCTTTTGCCAAGGATATTCCTCTGCCGGAAGCCGATGAGTTAAATTGGAAAGGCAGCCACGATGAATATGATGCAAAAGCCGCAACAGTCGGAGTTTTGCGTGAAAAAAACGAGGACCTACGCTCTTTAAAAGAACTGATTATGTATGGTCTAAAGGGAATGGCTGCTTATCTGGAACATGCCATGAGGTTAGGACATAATGACGAAAGTATTCATCGTTTCATGCAGAACACCATCGCACAAATTACAACAAAATCTTTATCGGCTGATGAACTGACTGTATTAGCACTGAAAACAGGTGAAATAGGCGTTCGAACAATGGCTTTGCTCGACAAAGCAAATACTTCCAGTTATGGCAATCCAGAAATTACCCGTGTAAATATCGGAACTGGTACCCGACCCGGTATTCTGATAAGCGGACATGACCTGCATGATCTGGAAGAATTGTTGGAACAAACCAAGGATAGCGGCGTGGACGTATATACTCACGGTGAAATGCTTCCTGCACATTACTATCCGGCATTTAAAAAATATACACATTTTGCAGGAAACTATGGAAATGCCTGGTGGAAACAACGGGAGGAGTTTACCTCGTTCAATGGTCCTATCCTGTTCACAACCAACTGCATCGTTCCCCCTCTGCCCAATGCCACTTATAAAGAACGCATGTTTACCACTAATTCTACCGGATATCCCGGCTGCAAGCATATTACAGCAGACGAGAAAGGACATAAGGACTATACTGAAATTATAGAAACAGCCAAACAATGTGCCGCACCGACAGAAATAGAACATGGAGAAATCGTTGGTGGTTTTGCCCATAATCAGGTATTACAACTAGCAGACAAGGTAGTAGAAGCGGTAAAGAGCGGAGCTATCCGTAAGTTCATCGTCATGGCAGGTTGTGACGGACGTATGCGCAGTCGTGATTACTACACCACTTTTGCCGAGATGCTCCCCAAAGACACAGTCATTTTGACTGCGGGATGTGCTAAATATCGTTATAACAAACTAGGGTTAGGTGACATTAATGGCATTCCGCGTGTTTTGGACGCAGGACAATGTAACGATAGCTATTCATTGGCAGTCATCGCCCTCAAACTGAAGGAAGTATTCGGGCTACATGACATCAATGAACTGCCCATTGTTTACAATATCGCCTGGTATGAACAGAAAGCGGTAATCGTATTGCTGGCATTACTCAGTTTGGGAATAAAAGAGATTCATCTCGGTCCCACCTTACCCGCATTCCTCTCGCCCAACGTGACGAAAGTACTGGTCGAAAACTTTGGAGTAAGCGGTATCGGTACAGTAGAAAGTGATATGAGAAAATGGGGATTAACGAACGGATAAACGGAATAATTATGAAACAGAAAAATTACAATTCATGTACAGTCGGACAAATTGTAGCCGGCAACTTTGATACAACCAAAGTATTCTCCCGTTACCATATTGATTTTTGCTGCCATGGCAATACTCCGTTTGCAGAAGCCTGCCGGAACCGTCGTATTGATCCCGAAGCAGTAGCACGTGAATTAAATGAATTACAAGAGAATACGGTTAGTAATGCTCCTGACTTTGCCGGATGGCCCATCGATTTATTAATAGACTACGTATTGAAAATACACCATCGGGGAATCCGTGCCAAAGGTCCGCAAATAGAAGCATTATTAACCAAAGTAACCGAAGCGCATTCAAAGAATCATCCAGAGTTATTGCAAGTCCAAGCACTGTTCCGCGACTCGCTTCTTGATTTGGAAAATCATTTATCAAAAGAAGAGAATGTACTATTTCCTTATGTTTATGAAATGTTCCAAGCCAAAGAGGAAGGTTTGAAAGTAGCTAAATTCCATTGCGGCACCATTCTATATCCCATCGAAGTGATGGAAGATGAACATAATCACGAAGGAGAACGTTTTGAAAAAATCTCTTCATTAACCAATGGATTCACCGCCCCTGAAGATGCTTGTGCCAGCTTCCGCTTGGTTTTACAACAATTGAAACAATTTGAAGAGGCATTACATGAACATATCCACCTGGAAAACAATATCATTTTTCCCAGAGCATTAGAATTGGAAAAGAAGGAAGCCATCTGATAACTACACAATGACACTTCCATTTACAAAAGTGCCCAAAGTGAAATAATGCACAAATCACTTTGGGCATCTTCATGTATTATAACCCACGCTCCACTATATAATCTTGTCCCTGTTCTGTCATCAAGTCATATTCATACACCTTATACAAAGCAGGGTATTGCGGGTTTATCTCCTTGGAAATCAAAGGCTCTTTGATCTCTGCCTGCATATAATATTCATTCGGGTTCTTACCTTTTGCCTCTTTTAATCCAACCCCACGCAAAGGAACATACGAACGTAAACGTAAATTACCTCCCAAACGGGAATGAATCTTCGCTTTATCCAGCTGCACGCCATTCCAGTTCATATCCACCACAAATCCTCCACGGGCAACTAGTCCTTGCACACTTCCTGTGGCCCAGGCATCCGGAAGAGCCGGAAGCAAATGTACAGCTCCGTCATGGCTCTGCAACAACATTTCAGCCACACCGGCAGTATAGCCAAAGTTGCCGTCAATCTGGAAAGGCGGATGAGCATCAAACAGATTAGGATAAGTCCGTCCTTGCGGATAAGCCTCTTTCACTTCATCTCCAGGCAGCAGCTTCAACATATTATTAATAATCCGGAACGCATGATTACCGTCCAGCAAACGGGCCCACAGATTAACTTTCCAGCCAATGGACCAACCGGTAGCTTCGTCGCCACGCTGTAACAACGTGTTTTTAGCTGCCTGGAAAAGCAAAGGATGGGTGTAAGGAGATATCTGATTACTAGGGAACAATCCATATACATGAGAAATATGGCGATGCTTGTCATTCGGATTATCTAAATCTTCCAGCCATTCTTGTAACTGATTGTATTTCCCGATCTGCATCGGGGCCAGACGATTTAACATAGACCGCAAAGAATCTTGATAAGAAGCGGACATTTTCAGAATTCTTGATGCATGCAATGCATTGCTAAGCACATCGAAAATTATCTGATTATCCATAGTACAACCTGCTACAATCGTTGAAGCTTTTTTAGTATCCTCTCCCGAAGGTCCATGTTCCGGAGACATGGACGGAGCAGTCACCATCCAACCGTATTCAGGATGTTCAGTCAAATAATCAAGATAAAAATCAGCAGCTCCTTTCAATGCCGGATAGGCTTCGGAAAGAAACAGCTTGTCCCCACTATATAAATAATGCTGCCACAAGTGGGTAGTCAACCAAGCACCTCCCATGGGCCATGTACCATAAAACGCCTTATCCACCGGACCGGTGGCACGCCATATATCTGTATTGTGATGAGCCACCCATCCGTTGCATCCATACATAGTCCGTGCCGTTTCCCTGCCGGTAACTGATAATTCTTTCACCATTTCGAACAAGGGCTGGTGTGTTTCACTCAGATTGGTCACTTCAGCCGGCCAATAATTCATTTCCGTATTAATATTGATGGTATATTTTCCATCCCATGGAGCAGCCAGTTTATTATTCCATATACCTTGCAAATTGGCAGGCTGACCTCCCGGCTGGGAGGAGGAAATAAGCAAATAACGTCCATACTGAAAAAGCAACACCGCCAAAGAAACATCCTTACCCTCATTGAACAGTTCGATGCGTTTGACAGTTTCCAGCTTAGCCCGCTCACTGGTTCCCAAATCCAATCTTACACGGTCAAACTGCTCTTTATAAAGAGCTATATGCTCCTGTAAAACCTGACTATAAGGGCGTCCCAATGCCAGAGAAAGATATCCAGACGCTTTTTTACTCTCATTGCCACTTATATCGTGATAATTAATAAAATTCGTACCCGATGAAACATACAGAGTAACACTGTCCGCTCCTTCCACTGTAATGTTTTGGTCATCAATTTTCACCTTACCCCCATCCACATCAGCCTGTGTCTGTGTTTCCATACGAATCAATCCTTTCACTCCCTCATGATCCCTACCCTTTCCAGTCAGAACCAATTTTTTTCCTTTCCTGCTGACTTTATGTTCCAATGGCGACACATATCCGACCTTAAAATTCAGTTTTCCCGGCCGGTCTGCTGTCAAACGGACCACTACCACCTTATCAGGAAATGATGCAAAAACTTCACGTTGAAAAGTCACGCCATCCACTTTATAGCGAGTAGTAGCCACCGCACGTTCCAAATCCAGATCACGATAATAATCGGTAACCTTTTCATGTCCGGGGGTTTCTATAATCAAACTGCCGATTGTCTGATAGGGCATACCATGCTTCCCGGCATAAAAGTTTTCTTGAATCAAGTCCTGAGCCTCCATGTTTTTTCCGGCGAAAATCAGTTCACGCACTTGGGGCAGACTTTTCAATGCTTCCGGCCTGTCATTCCGGTAAGGACTGCCTCCCCACATGGTTTCATCGTTTAGTTGAAGTTCTTCACGGGCCGTTCCGCCATATACCATCGCTCCCATCCGGGAATTGCCGACCGGCCGTGGTTTTGCGGATTTTGTTTATATTCCAAAACCGGAATATAAAGCTGATTATCCGGCACTGGTTGTGGAACTGAAATGGAATAAAACTGCGGATACCGCCTTACAACAGATAAAAGA